>VFQT010004843.1_pt1 | contig 10747 bp, 6 predicted proteins | sample 3512381 | NCBI WGS metagenome assembly VFQT01 (sample SAMN10412376, study PRJNA504923) | tailings metagenome | isolation source: Relicate 2 Philex TSF3 active mining site | place: Philippines: Tuba, Benguet | collected 2017-08-29 | reverse complement strand
GCTGCGTAATGGTTTTTTTACCCATTTTTATTTTTCATTAAAAAAACAACATGGGACGACCATGTCGTGATTTTTAGGTCCCATGTAAAATCGCCACGAAAAAAAGGAACCACCGTTACCTGATAGAGAAGACCATGTTTTATTTTTATAATTTATTCAAAAAAAATCATGGTAGTCAAAAATTTTTCATTTTTTATGATTTTTCATTTTTTCATTTTTATTTTTATTTTTTATTTTTTTAAAAATTCTTATAACGGTTTTTTTTCATGGTTTTATTTTTTTCATTACGCAAAATGATTTTTTTTATGGTAGTAAACTTTTTTTGTAACTTTTTTTTTATTACGCAAAACTACCATAATGGATTAAAAATCGCTCTCTTTTTGAACCTAAAACATGAAAAAATAGTCTACAATCTCCTAAAAACATGAATAAAAATAGATAGTTAAATATACAATAAAATCAAACACATGAAAAACAGAGATTGTAACACGAGGAACCACCGTCACGGTAGTTTTCCAAAAAACCCAAGTTCTCGTAACTTTAGAACTCGCGTTATTCCTTACTATTCCATATTTGGAATATATGGAATGAGTAAAACTTTAGACTCCGGATGTTCGACAGAAAAAATAAATTGTCCAAAAAAAACACCCCCAAATTTTTTCTCGAGAGAATCGCGTTTTTTATTTATACTACGCAAAAAAGGAAAAAATATGTCAAAGTACAGAGTTTTTTTTTAATATGCAAAAGCGTATTAAAAAAAATTTTTTATAACGTTTTTTTAAAAAAACTGGATTTTGCATGGTAAAAATGGGCTAAAAAAGGCTAAAAAAGCTGGGTACAGTAAATTTAGTTTAAAAACAAATTTCTATATTTTTTTATGAAAGCAGCCGAAAAAAGTTGTAAAAGTCCAAAAAGTGGTCAAAATAGTCATCTTGACCATGTAGCGGTCGATACCCCCTCTGAAACCCCCCAGATTTTGTCATGCAAAAGCATGATGCACATCAAAAAATCAAAACCCCTTAAGTTGAAAAAAGGCCAAAATCGGATAGGGTCCGAAAACCCTATAAGTGGGGGGTTTACCATCCATGCTGAAAATCATCAAAATGACACATCCGAACAACCTCATGGTAATACTTACGTAATGAATTTTTCAAATAATAATATTTGCGAAGATATTGTAGAAAATATTGATGAAAAAATAATTGCTCATCAGGAGATTGTAAAAACACTTCCAGAAATTGAATCGGATATTGAACCTAAAAAACCAACTGTGATATTTTGTGAAAATTTTAAAAAGAAGATAACTTTTCCAAAAGAATTTTGGATAACATCATTAGTTTCTTTTGGAAAACATCACCCTGAAATATTAGATGAAATTAATATGAATGAAGTTGTTAAAAAAACATATGATGGTATGATTCGATTAATTGAACATCTATATTTTAATGATTATCGCCCGCAATATCAAAATGTTAAAATGAAAAACATGCAACAAAAACTATGTGAATTCTATGATGGAACTACATGGAAAACAATTGACGAATCAACATTAATTCATAACATAATCGTATATACAAAAGACATTATAGATAATCATTTCACTAAAAATAAAAAAAAATTTAGTCAATATTATCAAGAACGATATAGTAAATTTAGTAGCTCATTTGATGAAGTTATAATTAAGAAAATGAATGGAAAAGTAAAAAATGATCAGTATGAAAAAATATATGAAAAAATTAGAATATATTTGATAACTAAAAAAGAAAATGACCGCGTAAATAAGCAAAAAAAGAAATTGGATACTACTGTATGAAAGTCGAAGAAATCGTTATCATTTGGATAAACGATGTAAAAAATAAAACAAGATATGACCACATGGTCTCCCAATTAGAAAAGTATTTCCCTCGTAATAAAAAAATACACGTTGATGCTATTTTTGAAGCTCCAAAATATAATGGGGTTACAATGGCTCAAATGGTCGCCGTTTTAAAAGGTATAAATAGTAGGAAACCATTCTTAGTTTTAGAAGATGATGTTAGTATTGACGCAGAAAGAATAGATTTTTTGAAGTTGGAAAAAGAACTTCAAAAGTTAGAGATGACATGCGACATATTGTATATGGGATTAAGCAGTTGGGGTGGTCGAAAAGGTTCCCCCGAAAATAAAATAGAACTCGAAAAAGGAGCTGTGTTTGAGAATATTAACAATCCGTATTTTGTAAAATTACACAGTATGTATAGCGCTCACGCAATTCTATATATTAATCCAGCATACGCTATTGAAACAACAAAACTCTGTATTACCGCCATATTCATGAACAAACCACACGATATTTACCTATATAAATTATTCAAAAAATATAATGTCCTTGGAATCCGGTCGCCGTGGTTTTATCAAGATGCTCAATATAACGGTCAGGAAAAATACACGCGAATTCATGTATAAATCTGGGTTTATTGTAAAAAATATTTTATTTGAAAACTTTTATTACTATATTTTATTGTAAAAATAATCTGTTTTTATAAATTAAAAAAATAACTCCAAAAATGAAGATACCACATCGAGAATTAAAACAAAATTCTCTAATTCTTTTGAAATACGAAAATATCATAAGAAAAAATCTGTTATAAAAATATTTTTACTACATAATGTTGTAAAAAATGATTATTTCAATAAATATATATTGGAACAATTCAAAAAATAATAATCTCCATTTTACTCAAAAATGAACATTCCAGATATTCCATAACATTCCAAAATTATTCCACTCATGGAATTATCTGGAATATTATTCCACTCACAAAACAATCATGTATTTTTTGGATTTTTTCATGTTTTTAGAAACCGCCTTTTTTAAAAATGCGTTCGTTATAAGTTTATAATTTTTCATGTAATTGATATCTGGTAAACTCATGTAATATTTCCGGATATATTTTTCAATTTCAATATCAGTTTTATCCTCATTATACATATAATCCGTTATAACTTTCATTTTGAACTTGTCAAACTCGTGCGAGGTCATCCCGCTTTTATAAAAATGACGGAGAACATTCATTATTTTTTTAACGCATGTATTAACTGTCGATGTCGCCTTCTTGCAATTAAAATCAATCGTTAGCAAAAAGTTATTCGAATAATTTGTTATTTGGGCGTTTATTGAATAAATCAGCTGGCTCTTTTCGCGCAATTCATTGAAGAGAACTGACGACATTGACCCACCAAGATAATAACAGAATATTTCGAATGCGCAAAATTCTTTATTTGTTAGCGTTGGTAATAGAAAAGTTAGGAGGACATAAGACGATGTATTATTTGGGAAAAGCCGGTTCATTACATAGGTCTTCGGCGCATTAACCAAACATAAATTTTGTTTTAACTTATCATATAGCCCCTTGGTTGAACAAGTGCTAGTGCTTTTTTGTCCATATTTTGCGAACGATTTTTTCCAGATATTCCGGATTCTTTCTTTATTCTTCGTATTAACTATTGTAAGAAATAGCATATTGGTCGGGTTGTAATATTTGTCGTAGTAGTTCTGGATATCGGACGCCGTCATTTTATTAAGTGTTTCGATGTATCCTATTACAGGATGATGTAGGGGATTATTTTCGGAGAATATTTTTTCATTTTCTAAAATAGATGCGTATTTTTGAGGAGTATTCATGCGTTGTAATAGCTCATTAATGACGACTTTCCTCTCAGTATCGATATCAAATTTCCGAAAAAGGGGATTGAATACCATTTGGATAAGATTGTCGATTCCTTTTTCAATGAACTTGATGGGCGTCGTTATGTGAAATACTGTATTATAATTATTGGTGTAGGCATTGATTGACATTCCATTTGAATTTAGACGGTCCGTTAAAACTTTTATAGCCTCAGTGTATTTAGACCCTTTAAAAATGAGGTGTTCAATAAAGTGGGTTATTCCTTTTTCGTGGGGGGCTTCGAAGATTGAACCGGCGAAGACGACTATTTGTAAAAGGGCGAAGTGAGGATTTGAATACTTATCATTTATTATTTTTATATGAACCATAACTAAGTTTAGAAATATATTTTATACTGTTATAATAAATGACAGATGATAAGTCGATTGAGCGATTATCTAAATTATGGAATTTCTGGATGAGAACGCGGTGGTATTTAGTTGGATTGCTTTTCATAATTATGATGATTATATTCGTTAAGAAGGAGAATTTTGGAAATATGAATATGGTCGTTATTATAGTTGCGGTCATCTTGGCCTTTTTAGTGTTAATTATTTTCAATGACAAATGGCTTTTAGGAAATCCTGTCAATTTTACAAAATGAACAAATTATATTTTTTTGTGAATAAAAAAATATAATCATTAATTATATGACAACATTAAATAAAACTCTTGACGAACTAAAATTTGAATTTAGTGGTATAGGTGGAATATTACATGATGCGTTTTCAGTTGAAGGAAATAAATTATCAAGTATTAAAAACAGTTCAAATAAAAATTCACGAAAAAGAAGATATGATAATATTAAAGGGGCGAATGGAGTGGATACAATGACAGACAAGTTTAAAGAAGCTGAAAATGAACTATTAAAAAAAAGTTCTGCTCAGATTATAAGCGCTCCAACAGGAGGAGCAAATGACCCACTCACTAAGTATCAAAATAATCTTCCATATGGTGTTTCAGCTGCTGGTGGTGTTAATGAAGAATTATATGCTGTTAATGAAAACGTATGGGCACAATTTTCAAAAGATATGGGAAAAATATTTCAAAAAGTTGGAAAACAAGACCAATTATATAAAGCGTCATTTAATGCGATGACATCCGCGAATTCACATCTTAAAGGACAAGATATTGAAAATATGGTTTATAGCACGTGTGGTTCTTTGAGTGAATGGCCACAAATTAATCCAAAATCGGCTGGGTTTGGAAAATGCTCAAAATTGTTCGATGTTTTTGCGAACCATTACAAAAGATATAATGGAAAAATTGATGAATCTAAATTTTATTCGGATTTGATGTCTTCATTACATACGTGTGAAATATTTGCGCTTTCAAGAGGGATTACTGGAAAAAGAAATACGACTGGTATTCAAAATTTTTCAAGTGAGGTTAAAGTGTATAATATTGATACAAGTTTATGGTTTCCGAGCGATGAAGAAATAAAAGAAGCAGAATATAATGGATTTGCTAAAACAGGGAAAGATTCTTATGGTATTTTTTTTGATATAGATGGATTTCCTGTTTCGAAAGAGAGATATCAATCTGTTTACCAAGAGCTTGAAAATCCACTTTATAATGGTAAACTTAGAAAAGCAGTATATACGATTGTAAATAATGAGATAAGAAGTAATAATTTTAAAAAAGCAAATGGAACTTATATGACAATAAGTGATCCAGCAGCAGTAACTCATATTTTTTATATCCGTAATATTGTTATTATGAATAATATTGAAATTAATGATACAGCAAAATATCCACAAAATAAAATAGTCAAAAAAAAATATTGTTCATTATTTTTACACGAAGGAGATGAAACTGATATTGAAAAAATAGTAGATATAGAAAATATAGCTGGATATTTATTTAATACAAGAAAAGCTGGTATATTTCCGGCAATTTGTATTCTAGAAAGTGTAACAAGACCTGGATTAGCAAGATGTGTAAAACGTAAAAATGATATTATTTTAACGCAAAGACGTCCAGAAATTGGTGTTATGCTGTTTTTAAGAAAAATATTTGAAGAAATATATCCAATTATAAGAAGAGATCCTTCTGTTGGTGTTGGTCAATATAATAGGCCTATAAATATTTTTAATGCAGATAATGCTATTGTTGTTGGTGGTGGTGGTGCTGAAAATTTAGATGATTATAATAGTCCGGCGGCAAGCCCACAATCAATAATGGATCATGCGACTGATTCATTAAATGACGTTAAAACTAAATTGATAAGAAAAATTGATAATTATATGTCTGGAATTTCCATGGCAAATTATACATCTACTTATATTAAAGATTTAAAAGACATGATAAATAGTATAGATGCTACGAATTTGATTTCAATTCCAGACCCAGACCCCACTGCGGGAGCCGGAGCTACAGTTAATCCAACATCTTTTGATATATTATTTTTTCATCAAAGCTATATTGGGGCTGGTCTAATTAACCTGTTTTCTCAAGCACTAGGAAACTTTAATTTTTCAGCTGGGAATTTGAATTTTTTTTTAAACGGCGATGCTCTCAGAGTAGGTAATAATAAACCATCAGTTCAAGTTTATAGACATTTAATGTATAGATTAATATGGAAATGTTGGAATGAGCATCACGCAGTAGCAAATAATTTAGCAAATAAATATAATTTATATATGGATTCTGCAGCAGCAGATACAAACTTAGTCACTTTAACACAAGCCCGAGCACAGGGAGGAGGATATAACGATTTAACAAATTTCAAACAAGCTATCCAAGATATTAACCCAATAATGGTTGGTGGTAATCGTAAAAGCAGTCATAATAATTTAATTAAAACAGGTGGAAAGAAAAGTAAAATAATCCAGAAAGGTGGTGCATCAGACCGATTATTTACAACAAATAATGTTGCTGGAAATCCAGAAGGAATTCCAAAATTATACGCAAATCGCAAATTAATGAATTTTAACGCATCTCAATATGAATTAGCAGTTAAAAAATACAAAGATCTCGGTTTTACAGCTGATTACGCAAAAGTTAAATCACTATTCGATAAAATATCACAGATTTCACATTTACCATTATTTTTTGATGGTTATAAAGATACATTGAATATTTTTACAAATGATGGACAAGCAGCAGGAGGAGGAGCAGCAGCTCCCGAATCAGGAGGTTGTGGCGTTGTTCCCCCAGCCGGAAATACAATCCCCCTCTCATTTCCTGATGTCGCTCAACTATTTTTATTCAATTCCGTGAATACAACTACAACAACCCTACTAATTCATTTCTTGAAGAATGTAAAGGCCTGTTTGAACCATTTTATAACGACCGATTTGAAGGTAGCAAATGATACTTTCTCAAAACAGATTACTGGTGGAACACAATCTGATAAAGTTGAAGGAAGTTTAAGAGAATTAATTAAAGAAATAGATAAAGTCGTAAACTTTTTAAAATATAATACATTAAATTTACAGGAACAATCTGTGCGTTTGAATAATGATGATGGTAGAGTAAACCCAGCACAAAAATTTCAAAATAATGAACATTACATTAAAAATTTATTCCTTGGAGCAAATGTATTTTTTAGTCATGATGATGCCCCAAATAAATCAGTAGTTATGCGATTTACAACAAATGATGGAGGAGATGCAGGAGGAGGTAATATTATAAACTGGCATGGTGATGAATTCTTCCAATTTTTAAATAGAATTATTGGATGTACAGAAACGAGTGGCGCTTTTGGAAATACACTTAAATTTTTGACTGATAGTAATAATCCAGTAAATCAAGCATTACAAGTCTATCAAACAACTCCCGCTATGGCGCTAACCGCTGGAAATAATCCGTATCTTGAAAAAATACGTCCATATTTGAAAGACAAACCAGACGGTTGTTTCGGAGGAATTCCATTTGTATCACTGGACCCAACAATATTTTCTCTATTAACGCAATCATTTTATCTATTACTTGGTCTTCGTCTCGAGGTTGGTGTAGATGTACAAGCGAATGATAGAATTGAAAAAGAAATAGAATTCTCAAAATTAGCCCAAGATAAAAAAGATGGCGTTAGAACAAGAATACAAGATACATTATCATCCGCTACTTTTTCTACATTAGCAGAATCTTTAAAAACACAAGCAACTATTGATAAAGCAAATATGATGTTCAATACAATATTTCGTTTTTTATTTATTGAATCGCGGCGTCTAATTGCGCAAGTTAATCAGGCCAAACAGGAAATAAATAAAGCGGCAAAAGTTGGTAATAAAAAGAATTCTAAAAAAGGATTATTTACTGGTGGAGGTCCAGCAAGTATTTATACATTTCGGAAGACAACAAATTCAAATCAACAGGCAAACCTTATAAAGAGTGAAGTTAATTTTATTAAAACAACGTATCAAGTATCCGCAGAATTTGACTATATAATTGACCAAATTTTAATTCAAATGAAAAAAGAAATTGAAAGACGCGGAGTTAAAAATGAATTACATTTTTTTTATTACATGGACACCCATTTTCGTAATTTTCAAATTTATATGAATACATATTTATTAACAATTGGAGAAAATAATATACCTCCTGAAATAGCTAAAAAATTACAAGACTATATATCATACAGTCCAGATAAAAATAAGGCATTAGAGTCATATAAGAAATTGACGGAAATTCCATTGACAGACCCGCGATATTCAGACCCTTTATGGTGGGCGAATATTGAACGAAAATTCATGGATATTCAAAAAATTGATGGACCTTCACAGAATGACTGTGTATATCGCCTATTCATTATCACAACGACACCCCCTTCTATTGGAAAATTGCGCGATATGTATATTATTGATGCTTTTAGTCTTGCTACATTAAACACTGGTCGAAGTTCAGATAAATATTGGTGTTCTTCAACCGGCGATAGAACACATCTTGATATAAGAAAAACGAAAGACGCAAATGGTGATAAAATTTATTTAGATACAAATACTATTATTAAATTAACAGGAGCTGGTTCAGGAACTACACGAAATACAATAAAAGAACGAATAACAACTCCTTTTAGAACTAAAAACATTAATATACAAATCAGAATCGCGATTAAAGAAGATATTCGTGATTTAATTTGTGGAAAGTTCAAATATTATGATAGATCTACAAATAGTTTAAAAACTTTAATCCCGTTATTTTTACAAGCAAATCGTAATGATGTATTAAAAAATATAGTAAATCGCCAAAAAAACGATATGTTTCAAGATTTTAGAACAAAATTTAAATTAGGTACAACTGTTGATTATAGAATATATCAAATATCAGATGATTATATTAAAGATTTGAAAAAGTATCGCCAGTGGTTATATCAAATATTCATTGAAAAACAAATGAAATTAACAAAACCGGAAGTAGATACATTTGATTCTATTGAAAAAACTATGATTTCTTCATTTAGTGGTAAGTTTTTTTCATCAAATGTATCTGGTAAATGTTCGCGTATATATAATATTTACGATTATATTGTTTTACAATCATCTAACGCCAGTGAAAATGCGACTACAAAGAGTAAAAAAATGGCTAATTTTAGAAACCCAACGGATCATTCTAAGAAACATCCAACTCATAGTCCTGATCCAATACAAGAGCAAAAGATAAGATATCCAGACCCTAATTTTAGCACCGCTGATTTCGGAGCGGAGATGATAGCCGGTTTTATTTCAAGAGAGTCTCTTATTAAATTGATGTTAATTTATTAAATCAACTTATATTTTATTTTTACCTAAAAATAAAATATCAATTAATTTTATGAATAGTAGATTAAAAGATTTTGAGAATTTAATAACTCGTCCAGACGGTTCAGTTGATGACTTATTTAGTGAAAGACAAAGAGAAACAAATGAACTTGAACAAATAATGTCAATGAATCCACAACAGGCATATCAATTATCTACTTCAATACAGGCCCAATTTGATTCATTGAAACTTCTGATTGAACCGATGAGAGATAAATTTGTTAAAGCGTGTGCGGAAGCTATTAAAGATAAACCAGACCCAGCGAGACAACAGCCATATCAAAATGTTCTACCATATGGAATGCAGGAAGGAGACGCTAATCCAAGTCGTGGAAACGTAAAACCAGATATTAACGCCAGTTTAGAAAATTTGGACCCATCTTTAACAAATCAATTACATCAATTATATATTCGAGTTTTTCGAAAAATGTTTCCGGACTCTTATAAAGAATTGAAGGATGAAATATTTGAAAATTACGGGAATAAATCAGTTCGTGCGAATGATATTGATGAGGTTTGTCTTAATCAAATATTAAGTAGCGCGGTTGGGTCAATGTTCGATTGGCCATCAATCGACCCGAAGTCAGTTGGTTTAGGAAGCATTGAACATATTGCGGACCTTTTTCAAAAATATTACATGGGAGAAGTCGATGAGAAAAATCCCCATCAGGAAAAGGAGACGAAAGGTCGTAAATATACGGGGGCTGGAAATAGTTTAGAAATTCAGGGAGATGAATTTTATAATGATTTTATAAACGGATTCTTTTTCAGGCATTGTGTAGAAGGATTTGTATCAAAATATAAAACTGGACCATCTGATTTTAAGAAAGATATCGAAGGATTTTATGATTTTAATCCGGATTTATGGTTTGAAAATAAAGATACTACTGGAACGAAGTTTAAATATTCTGATGCGACAAAAGATTTTGATTCATATGGTCATTTCTTTAAAGTTAAACAACCAGTTAAATGGGAACATGCGGAGCAAGTTCAAACGGTAGGACCCGCACGTGATCCAAGAAATAAAAATGAATACACCGGCAATGGAGGTACTGTATCATGGGACGCAGCAGTTCAAGCAGCGGAGGCAAAGAAAACCGCACTTACCGGATTTTATAATACTTATGCTGATGATGCTCGAGCCAATCAAACATTTATTGTAACAAATGAAGATAAAGAATTATGTTGCTTGTTTCATAAAGCCGCAATTAAAGATAGAACGTTTGAACCAGCAGCAGGAGCAGTAGCAAATCGTGTATTTACTCCTAATCCGACTGTAAGACCATTAAAACCATTTTT
>VFQT010004840.1_pt1 | contig 10755 bp, 8 predicted proteins | sample 3512381 | NCBI WGS metagenome assembly VFQT01 (sample SAMN10412376, study PRJNA504923) | tailings metagenome | isolation source: Relicate 2 Philex TSF3 active mining site | place: Philippines: Tuba, Benguet | collected 2017-08-29 | reverse complement strand
GTAATAGGGATCACTGGAGTGAAAGCGACAAGCGCTGGCGAGAATGCTTAGGGCCGTGGCCACGGCAAAGAACAAGGTAAACCGCTTCATGGTTGCAAATTTGCGTATTTTCGCCTGACGTGAAGGCCGTTTTTCAATTTCTCCGCTATGCGGCAAACCATAAGGGACTGATTGCCTACAATTTCTTGTTCAATCTGCTGTACATCGTCTTTCACTTGTTGAGCTTGTTGTTGATCATGCCCGTTCTGCGCTATTTGTTCAGTTCTGGTGAGCCCGAAGCCCCTCAGACAAGCATTACGGCAGGCGCCTGGTTTCAGGCCCAATACCAGGCCTTTTTGGACTGGTTTTCGGGTGTTGCTTCGGGCGAGCCCTATCAAGCATTGGCTTATTTGGCCGGCTCATTGATCGTGGTTACCCTGTTGAAAAACGCATGCCGCTTTTTGGCCATGAATTTCATGGTGCTGATTCGAAACCGCAGCGTTCAAGGCATGCGGGTTGGGGTGTACGAGCAGTGCTTGCACCTGCCCTTGGGCTTCTATACCAATGAGCGAAAAGGCGATCTGTTGTCGCGCATGAGCAACGACATGAAGGAAATTGAGTTTGCCCTCATGGTCTCACTCGAAGCCCTGTATTTCATGCCCTTGAACATTCTGTTGTTCTTAAGTGCCTTGTTAGTGTTATCGGCCAAGCTGACCGGATACATTCTCTTGTTTTTGCCCCTAACGGCTGCCATTGTAGGTCTGGTGGGCCGCTCGTTGCGGCGCAAATCAATCAAGAACCAACAGCTCATGGGAACGGTCATGAGTTCCTTTGAAGAGACTTTGGGTGGAATTCGCATCATCAAAGCATTCTCAGCAGCTTCGTTATTTTTAAAGCGCTATGAAGAGCAGGACGAAGCCTATACCCGCAACAACATCGGTGTTCAGCGTCGCTACGATCTGTCTTCTCCATTATCGGAGACCATAGGTATCTCGGTTTCGGCCTTGTTGCTTTGGATAGGGGGAAGCATGGTTTTTCAGGGTGAATTGAGCCCTGAGTTGTTCTTGACCTATTTTGCCATTTTTGCCCAACTCATTCCTCCCTTTAAAGGATTTAGCAACGCCTTGTATGCTGCACAAAAGGGCATGGCCTCTTTGGAGCGCATTCAAGAATTGGTGCATACAGAGCCTCAAGTAGGTCCAGAGCCCACAGGCCAAAAGCCTGAGTTCGGGTCTTCCATTTCCTTGGAAAATTTGCAGTTTTCATACGGTTCTCAACCGGTGTTGAGCGACATCAATCTCAGCATTTCCAAGGGTCAGACTGTGGCCTTGGTGGGCCCATCGGGTGCAGGCAAAACCACCTTGACCGATTTGGTGGCGGGATTCTACAAGCCCAGTTCGGGTAGTATAAAAATTGATGGCTATTCGACCGATCAGTGGCACGAGAATGACCTGCGCTTGTTGATGGCTATGGTGTCACAAGAGAGCATTTTATTCAACGATTCGGTTCGCAACAACGTCGCCTTGGGTATGCCCGAAACACCCGAATCTCAGCTGATTGATGCCTTGAAGGCGGCTCATGCTTGGGAATTTGTGTCTGAGATGCCTGACGGATTGGATGCGAACATTGGAGAACGCGGATCGCGCCTATCGGGTGGGCAAAGACAGCGCTTGGCAATCGCCAGAGCCTTGTTGCGCAACCCTGAGATTTTGATCTTGGATGAGGCCACCAGCGCTCTCGATTCCCAAAGTGAAAAGGTGGTTCAACTGGCCCTCGGCGAACTGATGAAAAGCAGAACCTCGATTGTCATTGCACACCGCTTGAGTACGGTTCAACACGCCGATCTCATCGTGGTCATGGACCAAGGAAGAATCGTGGAGCAGGGCACACACAACGAATTGCTGGCCCAGTCCGGATTGTATGCGAACTTGATTAAGCTTCAGCAGTTGGGCTGAGGTCCTCGTCTTCGCTGATCGTTGAATCAGTCGATTCAGAAGCAGACTCTTCAGTTGATTCGGCAGCTATCGTGGTTTCAGCAGGCTCTTCATCGTTGGTTTCAGCACTGGCTTCTACGGAAAGGGTTTCAGGCTCCTCAATCACTACAGGATCATAAGGGCGCTGCCCAATCAATCGCTCGATGTCAGCTTTGAAGATGATTTCCTTTTCCAACAACTCTTTGGCCACGGTCTCCACTTCGTTTTTCTTCTCGGTCAACAAAGCGATAGTTCGGGCATAGGCTTCGTTGATCAATCGGCGAACCTCTTCATCAATCATCTGAGCGGTCACTTCTGAGTAAGGGCGCTGGTATCCGTATTCTCCCTGCGGATCATAGAAACTGACCTGACCTACCTTTTCGCTCATACCGTACATAGTAATCATGCTGTACGCGAGTTTGGTGATGCGTTCCAGATCGTTTTGGGCACCGGTAGAAATCTTACCGAAGAAGATTTGCTCTGCCGCACGACCACCCAAGGTCATGCACATGGAGTCCAGCAATTGCTCTGTGCGATACAAATATTGCTCTTTGGGCAAGTATTGGGCATATCCTAAGGCGGCAACACCACGGGGAACGATCGATACCTTCAACAAGGGATCGGCGTGTTCCAAAAACCAACCCGCAATGGCATGTCCTGCTTCGTGGTAAGCCACGATTGATTTTTCTTCAGGAGAGATGATTTTGTTCTTCTTCTCCAATCCACCAATGACACGGTCAATGGCATCTTGGAAATCTCCCATATCGACTTCTTCTTTGCCTTTTCTAGCGGCAATCAAAGCGGCTTCGTTGCAGACGTTGGCGATTTCAGCTCCCGCAAATCCGGGGGTCTGAGCCGCCAATTTGTGGGCGTCAACATCGGGGTTGAGCTTGGTCAGAGGGGTCAAGTGCACCTTGAAAATGTGCTCACGGCCCACGATATCAGGACGATCAACCGAGATCTGTCGATCGAAACGTCCGGGTCGCAACAAGGCGCTGTCCAATATCTCGGCGCGGTTCGTGGCCGCCATGATGATAACGCCGGAATCTGTGCCAAAGCCGTCCATTTCAGCCAGCAATTGGTTCAGTGTATTCTCTCGCTCGTCGTTGGAACCTTGGTAATTGTTCTTGCCACGGGCTCGACCGATGGCATCAATCTCGTCTATGAAAATGATGGCAGGAGATTTTTCTTTGGCTTGTTTGAACAAATCGCGCACACGACTGGCTCCAACACCCACAAACATTTCGACGAAATCCGAACCGCTCAAAGAGAAGAAGGGTACACCCGCTTCACCAGCTACCGCTTTGGCCAACAACGTTTTACCCGTACCTGGAGGGCCTACCAACAACACGCCTTTGGGAATTTTACCTCCTAGGCTGGTGTATTTTTTGGGGTGTTGAAGAAAGTCTACAACTTCCATGACCTCTTCTTTAGCTTCTTCCAAACCGGCTACGTCCTTAAAGGTGACATTCACCTTGGTGTCCTTGTCGAACAGCTGAGCACGGGCGCGGCCAATGGAGAATATATTTCCACCGCCACCACCGGCGCCTCCACCCATACGGCGAAAGAACATGTTGCTGATTATCAAGAAAATGGCAATGAAGAATACCCACTGGAATAGCTCGCCAAAGATGTCGCTATGCGATTCGTAGGCGATGACCAAATCATTGGGCCCGACAGCCGTTTCACCGGCTGCTTTTTTCTTGGCCAATTCTGTTTTGAGGTTCTCTACTTCTTGGTTGAAGTAACCTTTTTCAATTTCAAAGCTGAAATTGGGTTCAGTTGAACCGAGTAAATCTTGGCTTGGCTTGTTCTTTTTGTATCGGCTTTGCTGACTAGCATCTCGTGTCAAATAGACTTCGAGGTACCGGTCGTTGACCAAAACCATTTTTTTGACATCTCCCTGAACAACCATATCCCGGACATCATTCCAATTGGAACTCTGACCAGCGCTGCGGGGAAAAATACTGATGGCCAAGAAAACCAAAAACAGTATTCCGTAAATCCAGTAGGGATTAAATCGAAACCCATTGCCACTGGGCTTAGGAGTATTGGGTTGGGAGGAGTTATCCATGAATGCTCTACACTTACAATTTTGGAACCAATAGGTTCATTCTGTTCAAATCTACGACATAGGCGAATGTCGACTGACACAAGGGCCGAAAAATCGACGGGTCTGCAATTCTGTCAGTTGACCGAGGGCCAAAGGTGAATTAAGCTTTGCGGAAGCTCTGGAGTGCCTGACCCACTTTGTACACGTCCTCAAAACTGTTGTACATAGGAACAGGCGCCATGCGAATCACATTGGGTTCTCTCCAGTCGGCGATGATTCCCTGTTTTTCCAAATGCTCAAAAACCTGCTTGCCATTGTCATCGGTCAACAAGGAAAGTTGTGCTCCCCGTGACTCTGGAGTGATCAATTGCAGCTGCAAGTCAGCATTCTGAGCCATGGCGTCTTGGATGCAGAATTCCAAATACGCGGTCAATCGCTGGCTCTTCGCTCTCAAGTTGCACATGCCTGCTTTGTGAAACAGCTCGAGGCTCGACAAATGCACAGCCATGCCGAAGACAGGGGCGTTGCTGAGTTGCCATCCGGCGGCACCAGGCTCGGGAATGTAGCCGCGCTTCATTTGAAAGCGAACGTCTTCTTTGTGGCCCCACCAACCGGCAAGTCGGAAGGTGCTGGGGTCCAATCCATGGGTTTCGTGGACGAAAATGCCTGAGACGTTACCCGGGCCACTGTTCAAGTATTTGTAGGAACACCATGCCGCAAAATCGACTCCCCACTGATGCAGTTGCAAATCGATGTTTCCGGCCGCATGAGCGAGGTCAAAACCGGCCAGAGCACCGATTTCATGAGCTTTTTCCGTGATGCTGGGAATGTCAAAGTACTGACCTGTGTAATATTGAACACCTGAAAAAAAGACTAGGGCAATCTCGTTTTTGTGCTCTTCGAGGGCCTGCAAAATGTCTTCGTTTCGCAGCGAATGCTCGCCTGGACGAGGGGCCAATTCGATCACGGCATCGTCGTAGGAATAGCCGAATTGAATGACCTGTGATTCAACGGCGTACATGTCGCTAGGGAAAGCTCCCGCTTCCATGATGATTTTGTATCGAGGCCCGTTAGGACGGTAGAAACTGGCGAAAAGCAAGTGCAAATTCACCGTCAATTGGTTCATGACCACCACTTCGATGGGCTGTGCACCCACCACTTCAGCGGTATAATCGGTCAGGAATTTGTGGTAGTGAAACCAGGGTTTGCGGCCGTGAAAATGACCCTCTACTCCAAATTTGGCCCAGTCTTCTAATTCAATTTTCAGCGCTTTCTCAGCCCCTTTGGGTTGCAATCCCAACGAATTGCCGCACAAGTAAACAACGGGTTTTTCATCAGCCGTTTGGGGGAATAAAAATTCAGCACGAAAAGGGGCCAGGGAATCCTGTTGGTCTTGAAGCTGAGCAAAGGCTAGGGTGTTCTCCATACAATCGCGATGCCACAAAGGTACAATGTGCGTTTCGCTAAAGCCTTATGAAGGGTCATAGATCCCGGCTCCGCAAGCAAAATGATCTAAGATACAACGAATGAGAAGCTACAGCTTGGTCACCAAGCTCAAGCCATCCCGCAGGGGCAGCAGCGTGGTGCTAATTCCCGGTCGTTGGGCGAGATGCTGATTGAAGGCGTGCATGATGCTCGTGTCCTTGTCGGTTAATAGGTCTTCTTCGTTCAGAACTCGATCGCTCCAAAGGGTATTGTCAAACAAAAGGATGCCGCCGCTGGGCATAAGAGGCAAGCAGGCCTCTAAATACGCCTGGTAATTGCGTTTGTCGGCATCCACAAACACGAAATCAGGAGAGATGTTCAGCTTGGTAAGAACCGTTAAGGCCTCTCCTTGGTGCCATTGTACTCGGCTCATGATAGAGTTGTCATTCCAAAACTCTTGGGCTTTAAAAAGGGATTCTGCGTCGGCTTCGATGCTGTGTATGGCAGAATCCAGGGGGAGATTCTCGGCCAAGCAGTAAGTGGAATACCCGCTAAATGCGCCGATTTCAAGGATGCATATGGGTTGTTTGATGCGAACCAAGTCGCTCAAGAATCGACCTTGCAGATGGCCACTTAACTGTCTGGGATTCAAGAATTTTCTCCATGTATATACACTCAATTCCTTCAGTTTGTCGGGTTCTTGACTGCTGTGTTTTTCGCAGTATTGTATGCGTTCTGTCTGCCAATCTTTGTGCATTCTAAGCCCGTTATCAAAAATGAGTTGCATAATAGCGTGAAAAATCTATTTTCGCGTTCAAAATCAGACGCCTATGTATTGGACTTTGGAATTGGTAAGTTACTTGGACGATGCTCCATGGCCTGCTACAAAAGATGAATTGATCGACTATGCGATTCGCTCAGGAGCTCCTTTGGAGGTCGTAGAAAACTTGCAAGAGTTGGAAGACGACGGGGAGCCTTATGAGAGTATTGAGGAAATCTGGAGCGATTACCCCACAGACGACGATTACTTCTTCAACGAAGACGAACTTTAAGGGTTGAGCATTTCAACCACGCGTTGGCGCAAGGTGTCAACGTTTTCTTTGTGCGCCGCTGAAATAAAGACAGCTGGCGCATTTTCTTTGGCCATCCAGCTGTCTTCAAATTGGGCAATGTTCATGTCGGTTTGGCCTACATAAAAATCATCTTCCTTCCCGTGGAAGGCATCCATTTTGTTGAATACAATCAACTCGGGTTTGTTGGAGGCCCCGATGCTGTGTAGGGTTTCCTTGACCGAAAGCATTTGGCTCTCGTACAAGGGATTCGATATATCGACTACGTGAATCAGCAAGTCTGCCTCCAAGGCCTCGGCCAATGTGCTTTTGAAGCTTTCGACCAATTGGGTGGGCAATTTCCGAATGAATCCAACGGTATCACTCAACAACACAGGAACGGGTTTCCCGAACTCTTCTCGCTCGTCGTTGAGTACGACTTTACGAACAGTCGAGTCTAGGGTTGCGAAGAGTTTGTTTTCCACCAAAACATCGCTTTTGGACAGCACATTCATGATGGTACTTTTGCCCACGTTGGTGTAACCCACCAGTGCCACTCGGTGCTCACCCTTTCGCGAAGCGCGTTGGGTTTGCCCTATTTTCTCAATGTGTTCCAGGCGCTCCCGCAATTTGCTGATTTTGTTGCGCAGGGCTCGGCGGTCTGTTTCAATTTCGGTTTCACCAGGCCCTTTCATGCCAATACCCCCTTTTTGTTTGGACAAGTGGGTCCACATACCTGTCAATCGAGGTAGCAGGTAAATGCTTTGGGCTAGGTCCACCTGTGTTTTAGCTTGGGCCGTTTGGGCGTTTTTGGCAAAAATGTCCAGGATCAAATGGGTACGAGTCAGAACCTTAACATTTTTCAGGTCCGTTTCTAAGTTGCGAATTTGGGCTGGGCTGAGTTCGTCATCCAATACGGCAATGTCGATTTCATGCTCGGCTACATAAGCTTGAATTTCTTCTAGTTTTCCTTTTCCTACGTATGACTTTGGATTGGGATGATCGAGTTTTTGAATGAATCGTTTTTTGGGTGATGCCCCAGCCGTACGAACCAATTGGTCGAGTTCGTCCAGGTATTCCTGGCTGCTCAGTTCCTGGAATGGGGTTTCAACGGCAATCAGAATCGCCGATTCTTCGGCTTTGGCCGTTTCGTGCAGCTTTTTTCGCATTTACAGGGCAAAATTAACGGGCGGTTTGGCAAATACCGGTGCTTGGGGCAAATTTGAATGTGCGCACGCTTGTTTTCATCGCCCTGAGCAGTCTTATACCTGTCTCCTATGCCCAAAAGGTGGTGATGTCCAACAAGCCCCAGATGTACGAGCGACGAACACTTTACCACAAAGCCTTAGGAGAAAATGAGGAAGGTATTTATACGCTTAATTACTCCGGCTTGGATTTGGGGGATGGGTTCAATATTGAATGGTACGATACCGAGTTTCGCTTTTTGCATGAACGGCACATTGAGGGGCCGAAGGGACAGCAGGTCATCAAGGTGTTTTTGAATCAGGATCGCATTCAGTGGCTATGCATGGACAGTAGAAAACGTGATTCAGTCCAGTTGGTCTTGTATTCTTTGAATGGTCAATTGGAAGGTGATATTCAGTCGATCGCACTCGGTAAATTACCCATTCAATCGATCGAGTTGGATCAAGTCAATGTGGACTTTTCGGCTGATCGACAACACTTGATATTCTTGGCTTTGGCCGATCATCAGACTGGATCTAGATTGATTTTACGCAGTTTTAACACCCTAGAAGGGTCACTTATCGCAGCAAGAGACACACTATTATCCCTTAGCGACAACGATTGGTATTGGTATGCTTCAGACGCTAACAATCAGGGAGATGAGTTGGCGGTATTGCGATTGTATCAATCAACCAAGAGTATTGCGCACAGCAATTCCGATAAAGAGTCATTTGGATGCTTTTGGAATGGTGAGTCTTTGAAGATTTTTCCATTTATGCAAGAGCAGGCCTTAGGCGATTTAGACGTAGTGGCTCATCCCAGTCAGCGGTTGTTTTGTTTAGCGGGACTTTACAACGGCAAGGAAGCGGCTGAATCGAAAGGGAGTTTTCGGTGTGTGGTTGATTCAACGGCTACTTGGAGTGAAAATCTACATCCATGGACAGACCCTGTTTTGACCCTAATGGTAGGAGAAAAGGCGAGGAAAAAAGGGGTACTTCCTGAACACTTTCAAGTGCGAAAGCTGTATTGGCTCAGCGATGGGGGATTGAGCATGGTTTTAGAACAGTTCTATGAATCCAAGCAGATGGAAACGTATTACTTGAATGGAGTACCCCAAACGTCGACCAAGACCCTTTTTACCTTTGGGGATATTTGTGTTTCATTGACAGGACGTCCAGGCTTTTCTGATACGGCAGTCTTGATTCGCAAAAACCAAGTGGCGTCGCCCAGTAATTCCTTTTTATTAGGCCTTGGCGTTTGCCAAACGGACAGCGAACTTCACATCATTTACAACGATGATATCGCTAGAAGCAATCGAGTGATGGACGTGGTGATTGGGCCAGATGCCGGAATTCGTCGGGTGGCCCTGCTGGATAGTGAAAATACCTATAGTACCATTGTGCCAGAAGATGGACGCCAAACCGCGTTTGGATCCTTTATCTTGCCGATCTATCGGGACAAACAGTGGTATTGGATGCAATTATTGACCTATGATTAAGTACTTCACCAATAAGAGTATCATTGTTTTTGTCATTGTTGTATTGATGGCTGCTTTGCTCCGCTTGGTGGGAGTGGCATGGTCTTATGAACCCGGTTCCATTCGCAGTGGTGCCTTGCAGGGCTTTTTTACAGGTTTGCAGAACTATCCATGGTTGTCAGCTTTGATAGCCCTGTCTTTGACCTTGTGGCAAGGATTCACTTGGAACAATTTGGCCCAGCGATCGGGAATCATCGCGAGTTCTTCTGGGTATTTATTGCCATTGGTTTACGTTTGCTTGGCCTCTTTTTATCCGGCTAATCTGTATTTGAGCAACTTGGTGATGGCCAATTCACTCTTTGTGTTGGGCTTGGGTTTGTTGGCCTCTCAGTCACAATCTCAACGGCATTCTCGTCAATTGTTCTATGTGTCATTGTTGTTTGGATTGGCCAGCTTGATCGTTCCAGAAACCTATTGGATGCTGGTGTTTTTGATAGTGGCGGTGATGGTGTTCAAGACCATACAATTCAACGATGTATTGGCCATATGCTTTGGAATGGCTATGCCCTTTTTCTTCCTTTACAGCTTGAATGAGTTGTTCGCCCCGGCTGAATCTACTTGGAGGGCAGCGAGCATTTTTCAAATACCTAAATCCCAATTCTCGGCCGTTCATTGGGCCGCCGTTGATGTTGTTCCTCTTTTGCTGGTTTGTGTGCTGGGAATCATGGGCTTAGCTCGCGCGCTGTTCTCCTACTATAAGAACAACACAGAAACGCGCAGAAGCTTGCTGACACTGACCTTCTTTACCGTCTTTGGCTTGGTTCTGTTGTTGCTGCGCTGGGAGAGTTTGCCTCAGTTCTATTTGATCCTGATGCTACCCCTTTCCCTGTTCGTCAGCTCCTTGCTGACGTCCACTCGAAAGCCTTGGTTGGGATCAGCATCCTTGGTATTTGTGTTGCTCATGCAGCTCATTTCCGTTCACCATAAACACTGGTCCTTGATCGATACCCTTTGGTCTTGGATCATGCCCTTTTAGTTAGGGCCAAAGGCTAGGAAGGTGTTTTTGGTTGGATTTGACCAACTGACCCATGATATCGGCCACCGCTGTCAATTGCTCGTTTGACCATTCTTGTCGACTGGCGCCCGTTTGCATGTACACGCGCATCAATGCGTAGGCCAAATCACTATCGGCTTGGTATCGTTCGATGTACCGACTGTCGATGAAGCGTTCGACCCCGGCAATGGCTTGTGGAAATTCTTGTTCATTCAGCCACTGGGCAATCTGTGGAAAGGCCGTTTCCAAATCGCTGTACATGTGTTGAGCTGCCTGCGGATGCAAAGTCAACAGGGCTTTGTCTAAGCTCATCTCGATAGCCACGTGCAGTCCAAAATAGAAGCGCGGAATTTGCACCGATTCAAAGGCTGTTCGAACAGAATCGCGGTTCTCGGAATACAGAATTTTGAAAAAGGGGTGTTGGTGAAACCAGGCATCTCGTTGCAAATGCTGACGAGCTCCTCGGTGCCAATCAAGGGGATGAATTTCCGCTTTCCAGTTTGGCTTGAACTGCCCCTTGGAAGCATTTCGAATCAGGTCTGGCCCCAAGAGTCCGGCAT
>VFQT010004838.1_pt1 | contig 10758 bp, 19 predicted proteins | sample 3512381 | NCBI WGS metagenome assembly VFQT01 (sample SAMN10412376, study PRJNA504923) | tailings metagenome | isolation source: Relicate 2 Philex TSF3 active mining site | place: Philippines: Tuba, Benguet | collected 2017-08-29 | reverse complement strand
CGGAACAATCCTCGCCTCCGTAGCTCAGTGGATAGAGCGACGGTTTCCTAAACCGTTGTCGTCTTACACGCTGACGTACCGCAAACCCTTGTAAACACTGAAGAATCACGCGAAAAGCCCCTGTTTTCAGCACTTTCAGGAAGTGCCGTAAAGTCCAACAAAGTACAAGCACGTCCGACGAAGTCCGGGTCAGGGGCGGGGCAGAAGTTTTAGCGGAGTGCGTCGCGGAGCCGGCGCACGAGATCGCGCTCGATGCGAGCAACTTCGGCGGGCATCACGTCAAACCAGTGTGCGATCTCTGCGTGCGTAGCAGCTTCACCGGGGACCGCCATCAGTCGATCCATCACGAGAGCTTCCTCGAGGTCAGACTCGACGATCGACTGGACCGCACGTCGCACTCGCTTAGCCGTCTGCTCCTGGAAGACCGCGTCGACGACCTGCGCCTCAGCTGAGTCCTCGGTGATGCCGACGATGGACCAGAGCTCGTCGCCGTCCTCGGTCACGACGGCATCGCCAGACGTCACCGCCGGCGGGTTCACGATTCGCTCGACACGCTCCGCGCTGACCTTCTTCCCGTGCGCCCGGGACACCGCGTCGGCGACCTCGTCCCACGTCGGCTCGACCCCGGTCTGCTGACGTTCCCAGATGAACCGTTGAGCGTCAGCGCGCATCCGACGCGTCTCTCGCCCTACGCGCATCGGAGCCTCTCGCGCCGAGATGTCCCACCGAACGCCCTGGAGGTAGGGCTTTAGGTAGGTGACGAACTTCGCGACCTTGCCGCTCTCACCGATCCGCAGCCGGTTGTACGACTGGACCTTTCCGAGGGCGACTATGACGAGCTCTTGGAGGTACTCCTCACGTACGTTGTCCGGCCAGTACGGGAACGCGGTGCGTGCCGCGTAGTAGCGAAGGAACGGGAGGTGGGTCTCGACGAGTCGGCGGGCGAGATCCTGCCGTGCCGACTCGTCAGCTGTTTCGTACGCGAGCCACAGGGTGCCGTCTTCCATGCCAGGCACCGTCGGGGCGCACCGGCACGGGGCAAGGTGGGAACTTGCCGGGGACGAGCGAGACTGAACGTGAGACCGGGTAGCTCAGCTGGATAGAGCAAGCGTTTCCTAAACGCTAGGTCGGGAGTTCGAACCTCTCCCCGGTCGCTCAGAACGGATTGTCGGCTGGGTCTCCCTGGACGTCCGCTTGGACTTGTCGGTACGGCTTCACGAGAGTGATGAGCTTCGCATTGCGCGGGCCTTCACTGACTGTGCAGAAGCCCTCGTCGATGAGGAGCTGAATCGCCAGCGACGCCATCGGCTTTTTCTTACCAATGGACGTGATGATGGAGTTCTTGCTCACCGGTCCGGTCTCACCTTCGAGGAACTCGGATACACGTTCCATGTACCAGGTCGGACGATGGCCGCCAGACGGTGTCACCGTGCCACTCGGCTGCGTCACAGTGAACTGAACGCGGTCATCCGTGCCGGTGTTCGCCATCTTCACGTCGCATGCGATCGAGCCATGTTGACGCCAACCGAAACGACACTTGCGAGTCACCAGGCGGAACAACCCGTCCGTTGTCTTCGACGGCGCTTCCACCACCTTGAGGAAGTAGGCGGCCCCGTTGATGGCGGCACGCTTACGGCCCGAGCCGCTCGCGAACTCTGAGTTCCGACCCGACTCCTGCGACTTCACCACGTGGTCAAGCAAGACCACCGCTGCGCCAATCTCCTTCGAGAAGAAACGAGCAGAGCCACGGAACCACATGGCGACCTCTTCATCGGCGTTCGGCGAGATGCCGTCCACGGCGAGAGCTTCACCGGTCGAGTCGAGCGTCACCATCGAGATGTCACGGTCGGCCAGGGCCTCGCGAAGAGCGCGCTCCGCCGACAGCGACCACTTCTCGTTTGGCTGGATGTAGATGAGGTGACGAAGAATCTCTCGCTGCGACACGCCGATCTGCTCCAGGCGGGCAATCGCCGAGTCGGGGGAGTCTTCGTAGTCGACGAGAACGACGTCGTGACCGGCGCGCATCTCCTCGCTCATCACGTAGAGCGCGTACCAGGTCTTACCGCCGCCGCTGTCTCCGAAGATGGTGTTGATACGTCCCGGGTAAAACATGGCGACATCGGAGCCGGCGACGTCACCGATGAGAGGACGCGGCTTTACGTAGTCGGCAGCGAGAACGATCGACAGGTCGACCGGCTTCCAGGAGTCGCCAGGACGAAGACGCTCAGACGTCGCCTTCTTGGTCTCGGCCAGCGCGCCGGTCTCGAGTTCGAACACGTCTGCGGTGCTCATTGCTGGACCTCCTTCTGCACGTCGAGGACAGTTACTGGCCACCACGGACGGCGGCGACCGCCGCGCGTCTTCCGGTGCCAGGTGATCACACCCTCCTCCTCGAGGCGGGCAAGCGTCCACTCGACAGCACGCCGGGTGACGCCGAGCTCGTCGGCGATGCTCTCCGGAATCACGGACGTTGCACCCACCGGGAACGTGGCAAGCACAGCGAGGAGTTCCTCGCGAATCGGCTTCTCTTTCATGGTTCTCTCTCTTTCGTTGCGCCCGATCCGTTGACCGAGCACCCCGCACTGTGCGCGCTATCCGAAACGACGCAACCAGCCATGTGCAGCCAGGAAGCAGCAACCGTTCTAGGTGACGACCTCCGGGGTCTTTCTCCTTTCTTCCCCGGAGGTCGTCGCTTTTTTTGTGGCCAAGTTGCCCACTTCCACGACTTCCCCCCACCTCCCCCCGCACTTGGTCCCGGGGGAAGTGGTCCAACCCTCCACTGACTTCCCCCCACCTCCCCCCACCTCCCCTCTAAGGGGGAGGTGGGGAGGGGGGAGGTCAGGGGGCGGACCCAACCCGGGAGAACTCGCAACGTCTCGGGGGGAGGTCAACGACCTGCACGAACCTCATTGCGTCGTATCCGATAGCGCGCACGGTGATGGTCAGTGCCGGCGCCGTCGGCACAGGACAAGAAAGGAAAAAACATGTCCGACATCACCAAGGCCACGAGTGAGCTGGCCATCCAACCGGGTCAAACCGGATTCACTCAGAAGCAGATCGCCGCGCTACGTCAGCTCGGCGTCGAGAAGGTCAACGAGAGCGATCTTGCGGTCTTCTTCCACCAGTGCGTCCGCACCGGTCTCGATCCCTTCGCTCGCCAGGTCTACCTGGTGGGTCGATGGGACGGACGGTCGCAGGCGACGAAGTACACCATCCAGACGGGCATCGACGGATACCGCCTGATCGCCGAGCGCACCGGTGTGTACGCCGGCAGCGACGAGTCGTGGGTCGAAGGTCCCAACGGACTCCCGACGTCTGCGACGGTCTCCGTGTACAAAGTCATCGGAGGTGTGCGCTGTGCGTTCTCCGCAACAGCTCACTGGTCGGAGTACTGCCAGACGACGAAGGACGGACGCCCGATGGGGCTCTGGGCGAAGATGCCGCATCGCATGCTCGCCAAGTGCGCCGAGGCTCTCGCTCTTCGCAAGGCGTTCCCCCAGGACCTCGCCGGTGTGTACACGTCGGAAGAGATGAGCCAGGCCGACAGCGAGACGCGCGTGACCGCGCCGAACGCGATCGAGTCGCGCGTCGTCGAAGCCGAGGTCATCACCAGTGACGCGGAGACTGCCGAGCCGGTGCGACTCACCGACGAAGCTCTCGTCGAGGACATCGAGCCGAAGCAGCTCAAGCGCATCCAGATCCTCAAGAAGGATGCAGCGCTCACCGACGAGCAGTACCGGGCAGGTCTCGAAAAGGTCGCCGGTGTTGACTCCGCGAAGAAGCTCTCGAAGAGCCAGGCTGTCGACGTCATCGCGGCGCTCGAACGTGCCGTCGCAAAGCGTCAGACGCTCACCGACAACTACTGGAACGGTGACCAGGTCGAGGAGGTCGCTTCATGAGCGACTCCTGGGGCCTAACCGATCGTGAGCGCCCGGCACTCGCCAAGGCAGTGGCCCGGAAACTCGGCACGAGATGCTGGGATCTCGACGTCTGGCAAGTCACCAAAGAAGTTGACGGCCGAGTCGTGATCTACCCGTGGCTGCCCAGGTCCTTCGCTGAGCAGGAACTGGCGGTCATAGAGGAACAGTGGGACAAGATGACCGCCAGCCTGTTTCTCGATCTCGAAGTTCAGGACCACCGCAAGCGCATCGTCAGGACAGTGCCGAGCGCGCTGTAGCACCGACGTGAGTCCAGATTGGACGAGGGCCCCGGGCGAGCTTCACGGCTCCCCGGGGCTTTTCGGTTATGTTGATCCCGCACCTAACGCACACGCCCGTGTGCGACCCCGCTGACCTGCGGCACTGTCAGGCACATGACAACATCAACCGAATGCCAACAGAGTTACGTAGCCGAAGTCGGCACAAAGAACGTGTCGGCCTGGTCACAGGACCTGCTGATACGTTTCCCGACCAGCGACGGCCGGAGTGACGCAGATTGGGTCACCCTTACCTGGAGTGAGTCTTACGGCTACGGAGTTTCCTACGAAGGCGACCACCAGGAACTCGTTGGGTGGCTCGAAGGCGTCCTTGAGAACGACGCCATACACCTCCTCGACTGGTACGCCAACAGAACAGTTGAGCAGGAACGCGACGAGACCGACGAGCAGTTGGCCCGGATGATGGGCGATGACGCCTGAGCGAAATGCGAAAGATCTGTGACCTGATCCAGCAGCTCGCCGGCCGTCCTCCAGGAGAAGAGCCGACGTGGGAACTCGCGTTCGCTGTCGCGCTCCTCACCAGGCTCGTTGACGCCGCCGGCCGCACGCATCTGATCGAGCATCTCAGCCGGCGACTCGAGGAGAACTGGCGAGCCGTTCTAAAGCCAGAAGGCCCCCAGCTCGTCGGCCCGCTCCCGTGCGTATGCGGGGTGCGCGATCAGCTTCACGATTAGGCGTATGGAAACATCAGAACAGGAACCAGGAACCATCCTTGCGGTCGATTGGGCCGAAGATACGGAGTATTCGGCGTGGTCGCGAGAGATCTACGTTGTAGTCGCCACCGTTGGTGAGACGACGGTCGAGAAAATCACACTGCACTGGGACAGCTGGAATGGTTACTCTGCCGACTACAACGGCGCTGACGACGACCTTCGCTGGGAGCTCGAGTGCCTTACTCAAGAAGAACTGTACAAACTTGACGGACTGGCCAACAAGGCCTCATAGGGCGCACCCGCGCGTATGCCACCAGGAGGAACCTCACCACCGTTGAGCCGATGATCACCCTGCTCTTCGCAGCACTGCTCAACCTTGCACCGGCCGCTCCCCCCGGGGAGTGCCCAACCCCACGAGAAGCTCGCCGGCTCACCACCGGGTACGCAAACCGGATCCTCGTAGACCGCACTGTCGAAAACGCACGGGCCTGCGCACATCAGCTGGGCTGGAGATTCCGAGTCGTGCGTCGCAACGACTGCCACCTCCCGCGCACGTTGGACATTCGTCGGGATCGCGTCAACGCCACCGTGGTCGAAGGGACGGTTCGCTACGTCTACGTCGGCTGACCGGCAAGTGGCAAACCTTGCCTCACGTCAGTCGGCGGCAACGGTCGGGGAGCATGACGCTCAAGCCCCAACCCCGACGTCTGCTCGACTGGCTCGCTGCGCACCCGGACGGAACGTCCGCATCGAACACGAAGATCGCTGCTGTGCTCGGCTGCGCGCCGCGAACAGTGTCGCGCTACCTGGCGAACCTCGAAGCAGCCGGCCACATCGTCATCGAACGTCGAAGCCCCAACGCAGCCGGCGTCGGAACCGACCCGACCGGTCGCACCATCCGACTAACAGATTGCCGCTCGACGAACGACAACACCCAGGACATCTAACTCGTGGCGCGGCAACCTGCGGCGCGCAGAACTCCTGTACGTGTATGGCTTCCGCTCCTCTGGGCGCTCTGGCAACTGCGGCGCGCAGAGAAGCGCTACAAGAAGATGCAGAGCAAGATGAAACATAGCGACGACCCGTACTCCATCAAGCCAGGTGGCAACGGTCCGGTTATGGACGACGGCAAGCTGCTGCGCGCGACGACGTGTCTTGTCATGCCCAACGGGTCCGGGTATCCGTTCTGCACAATCGAGCACCTCGCCGCGTTCTGCCTCGCAAACGGGAAGCCCAAGCACAAGGTCGACTGGGTCATCGGGCAGTCAACCGCAAAGGCGCCGTACTGCTCGCACTGCTCCTGGTGCGGTCGCGTCATCCGCACTCCGCACCGGTGCGTCATCCACGACGAACAGCCCTGCCCGAAGTTTCTGTTCAGCGCCACCCGGTCCGCGATCCTCATCATCCAGGACTTCGTCGCCCTTTACGACCGACCGCCGTACGACTCGGAGATGGCGCAGCTCGAGAACGTCTACCTCAAGAACCCTCACCTGACCCCGTTCGAGATCGTGCGCGTCATAGACGTGGAAGACGACGACGGCTTCCCCGACGAGGACTACGAGGACGACATCACTGAATAGACAACGGAGACACAACTCTGCTTCGTCTGCCTTGCACGGGGTTCACCTGCGCGCACTGTGTTACGTACCAACACACGCCCACCCGGGCCGAACCAACACCCCGAAGTCTCGGGGCAGTTGGGCTCCGAACTTCTCTAAAGAAACAGGAGCCGAAATGGCACGCAAGACAAAAGCGCTCGACGATGTCCTCGACATCGCACGCGAGCTCGGAGAGTGGATCGGCAACCAGCTGTATCACGGCTGGGAGATCGAATCCTCCTTCATGTACCGGTGGGAAGAGTTCCTCGACGGCACCTACGCCGAAGAGAGCGGCCTCCCCGAGTACGAACAGGAAATCGCGGAAGCGGCAATGCACGCTCGCCACTGCGCCTTCCACACACACGACGTCGCATCATGCGACCGGCACGTGGCCGAATACGTGATGTCGCAGTTCGACGATGAAGTCGAGTACGCGACCCACTAACGCATCGCGGCCCGGGGACTTCCCGGGCCGCTTTCGTTCACATCAACCCCACAGAAAGGACCCACTCGTGAACAACACATTCAGCATCAACAACACCCAGGCAGTCTTCGCAGAACTCGTCGAACTCGGACGCCCCGACTTCGCAGAGCTCATGCTCGACATCAGCGAACGCTGCAGCAACCTGGCACGCGACTTCGAGGAAAGGATCCACACGGATGCCTAACCAGGACCCGATCACGCATCGCATCCTCGCGTACCGGCTCGCCGGTGCTCTCGAAGCCATCAAAGCCTGCCCGGGCAGATACCACACGTCGATTCTCAACCAGACACAGATGATCACCGAGATCGGCTGGACCGACGGATGGACGATCGAAGTGCGCTACGCCGGCCGCCTATTCAGCTTCCACCACCAGTTCGTCAACACCCGCGCGGACGACGATGAAATCTGGTGGGGGTGTTACCAATCCGACGAATGTCAGTGCCTTGTCCGGCCGAACTTCCTCGGCACGCATCGGCTCATCCTGCCCCCGGCCACCCTTGACCTCGACCAGGCAGAGGTTTACACGCGACTTCGTCTCGACGGTATGACGCCACAAGAAGCTCTCGACATCTCCTTGCTGATCTAACCGGCGCGCGAACGGTTGAGAGCATGAAACTCCCAACCAAGAAACCGAAGCGTCCAGCCGCGCTCGCCAACGCAAAGAACGGGCAGCTGCCCGATCGTCAGCTCGTCGCATGCGGGATTCCCGGGTTCAGGATGGCGCGGCCTGCCGCTCGCGCGATGAAAGCGCTCGTCGCAGCGGCGCGCGAAGCTGGCTTCGAACTCACTGCAACCGGCACGTATCGAAGCCTCGAGCAGCAGGAACGCCTGTTCCGGCAGCGCTACTCAAGGTTCCCGCTCGAGAACGCGCCGACCCGCACCTGGAACGGCAACGTCTGGTATCAGAAGCCGCGCACCGCCGTCGCAGCGGTACCCGGGACGTCGAACCACGGTCTCGGGCTGGCCGCCGATCTCGCCCTCGTGAACAAGAAAGGCCGTGTCGTGTCCCTGCCGGCGAACTGTGTCTGGTTCCTCATCAACGAGGCTCCGAAGTTTGGTTTCCATGCCGAGCTGCAGAGCGAGCCGTGGCACTGGACGTACACCGCCGGTGATGAGACCCCGCAAGCTGTCCTCGACTTCGAGGCGAAGAAGTGAAGCACACCACAGCGCGCATACCTCACCGGCCGAACACGTGGCGTTGCACCTGCGGCGCCCAGTGGGGTGGCGATCGCAAAACGTGTCCAGAGGTACGCATCCGGAACAACCGCCGGCGCCGCCGCCAGCGCGCCGAGAGAGCACAACATGCGGCGTAACCGTTGGATCGTCGTCGCCATCGTGTTGTTGGTGGTCGCTGGTGTCTTCGTTCGAGACACAAGAACACCAGAGGCGCCACCCGTGCCGGCCGTGAAGCGTGAATGCGTCGCCGTTCACATCGACATCGTCACCGGGATAACCAGCGAGACGCCGGTTCCGTGTCGCACAGAAACGTCGTCAGGTTGCACCGGCACGATCACAGCAAAAGTCGAAGACGACGGAACTCTCACCGCCGCCTGTGGCTGACCTTGTGTGCCCGCATTTCGCGCCCACGGTGACACGTAACCAAAGGAGAAACCAATGACCACCATCACCCGAGCCTTCCGAGCGTTCTTCACCCTTCGCCCAGTGCGGCGAGACGTGAGCACTCGCGTCGCAATCACCGGCACGATCGCCATCGTGCTAAGCCAGCTGCTCGATTTCATCACCACCACCATCGGAGTGCAGCTCGGCGCGGTCGAGACGAACCCGATCATGGGTGCGATCGTCAACTCTTGGCCGACGTTCCTCGCCGTGAAAGCGGTCGCCACGACGTTCCTCTGCTGGGTTGCCTGGAAGCGTCCCATCCCGACGCTCATCGTCGCGGCCCTGTACCTGGTCGTTGGGTACAACAACCTGGCTGTTATCTCTCAACTCGTGCGGTAACGGTCGCGGCATGTCCGCGCTCGAGCTCACTTTTGCACGCCCTGGGCGCGCTGTCACCTCGAACGGTCGTTTCCACTGGGCTGAGAAACGTCGACTGCTACTGCCGTGGATTCTCGCAACACGTGCCGCCTGGATACAAGCCGGCCGCCCGACGAATGTCGGCCCGTCGATTGTCGAGATCCGCTTCGGTGTGCTGGATCGGCGCCGGCGCGACCCGTCGAACTTGATGCCAACGCAGAAAGCAATCGTCGACGAGCTCGTCCGCTGCGGTCTCTGGCCCGACGACAACCCTGAGTGGGTGGAGGAGCGCATGCCTCGGTGCTGCCTCGGAGACTTCGTCGTCGTTTGCATCACCCCACGTAGCGAGGGTGAAAGTTCTGCAAGTTTCCCGTAGCAGAAACCCCGCACAGTTGAGTCGATCCGCTTCCACGAACTTCCACAGCAACGGTCGGAACCATGAGCAACATCGGCCGGCGACTCAACCCAGAGGAACGGGAACAGATCATCTCCCTGCGTCTGCAGGGTGTCCCTGTGCGTACCGTCGCCGCGCAGATCAACACGTCGACGAAGACGGTTGTCGCGGTCACGAAGGCGTTCCTCGCTGAGCGCGCCCAGGCGTTCTCTGCGAAGACTGACGCCACCCTGAACAAGCTGATCGGTCGGCACCTCGCCGCCGCCGACGCCGCAGCTGTCGAAGCGGAACGCGCTACCGAGCTCGGCGACCACAACGCCGCTGCCAAGTACCTGGCAGAGGAGCGGGCACGTCTCCAAGAGGTCGCGAAACTGTCCGGTCTCTACATCGAACGTGTCGAGCAGACCGGCGGGTTCACTGTCCTCACCATCACCGAGGAGCAGCCGTGAGCACCCCGCTCAACATCCCAGATAACGACTGGCGGATCGTCCGCCAGATCTGTCGCCGCCACGGTGTCGACCCTCTGCTCATCGTCGCGATTGGCTGGTGTGAAACGCACTGGTTCACCAAAGGTGACGGACTCAAGGGCAACGGTCTCGGTGTCGGTAGCTACGACTCGGGGTCGACCTACCGTTACGCCGGCGTTCGTGCCCAGGTGACGCGGGCGTGCGAAATCCTTCTACGGAACAAGGTGACGTCGATCGTCGACATCGCCGAAGGAAAGCTTCACGCGACCGGCCGATGGAATCGTGAGAAGAATCGGTACGTCGGACCTCCCGGGTCTGTTCGATGGGCGTCCGCGGACACCGCTGATGGAGGACCGCACGGCGGGCCAGCATTCCCGTGGAGTCGAAACGTCATCAAGACGTACGCACGAATAATCCGCGACCTGGCGAAAGCGAGCTGACCGTGAAGCGTGAAGTCACGCTCACCTGGAGACCGCTCCGCCATCAAGTCATCCCGACCGGAGACTGGACGACCGCTGTTCTCTACGGCGGACGTGGCGTCGGCAAAACGTGGAACGGCTGTCGGTGGCTGCTCACCCAGGCGCTCACGTACCCGAACACGATGTGGCTCGCTGTCGGACGAACCTGGTCCGAGGCACTCCGCATCCTCGCCGAAGGCGACGGCGGCTTTCGTTGGCATGTCGTCGGTGACGATGACCGGCCGAGTCTCGAGTTCACTCTCGAGGGCGGATCGTGGGAGACGGCGTTCAAGCGGACACCTGGACAGATGGAGCTCCGTTTCGTGAACGGCTCCCGGATCCGTCTCGCGTCAGCTGACCAGCCAAAGTCGCTCAGAGGAACGAACGCCCACGGCGCGCTCGCAGACGAGGTCGCGTTCTGGGACGAGGAGAGTTACCACATGCTGCGTCTCGCTGTTCGACTGCCGCTACCCGACGGGACACCGGCGCGCGTTCTGTGCGCGACAACAC
>VFQT010004837.1_pt1 | contig 10760 bp, 9 predicted proteins | sample 3512381 | NCBI WGS metagenome assembly VFQT01 (sample SAMN10412376, study PRJNA504923) | tailings metagenome | isolation source: Relicate 2 Philex TSF3 active mining site | place: Philippines: Tuba, Benguet | collected 2017-08-29 | reverse complement strand
CTCCGCAAACAGGGAAGGGTCCCAGAAGCTGCTCGGGGGACTGATCGGTGTCCGGTACCAGGCATAGGTATCCCACCAGGTTCGCTCGACGATCTCCTGCTTGGTGATCGGCTGTGCGAGCAGCGGCGCCATGAAGGACCTGGCATCCGATTCGTCCATGAGCACCTGTGCCCGGATCCTGGCTCGCGGACCGGTCGAGCTCATCAACATCGACCAGACGCCGCCGACGACCTGCTCCTGGCCCTGCCGGACCTGCTGCCAGGCCATGGCCGTCCCGGTGGCGACGTCAATCGGGTACTCGATCTGGAAGGTCGTCGCCTTGGTGACGGGGATGGTGACCAGCTCGTAGGTCAGTTCGCTCACCACCCCGAAGTTGCCGCCCGCCGCTCCCCGCAGCGCCCAGAACAGCGCCGGGTTGCGGGAAGCACTTGCCGTGACGACATCGCCGCTGGCGGTCACCATCGTTGCCTCGCGCAGTCGATCCGCCGTCAGGCCGGCCCACGGGGCATTGGGTCCGATGCCCCCACCGAGGGTCAGGCCAGCGATGCCGACGTTCGGGCAGGTGCCTCCCGGGAGCAGCAGGGTGCCGCTGCCTTCCTGGGTCAGGATGCGTGCCAGGTCCGAGTTGAGCACCCCTGCCTGGGCGCGCAGGGTCGTCCCTTTCAGGGATGTCGCCTTCATGGCCCGCGTCGAGATGATCAAGCCCTGGGAACTGGAGGCATCCATATAGTTGTGACCGCCGCCGCGAATGGCAAAGGGTGTCTGGGTGCGCCGTGCCCAGGCAACCGCGGTAGCGATGTCATCGGTGCTCCGGCACAGGGCCACGGCCGCTGGCATGAGGGCTGCGTAACGCAGGTTTCTGGGCGTGGCAAGGGCGTCGAAACGGGGATCGCCAGGCTCCACCAGCCGCCCCGGCAGGCGACGGCTCAGGTCGCGCCACTTCGATTGGGCGGCTTGGGCTGTCCTGGAACGGCCGATGGCCGCGCCCAGGCCGAGGGCCAGTCCTCCGACGAGTACCTGCCTCCTGCTGATACCGGCCATGAACGGCAGGCTAGTCCAGACGGCACCGGGCAAGGCATCACGTCCTAGAGTCTTCCCGTGCCAGGGACCTACCCCCCGGGAACCAAGGGTCTGGTTGGGGCAGCCCTCTTCGTCATCACGACTGCGACTTTCTCGCTCGCGAGCTTCCAGTACGTGGTGACCGGGAGCCAGGTGGAGTTCGCCTTCTCCTCCGATAGTGCCAACTCGTTGTCCTTCATGCCTTCCGCCGCATCGCTGCTGGTGGTCTTCATCGCCGGATCCCTGGCTGATCGCCTCGGGGCACGACGGCTGCTGCTGGCCTCGATCGGACTGGTCATCGGCGGTGCCGTCCTCGTCGGCCTCGCCCGCGGCATTGGCTGGTTGATTGCCGGACGCGTACTCGACGGAATCGGTGGCGTCACGATGTCGATCGTTGCGCTCTCGATGGTGAATGCTGCGGTGAGCGAGGCGGGTCAGCGAGCACGGGTCTTCGCCCTATACGCCGCCGTGACGCCGGCTGCCTTCATGGTGGCACCGCCCCTTGCGGCATTCATCGTCCAGTCGGCCGGCTGGCGCGCGGGCACGCTGCCGGTCATCGTGATGGGGCTGCTGGCCCTGCTCACCACCTGGCGATTCGTACCGCACCGGGCACGCATGCCATCCGGGGAGTTGCTCACTCCCCTGCTGGCCGGCATCGCCCTTGCTGGCCTCGCACTCGCGGTGACCACCTTCCCGGTGAGCACCGCCCTGTCCAGCACCACTGCCATCGTCGGGATCCTCGCCCTGCTGGCACTGATCCCCGTCATGCGGCGCATCCCGGTGCCCACCCTGGACCTGAGGTGGTGGCGGCAGCCCGGCATGCTCCTGCTGACCATCGCCGTCGGCCTGACCGCGATGCCGAACCTGTTCTTCTACACGAACTTGCTGCTGCAGTATCGGTACACAGTCCCGGTCACCGTCATAGCCCTGCTGCTCATGGTGCCCCAGGCCATTGCTGCCGCCGGCAGCCTGATCTCCGGGCCGGTGAGCGCCCGGATCGGCCCCCTGCCTACCGCATTCGCGGCCCTGCTTGTGACCGCACTGGCAGGCCTGGGCACCCTGATGGTGACGGGCTCTGCCCCGATCTGGGTTCCCGTGCTTGCGTTGACCCTCAGCGCCGGCCCCGCTGCGTTGGTGGTTGGTCCGATGACCAACGCCCTGCTCTCGCGGGCACCTGCCGATGCCTCCGGCGCTGCATCGAGCATGCGCAAGGCCACATGGACCCTCGGCAATGTGCTGGGGGGCGCGCTCATCGGCGCCCTCGCCTTCCGGGCCTTCGAGGGGCGGCTCGCCGACCTGCTCGGCAGCACCGAGCTGACCTCGGTCCAGGCTCGGACCATCGCCCGGGAGATCCGGGACGGAGCCGTCGTCGACGACCTCGCCGCCCGGATCAGCGAGCCGATTGCGCGGGCGAGCCTGATCGACCGGGGCCCGGGCCTTGTCGACGCGCAGGCGTACGCCTATTCGGTGATGGGCCTGACCTCGGCGGCCCTGTACCTCGCGGCGGCGATCGTGCTCATGGTCTACGCCAGGCGTATCGGCACCCGGTTCTCCCTGCGTCCACGCGGGTAAGCCGCCCTTATCCGCAATCCAGGCACTGCGTGAAGTGCTCCGCCGTGCCAGCATGTCCTATGCGATTGTTCGCGCTACGGCATGGACATCGGCTGATTGCCTTGATGGCTCTGCCCGCGATCGGGCTCGCCCTGGTGAGCGCACCAGCGGCACGTGGGGAGCCCGACCTGGCGGGTCGATGGGATTCGGACTCCCTTCGAGACAATCGCATCGGCTACTTCTTCGAGTTGGCGAGTGTCCCAGGGGCCGCGGGCCGATACTCGGGGGTGCTCAGATTCGAGTTCCGCGATGGGCGCGCAGGTTCCAGGACACCGGTGCTGGCGACAATCGCCGGGAATCGAGTGCGCATCGTGACCCGACAGGGCTCCTTTGACCGCTCCGACGGCATCCTGCGCGGGGTCCTCGACCAGTCCGGCCAGGTCCTCACCCTGACGAACTGCCAGGCCCGCCTGCGCCTGGTGATGACCAATGACCTCGACTCGGACTGCACCTTCCGCGCGACCTAGGGGCAGGGCCGTGGACGAGGCCAGCTCCCCGGACGGGGCCTCGCGAGGCGAGCGCGAGCGTTAGATTCCCCCTGTGTTCAAAGCACGTCAATGGTCCGCCGTCGCCGCCTGCCTACTGGGGATGACTGCCCTGGTCTCCGCGGCGCCCGCCCATGCGGACGTCCCGAATGCGATCGCGGCCTACGTGCAGCCGATGTCGGGCTGCCAGGTCGGCCGGATGGGGGTGATGTACTGCCAGGGAGTGCTGGGCGCACCCGTACCCATCGCCGCCGACCCGGCTGGCAATGCCCCCCTTTGGGCCGGTACCGGCTACGCCCTGTGCTGGACGACCGCTGCCGGCGCCACTCTGCCTGCTGGCAGTGACTGCACGCCGACCGGCACTGCCATCGCCAGCGGCCACGACTTCAGCTACTCCTCCACTGATCGCTTCCCAGTCTCGTTCGATGGATCGGCCGGCTCGGGCTGTAGCCCGTCCCCCAACAACAATCAGAACAGCTTCTTCTTCACTGCCGGAGCACTCGGAGGCTGCGTCGTCACCATCAGTTCCCCGGCGACACCCGGCTTCAGCGCGACCACGTCGACCTTCACCCTCAGCGTCGGGTTGGCCCCCACTCCCACGTTCACCGGAGCGATAACCGCAGCCTCGGGTGCCGGGAGGGTCGGTGGGTCCGCCCCCCTGCAGACCATCACCTGCAAATTCGACGAGCAGTTCGACATCTGGACCCCTTGCCCGGGCGTGCTCCTGGACTGGAAGGTCCTCACCGGCACCAAGTCATGTCGGATCGTCGTGAACCGGGATACGCAGTCCCAGCAGTACGGCTCGCTCAGCGTGAGCTTTCGAAGGGCCGGACGCTGCACGGTGCAGGGCAGTGCACCCGCGGTCGCCGGGCGGTGGGCTGCCTACCTCACACCCGTCTTCACCTACGCGATTGCTCGCAGAGGGCGCTAGGCACGCCCTTCGGGCCACATGCTCCCTGCAAGGATGCCGATCATGCTGGGGAAACGAGGCCGGTTGATGCCGGTGCTGATAGCGACCCTCTCGATCGGACTGCATGCGACCTTGCTTGGGTCCGTGGCACCGGCTCGAGCGTCAACCACCCCGACGGTCAGCGAAGCGAGCGAGGCCACGAACATTGAGATCCTCGTCTACCCGGAGGACACCGAGCGATTGGTGTCCCTGCTGGCCAGTGCCCGGCAGACCCTGGACATCGTCATCTACGAGATCGGCGGGCCGCTGGTCGTCGGACAGCCCGGAGCGCCGGGGGCCCTGATGGAGGCTGTTGCCCGCGGGGTGAAGGTCAGGGTGCTGCTCAATGGCAACTGGCCGGGCAAGGGTCAGCCATGCGTCGCAGGCGTCAATCAGACGAGGCAGACGCAGCGCGGCTGCGCCGTTTCGCAGATGAGCTGGTCCTACGCAGTGCGGGCAGCCCTGACGTGGGCGTACCAGCACCCCAAGCCCGGCGTGCAACCGGTGCGACCTGAGGTCCAGGCGGCGAACAACAACTTTCAGACCACCCACCAGAAGGCCATCGTGATCGACGGGACCTACCGAGCTGGCCCCATGGCAGGGGAGCCGCGACCTAGCAATGACCTGCTGCCTACCAGTCGTGCCATCATCAGCACCGGCAACCTGCTGGCATACGGGTGGGGCGACACCAGGAAGTCCATCGATTGGATGCTCGACCCTGCTTCGACCTGCGATGGCACCTGCCCCCTGGAGACACAGGCCCGCGACTTCGCCGCCGTCGTCAGCGATCCAGTGCTGGTCCCTGAGATTGCCCGGATATTCCGCTCCGACTACCTGTGCGGCGCCCCATCGGACTCGGACTTGCCCTCGCGGCGCAACACGAATGCGCTCCGCACCACGGATCTGCCCCTGACCTGGAGCAATGGAACCCTGCAGATGCCCCCATCATCCAGGGCATTCGCCTATCCGACGCTTACTCGCGGCTATGAGATTCCCTCACGCGGGGCACCGCAGGGCAATGTCCGCGAGCGAACCCTGGCGCTGATTCAGTCTGCTCAGCGGAGCCTTCGGGTATACAACGAGGAGTTGCAGGACCCACAGATTGTCGGCGCACTCATTGATGCCTCGAGGCGCCTTGGGCCGGGCAGCGTCCGAATCCTGATGACCTACACCCCGGTGCGCGATTCACCACAGGAGACCTTCGCGCCGAGCTTTCAACAACTCGCACAGGCTGGGGCATCGATCATGCTCAGTGAGTACGCCGGTCCCGGAATCACCAACTTAGGGCAGCTGTACATCCACGCAAAGGTGTTCATCGCGGACGGCACCGACGCCTATGTCGGCTCGACGAATGCCGCAACAGCATCGATGGACTTCAATCGCGAACTGGGCATCATGCTCACGTCCCGGCCAGATCGAGCGACCCTGCCCTCGCATGCCTTCGCCCCGAAGGCACTGCGGACACTGGTCACCACCTTCGACCGTGACTTCGGGGATACCGCGATGGTCACCCCCTGGTCGATCATCGGACCCGCTACCCAGGCAGGCGACGCGAGTAATGCACCTGGTCCTGGGATACCCCCCTGGCCGCAGACCCCCTGGCCGGGGACCGTCCCCATCGCCTGCGGCCCCTTGCCCTGACGTGCTGCACACAGGCCCCATGGCCTCTCATGGATGTGGCAGGGGTGCCGGGTACCGCCCGGCACCCCTGCCACCTGGAACTACTTCTGGGCACCGACCGGGATGGCGTCGCCAGCAGGCTGGTCCCCCTTGGCGTAGGGCCTTGCGATCAGCATGTACGCCAAGCCGATCACGATGACGATGACCGCACTCACCGCGACGATCCAGTTGTCTATGAACGACCACTCCGGTACGTCGTAGGGCTTGGCCAGCAACCAGATGCCGAAGAGGCCATAGGCAAGGGCCAGGATGTTCACGATAAGGCCCCAGCCCTTCAGCGTGTAGCTACCTCCTGGCTTCCACCCCTTGATGCGTGCACGCAGGGCCGCGAGCACGACCATCTGGAATGCGATGTAGATGCCCAGGGATGCGAAGGAGACGATCTTGACCAGCCCACCTTCGATCAACTTGTCGATGAGGATGAGCACGGCCGGGATGAAGGCCGTGAGCCACAAAGTGGCCGGCGGCATGTGCTTGCCAGGGCTGACGCGGCTGAGGATGCCACTGCCGAAGATCATCTTGTCCCGGCCATAGGAGTAGATCATCCGACTGACCGCTGCTTGCAGGCTCAGGGCGCAGGAGAAGAAGGAGATCAGCACGACGGCCAGGATCACCCTGGATCCCACGTCCCCGAAGGACTGAGCGAGGGTGGCCCCGATCGGATCCGCGTTCTCCCCGGAGATGACCGCACCGATGTCGACGACGGAGAGGATCAACGCGTAGCAGACGAAGATCGCGGCCGCACCGCCGATGTAGATGGTCATCCGCATGGCCCTGGGAATGCGCCTGCCCGGATTGGGCACCTCTTCGGCGACGTCGCCGCAGGCCTCGAATCCGTAGTACTGGAACAGGCCGATCAGCGAGGCCGCGATGAAGGCGGGCACGTACGAGCCGGTATCGCTCACCAGGCCGAAGTTGTCGAAGATGACGCCCCAGTCCTGGTTGCGGTCGAAGAGCAGGAGCCAGGCACCGACGAACAGGGCACCGAGGATCTCGGCGATGAAGCCGAACATCGCCACCCGGCCGAGCACGCGCGTGCCCTGCAGGTTCACCAGGGTGACTGCCAGGATGAGTACCAGGGCGATGATGATGGTCAGGTCCTGGGATGACTCCAGGCCCAGGAGCCCGGCGACGAAGGGACCTGCACCGTAGGTGACGGCCGCGATCGTGGCCATCAGGGCCCAGGCGTAGATCCATCCCGTCATCCAGGCCCACTTGGCCCCCCATAGGCGACGTGCCCAGGGATAGACCCCGCCGGCGATCGGGTACTGCGAGACCACCTCGGAGAAGATGAGGGCGACGAGCAACTGGCCGATGCCCACCAGGACGAGCCAGAAGATCATCGGCGGGCCGCCCGCGGCCAGGGCCAGGGCGAACAGGCTGTAGACGCCGACGACCGGGGATAGATAGGTGAAGCCGAGGGAGAAGTTCTCCCACAGGGACATCTCTCGATTGAAGGTCGTGCTGTAGCCGAGTGCGGCCAGCTGTTCAGCGTCGGCGTTGGCCGCGCCGGTTGGGTTCTCTGCCATTGGTCTCCTCAGGTGCGGTGCGAGCGCGCATGCCCTCGCGGTGGTGGGAAGATATCAACTATTCTCTAGTTCATAGAGTGTTTTCCCAGATTCCTCAGTCCTGAGGCTCCCGAAAAACGGAGGCTGCATGACCAGCGCTGTCGTCCTGTCCCATCGGGACATCGCCCATGAACTCGGCCCCCTCGGCGAATGGGCCGAGCAGCGCGGATTCGACGTCACCCGCAGGTATCGGGAGGACCAGGGCGCCATCCCGGATACCGACCTCCTCATCGTGCTGGGCTCCCCGTTGTCGGTTGCCGCCGGATACTGCACCCCTGCTGGGGAGGCCGAGGTTGCCCTCGTCCAAGACTGGCTCGACAGCGGGCGACCGTGCCTGGGGATCTGCTACGGAGCCCAGGTACTGACGCGGCCCTTGGGCGGATCAGTCGTGCGCCTGCCGGCAACGGCCCGCGGGTGGATGAACCTCGAAGTCGGCGATGACTCGCCGGACGCCTTCACCGGCCCGTGGATGGTCTGGCACGAGGATGCCTTCCTTGCCCCGGCGCAGGCCCAGGTCCGTGCCCGCTCAGCCCATGCCCAGCAGGTCATCTCGCACGCACGATCCTGGGGCGTGCAGTTTCATCCAGAGGTGGATGCCGCGTCCCTGGAGCGCATGGCCATTGCCCTGGGCGCCACTGAGCCGATGTACGGCCCACTGGTCCAGGCCATGCACGCTGACGCCCCAGGTCACCGGCAACGTGCCCTGGACCTCTTCGATGCCTTCTGGTCCGAGGTCAACCTCGTCGATCAGAAGGGATAGGACAGGTTGGACGGCAGCCAGCGCTGCCAGACCTCCAGCAGTCGGCCGTCCGCCTTGACGGTGTTCAGCGCGGCATTGATGCGCTCGCGCACCTCGTCATTGCCCTTGCGAACGCCCATGCCCCAGGGGTTGCGAGTCTGGACGGTGAAGGCAAGCCGCAGGTCCGGCTCGTCCCCCAGCGGCACCATCACCACGTCGTCGTCCACGAATCCATCGATCTGGCCTGCCCGCAGTGCCCTGATCATGTCACCGAAGACATCGTCGGTGGCCCCATCGAAGGGGACGAGTTCAGCGCCCTGGAAGGTCCGGGCCAGCCGCATATTGGCACTGTCCGCGATCGCGCCGATACGCAGCCCGGAAAGCTGATCCGGGCTCGTCGCCGTGGTGCCCGAACGCATGACGACCGACTCGTTGAACACCGTGTACGGGTCCGTGAAGTCCACGATGGCCTGCCGTTCGGGGATGATCCCCATCCCGCACCAGACCCCGTCGACCTCACCGTTGGCGACCGAGGGCAGGAAGTCCTTCCATTGCAGGAATGCCCACTCGAGCCCGTAGCCGGCCTCGGCGAAGACGAGCCGGGCAGCATCCGGCTCGTAGCCGTATCGAGTGCCGTCCGACTCGGTCCAGAACAGCGGTCGGGCGTCGAGGTCGGCGCAGGCGATCCGCAGGGTGCAATCCCCGCTCACGGGATGAACTCCAGGTACATCTCACGCTCCCAATCGGAGACCACGCCGCAGTAGCGCAGCCACTCGTCCGTCTTGTACTCGATGAGCAGGTCGCTCAGTTCGGGTCGCAGCGCACCGGTCACCAGCCCGTCCGCAGCGAATGCCCGAATGGCATCCCCGAGGGTCGTCGGCAGTGGCTGGAATGGCGATGCCGCCTTCGCCTCGTAGGAGGACAGCTGCTGGGGCGGCCCGGGATCGATGTGCTCCGCCAGGCCCTTCTCCATCGCGGCAAGGATCAGGGTGTGGGAGAGGTACGGATTCACGAAGGCGTCCGGGATCTTGTACTCCAAGCGGCCAATGGCGCTGACCCGGATGCTGCAGCTCTTGTTATCCAGCCCCCAGTCGACGCCGGTCGGCGCGAAGAGCCCGACATCGCTGTATCGCTTGTACGAGTTCACGGTCGAGGCCATCACGAGCATGGATCCGGCCGCATGCTTGAGCATGCCACCGAGGGCATGCCTGGCCGTCTCGGTGACATGGAGCTCGCGAGTCCCCCTGTCCATGAAGACGTTCTCCTCACCCCTCCACAGCGAGACATTGTGGTGGCAGCCGTTGCCCATCACGCCGGTGAACGGCTTGGGCATGAAGGAGGCGATGACGCCAACCTCCTTGGCCACCTGGCGGCAGATCTGCCGGTAGGTGATCAGCCGATCGGAGGTTGCCTCGGCCCGATCGAACATCCAGTTGAGCTCCAGCTGGCCGTTGTCCTCGTAGTCCCCCTCGACCATGTCTAGTCCCAGCGCCTGGGCGTAGGAGATCACCCGCTTGAACACCGGGCGCATCTGATCCAGGGTCAAGCCGTGATACGCCGGGGAGACTCCTGGGCGGGAGACCACGTCGACCCCCTCGCCCATCCAGGTCATCTCCGGCTCCGTGCCCGAGCGAAGCTGCAGTCCGGTGCGCTCCGTGAACGACTCATGGGACCGGGCTAGCAGGCTGCGGCAGTCCAGGGGATGGGGCGTGCCCGGATCCGTGGCCCGATCCGCTCGCCGGTAGACCCGGCAGAAGAATCGGCCGATCTCGTTGTCCCAGGGCAGGATGGCGAAGGTGTCGGTATCGGGCAGGATCGTGAACTCCTCGGCCTGCGGCCCGCCGCCCATCAGGTTGCCGTGCCGGTCGCTGGTCAGGTCAGCGATCGCAGTGCCGTGGAACTGCACCCCCCGCTCGAGGTTGCGTCGCAGGTGCACCGCTGGGACGACCTTGGCCAGCACCCGTCCGTTGATGGAGACGAACTGGTAGTAGATGTACTTGACGCCATGGCGGGCGATCAGCTCCTCCAGGCGCGCGACCTCGGCCGGATCCAGGTTGCGGGCCCGGTGGGCTTCCATCGGTGTAGTCATGCATCCTCCTCGGTCTCGACGATGGTGATCGCTTGTTCGGGGCAGGCATCAGCGGCGGCCCAGGCATCGTCCGACAGACCGGCAGGCACATCGAGGGTGACCTGCAGGTTGCCAGCGGTGTCCAGTTGGAACAGCTCCGGCGCGGCGATCTCGCACTGGCCATGCTTGCGGCACTTCGACTCGTCCCAGGCGATGCGCATGGCTAGCTGCTCCCGAGTGCATCAGTGGCATCGAATGCCAAGGGCAGGATGATCGGTCCGGTGTTCCCGCTATCCGGCAGGTACTGCGCAGGACCGGCAAGGCGCAGGTTCGGCATGCGCGCGGACAGGGTCTTCAGGGCCTCACGCATGTCGATGCGGGCGACGAAGTGGCCTACGCAATGGTGGATGCCGCCACCGAATCCGAAGTGCGGAGCTCGGCTGGCCGTGATGTCGAAGGTTGGGTCCTCGTACTTGCGTGGATCACTGCCCGCGGGAATCGAATAGAGGTGGATGGTCGTGCCTGCCGGCACGGAGAGGTCCTTGTACTCGAAGTCCTCGACCGCCTCCCGGGTGACCCAGGTGATGGTCGGATTGATGCG
>VFQT010004836.1_pt1 | contig 10762 bp, 7 predicted proteins | sample 3512381 | NCBI WGS metagenome assembly VFQT01 (sample SAMN10412376, study PRJNA504923) | tailings metagenome | isolation source: Relicate 2 Philex TSF3 active mining site | place: Philippines: Tuba, Benguet | collected 2017-08-29 | reverse complement strand
CTCATCAGACATCCCAATCGTTAGGTGGCGTACCAGCGAGACTACCGGTTCGCTCTTCAATTTGAAGAGCTTGCTCAAGCAAGCCGAGGGCGGAAATTTGGTCAACTAAGCCGCGTGATTCTTTGCTAGATAACCCCGCCTGTTGCAACTGGGCAGAAGCAGTTTTTGAAGTAAACCGCTCATCAATCATTAATACAGTGACGCCTGGAAGTGCTTGCTGCAATTGGCCAGCAAATTTAAGAGCTTTACTTGCACTGTGAGTAACTTGTCCTTTTAGATTTAAGGGTAGGCCAAGATAAATTACCTCAGATTCTTCTTGTTTTACTAAATCCACTAAATTTTTTAATAAGTTTTCATCATTCTTTAAAGTAGTTAAGGGCAGAGCTACCTTTCCTTGCGCATCGCTTTTTGCAATTCCGATGCGCACCGTTCCAAAATCGATTGCCAAACGTACGCTCATAGTTAATTTTTTAATGCTGCTTGCGCCTTAAGTAATGCTGACTTAATTTGAGAAGCATCAACCCCAGAACCTTGGGCAAAATCTGGCTTTCCTCCACCCTTACCTTGAATTGTTTCGCTCACGATTTTCAAAATTTCAACCGCATTGAAACCTTTCGCCCTGGCCGCTTCATTCGTCGCCACTAACGAATTGACCTTATCTTGATTTCTATTGCAAACTACAATTATTGCTGCGTCAGTCAATCTGCCTCGGATCGCAAGCACTAATTCGCGAAGATCACTTGCACTTAAATCAGACTCTGCTTCAAAACCTAAATAATCTATTCCATCGATATTAATTTTGCTTTGTAGATACTTTGAAAGATCGCTGAGTATTTGGGACTTTCGAACTTTTTCAAACTCACGCTCAACCTCTTTTAGTCGATCAATCAAAGCCGCGACTTTAGGTACTAATTCATCAGGTCGACCCTTGACGAGATTTATCAATTGATTAACTAATAGATGCTCGCGCGCTAAAAATGAATAAGCATCGTGTCCTACCAAGGCTTCAACGCGCCTTACTCCAGCCCCAATACTTTGCTCAGAAAGGAATTTCACGACTCCTAATTGCGCCGAGCGTTGTGCGTGGGTACCGCCGCATAATTCATGCGCCCAATCACCAACACTGATTACACGAACTACCTCGCCGTATTTTTCACCAAAAAGTGCCATGGCGCCCATTGCCCGTGCTTCATCCTGGCTCATAGAGTGCGCAGTTACTCTTAGATCTGCCAACAAAAGATCATTAACTCGTGCTTCTGCTTCATTGAGCAAATTTTCAGGAACTGCTTTGGTTGAAGGAAAATCAAATCTCAACCGACCTGGGGCATTTTCAGAGCCGAGCTGGGTTGCCGTTTCGCCCAGCATTTCTCTAAAAGCTTTATGAATCATGTGCGTTGCAGTATGGGCACGCGAAATTGCTTTTCTTCTAAGGACATCTACCTCGGCGAGCACATTAGAGTTAGCGGCTACTTCACCATTAACTACGCGACCGCTGTGCACATAAAGTCCTGGAACAGGTTGCTGTACATCATCAATTTCTATAACCGCACCTTGCGCAGTAATTAGTTTTCCGGCATCTGCTAACTGGCCTCCACCTTCAGCGTAGAAAGGGGTGCGATCCAAAGCGAATTCAATTTCGTCACCTTCTTTAACAACTTCAACCAAATTACCGGCTTTTAAAAACCCTTTTACTGTGGCTTCGCTCTTAAATTCTCTATAGCCAATAAATTCAGTTAAGTTTGCTTGGTCTGCTAATTTTCTATATTGACCGGAATCTGCTAGCTGACTCTTTCTAGATTTTGCATCTTTTTTAGCACGCTCACGTTGTTCTGTCATTAACTTTTTAAAGCCAGACTGGTCGACTGCTAAACCTGCTTCTTCGGCCATTTCCAAAGTTAAATCAATCGGAAATCCATAGGTGTCATGCAATTCAAAGGCTTTATCACCTGATAATTGTTTGGCATTTTGTTTTTTAACTTCAGCAACCGCAACATCAAATATTTGGGTGCCGGCCTTAAGAGTTTTGATAAAAGATTCTTCTTCGCTTTTGGCTGTTTCAATGATTCGATTTTTATCTGTCAAGAGCTCTGGATACTGGGGGCTCATCGCTTGAATGCTTGATGCCACCAATTCACTCATCACAAGATCATCGGTCCCTAAAAGTCGCATATTTCTAATCACCCGACGCATCATCCGGCGCAACACGTAACCTCGTGCTTCATTCGAGGGAACTACTCCATCTGCAATTAAAAATGTGGCCGTGCGGGTGTGGTCGGCAATAACGCGTAATCTGACATCGTCAACATTATTTGATCCGTATTTTTTTGATACTAAATCCGTAGCTCTATTTAAAATAGTTTTAGTTGTATCTATTTCATAAATATTGTCAACACCTTGCAAGATGGCGGCCATCCGCTCTACACCCATGCCAGTGTCGATATTCTTATTTGGTAAATCGCCTAAAATTGGAAAATCATCTTTTCCACTACCTTCACCGCGTAAAAATTGCATGAAGACTAGATTCCATACTTCTAAATAGCGTTCTTCATCTGCAATTGGGCCACCGTCTTTTCCAAATTCTTTACCGCGGTCAAAATAGATTTCACTGCACGGTCCGCATGGCCCAGGAACACCCATTGACCAGAAATTGTCTGCCATACCACGTCTTTGGATACGACTTTCATCAATACCAATTTTGTTCTTCCAGATATCAAAGGCTTCTTCGTCGTCTAAATAAATAGTTACCCAGAGTTTTTCTGGATCAAACCCGTAACCACCTTGATTGGTTGAATTGGTCAAAAGCTCCCAAGCAAATTTAATTGCGCCATCTTTGAAGTAATCACCAAAAGAAAAATTGCCCGCCATTTGAAAAAAAGACCCATGGCGGGTGGTCTTTCCGACCTCTTCAATATCTAAAGTGCGCACGCACTTTTGCACCGAGGTTGCACGCTTATAAGGAGGTGCTATCTCACCTAAAAAATAAGGTTTAAATGGAACCATGCCGGCATTCACAAGTAGCAGGGTGGGGTCATTAGCAATCAATGAAGCAGAAGGCACCACCGTGTGCTCTTGCTTTGCAAAATAATCAAGAAATCGCTGACGTATTTCAGCCGATTGCATTGTTCCCTCTTTGTAAGTTAAGTATCAACAATTGCTTACCTTAGTGCCTTCTTTATCCGCTCCCATAAATCGGCGAGACGAGATTCATCCCCTCTTTGCTGGGGTTGGTAATAACTGCGATCTTGCAAGTCTTTGGGTAAATAAACTTGTTTTGCAATTGCTTGTGGAAAGTCATGGGGATACTCATAGCCAATACCAGCTCCGGTAGCACGAGATGCGGGTAGTGAACCGTCTTGCAAGTGTGCCGGTACGTTTTCGCCTAAGCCATCACGAACATCAGCCAAAGCGGCGTCGATTGCCAAATATGCAGAATTTGATTTTGGTGCCAATGCTAAATAAATAACTGCTTGCGACAAAATTATTCTCGCTTCTGGCCAACCCACCAAGGCAACAGCTTGCGCAGCACTGGTTGCCACACTTAGTGCCCGCGAATCTGCTAGCCCAATATCTTCACTTGCCGAAATGATCATTCTTCGTGCGATGAATTTTGGATCTTCTCCCGATTCGATCATGCGAGCCAAATAATGCAGCGCAGCATCAACATCACTGCCTCTGATACTTTTTATAAATGCACTAGCTACGTCATAATGGACACTTGAAGATTTGTCGTATCGCAAAGCACTTCGCTGCAGAGCATCTTGCATATCATTTAAATTAATTTCTTTAGATTTTCGCCCAAGCGCTATTGCGCTGGCTGCTTCTAAGCCAACTAAAGCCTTTCTGGCATCGGAACCACTAAAACGGATTAAGTGCGCTTTTGCATCAGGTGCGAGTTGAAAATCGCTTAAACCATTTGGATCCTTTAGGGCCCGCTCTATTAACTCTGCAATTTCATCATCACCTAAGGGCCTGAGGTTTAAAACAATTGATCTAGATAACAGAGCAGAATTTATAGAAACCGAAGGATTCTCTGTTGTTGCGCCAACTAAGGTGATCCAGCCTTCTTCAACCGCTTGTAAGAGCGTATCTTGCTGAGTTTTACTAAATCTATGAATTTCATCAATAAATAAAATACTTCCCCGACCGCGCGCAAATCTTCCGCGCGCTAAATCAATCGCAGCTCGAACTTCTTTTACTCCACTGCTTGTTGCTGATAGTTCGCTAAACCAGGAATCAGATTCTTTTGCCAGAATTTGAGCCAAGGTGGTTTTTCCGGTGCCAGGTGGGCCATAAAAAATAATTGAAGGCAAAGTTGCCTGATTTGATTTAGCCGCAGCTGTGATTCGCTTTAAAGGTGAATCTTCTCCGGTTAAGTGTGATTGACCAACAACCAAAGCTAAAGTTTGAGGTCGCATCCTCGCAGCTAAGGGTGCATTCTTGCTTGTTTGATTACTTTCTGGAGAGTCAAACATGCTTTCTGGCATAACGAAAACTTATGCCTCTTTTGAAACTTTTACAGCATCAATTCCAGCTTCACGACGTTGTTGTTTGGTGATCTGAGTAGGAGCGCCAGTCAGTGGATCAACACCGTTACCGCTTTTTGGAAAAGCAATAACATCGCGAATGCTCTGAGACTTAGTTAATAGCATTACCAATCGGTCCCAACCCATGGCGATTCCACCATGTGGTGGTGGACCATACTTAAATGCTTCAAGCAAGAACCCGAATTTTTCTTGCTGTTCCGCCTCGCTGATACCAAGTAGCTCGAAAACTTTTGCCTGCACTTTTGGATCATGGATACGGATCGATCCGCCGCCAATCTCGTTACCATTCAAAACAATGTCATAAGCCCAAGCTAAAGCGCTGCCTGGATCTTGGGCAAAAGTTGCCAGCGACTCGGTATTGGGTGAAGTAAACGGATGATGCACCGCAGTCCATGCAGAGTTGCCGGCATCATCTTGGATTTTTTCAAACATGGGTGCATCCACCACCCAAACAAATTTCCATTCATTTGGATCGGCTAACGATAATTTTTGTGCGATTTCATTTCGTGCCATTCCCAAAAGTGCTTGGCTTGCTGCTTTTTCACCTGCCGCAAAAAACACTGCGTCATTTTCACCAGCGCCCACCGCTGCTCTTAAGCCTGCTCTTTCCGCGTCTGAAATGTTTTTCGCAACTGGTCCTGAAATTTCACCATTGGGAGAAAATGTCGCATATGCCAAGCCTTTAGCGCCGCGCTGTTTAGCCCACTCTTGCCAAGCATCAAATTGCCTACGAGGAGTATCGGCGCCATTTGGCATTACTACTGCACCTACATAAGGCGCCTGAAAAACTCGAAATGGTGTTTCTTTGAAAAATTCAGTTAAGTCGACTAGCTCTAAACCGTAACGTAAATCCGGTTTGTCCGAACCGTACTTATCCATAGCATCTTTATAAGTAATTCTTGGTATCTCTGGAATTTCATAATCTAAAATTTCTCTCCAGATTTCTCGCAAAATCATTTCTGCTACTTCAATGACCTCTTCTTGAGTAACAAAAGACATTTCTATATCTAGTTGAGTAAATTCTGGCTGACGATCTGCTCTGAAGTCTTCATCTCGATAGCAACGAGCAATTTGGTAATAACGCTCCATGCCACCAACCATTAATAACTGTTTGAATAATTGCGGAGACTGCGGTAAGGCATACCATTCACCTGGCTGCAGCCTTACTGGAACCAAAAAATCTCGGGCGCCTTCCGGAGTTGAGCGGGTCAGGGTAGGAGTTTCAATTTCTACAAAATCAAGTCGATAGAGCAAATCTCTTGTTATGTGGGAAACCTTGTTCCTAACCCGCAAGTTATCCCCCGGGCCATCTGGTCTTCTTAAATCCAAATAGCGATACTTAAGGCGAGTATCTTCGCCAACTTCAATGTGCTCATCAATTTGAAAAGGTAAGGGTGCACTCTGAGATAGCACTTTTACCTCTAAAACATCAACTTCAATATCCCCAGTTTTTAAATCTTTATTTTCGTTTCCAGCTGGGCGCAATTTGACCACACCAGTTATTTGAACACAGGTTTCAGGTTTTAGGTTGTGAGCTACCGCCTCGTCATGAACGACTATTTGAATCGTGCCGGATGCATCTCTCAAATCAAAAAAAGCAACACCGCCATGATCTCTACGGCGAGCTATCCACCCGGCTAATTCAACTTTTTCTCCGGCATTGATGGCACGCAGCGCATCAATCACATGCGTTCGTAACAAAGCTAGGCTCCCTTTCGGAGGTTTTTAGTAAAAAATCCTATTAATTCAGCTAAAGCTACTTCGGTTTGCGATGAAGATTTTAAATCTTTCACCTGCACCTTTGCCGAACTCAATTCGCTATCGCCTAACAATACCGCGTACTTCGCGCCACTGCGATCGGCTGCTTTCAATCCTGCCTTTAGAGATCTGTCACCAAAACTCATATCAGTTTTAAAGCCATTTGCTCTTAAGGAATTAAGAATGGAGAAAGATAAATTTTTCGCAGGTGCGCCCACACTGATCACAAAAATTTCAAGCTGTGCTGGTTTAGGCAAGGCAATACCTTCTGCTTTTGCCGCAAGCAGGGTCCGATCCACACCAATTCCAAAACCAATTCCAGAGATATCTTCGCCCCCAATAGCTTTCATTAAGCCGTCGTAACGCCCACCTCCCCCGATGCCAGACTGCGCACCTAGTAGTGCGTGTTCGAACTCGAAAGTAGTGCGAGTGTAATAGTCAAGACCGCGCACCAGATCTGGTTTTGGTACAAAATTAATCTCGTTCTCACTTAAGAGCTTTTCAACAGCAGCCTGATATTGCTGGCAATCCTGGCAAAGGTGATTAATAATTTTGGGCGCATTAGTCAATTGCTTTTGGATCTCTGGTCTTTTATCGTCTAAAACTCTTAAAGGATTAACTTGGACTCTTTTTTGAGTTTCACTGTCTAGATTCAATTTGTTTAAAAAGGCAACTAAAACTTCTCGATAAATTCCTCGACAAGTAAAGCAACCTAAACTATTTATATTTAACTTATATTGTTTCAATCCGATTCTTTTAAAAGCGTGATCGGCAACTGCAATCACCTCAGCATCGAGTGCCGGATCGCTTACCCCTACCGCCTCAATACCGACTTGTTGTAATTGACGATATCTCCCAGCTTGCGGCCGCTCTGCTCTAAAAAAAGGACCTGCATACCAAAGTTTTATTGGTAATGCTCCTTTAGCTAAACCATGTTCTTGAATCAATCGCATGATGCCAGCGGTACCTTCTGGACGTAGAGCCAGATTTCTACCAGCGCGGTCTTCGAAAACATACATTTCTTTACTGACTACATCTGTGCTTTCACCAACCCCGCGTACAAAAAGTTGAGTGTCTTCAAAAACTGGTAGCTCTGCATATCCATAACCTGCTTTTATCGCTTCGTGAGCAATCGAGTGTTTGATAAATAAAAAATCATCACCGTCAGGTGGAAAATAGTCAGGTACACCTTTTGGTGCTTGTATTTTGCTCATTTGGTTAATTCTCTCAAGAAAATGTTGCGCTTTCGCTCATCTCCTATGGTGGTGCTTGGACCGTGTCCTGGATAAACCTTTATCTGATCATTCATAGGCAAAATTACCTCTTTTAAGGTTTTTCTCATTTGCTGTTCATCGCCACCAGGAAGATCTGTACGCCCAATGCCTTGGTTGAACAAAGTATCACCTGAAAATAAGTTGTCATCGATTTTAAAAAGCATTGAACCTTGCGTGTGCCCTGGCGATGATATTGCTTGAACTTTAAATACCTCTAAATTAATTTCTTTGTTATCTTCTAAATAGGAAATTTCTTTAGGCAGGAAGTTAACTTCACCACCAGCTAATGCCAAAATTTCTCTCCAGCTTGATTGGGAATAGGCGGTCTCTGGTTTTTCTAGCATCCAACTATCGCGCTTATTTATCAACGCAGGAATTTTGTGAGACGAGCAAAGTGGAACAATCGACCAGACATGGTCCATGTGGCCATGTGTTAAGAGCGCCGCCACAGGATGCAGTCGATGGGTAGTCAAAAGTGATTGAATTCGCTCCAGCGAATCAAAGCCAGGGTCAATCAAAATCGCTTCGCTGTCAGCAGCTGGTGCCACGAGGTAACAGTTTGTTCCCCAGGGACCAGCGGCAAAACTCTCGATGATCAATAGATTTACCCCTTTTTTACTTCGGCCTCCGTTAAGGGTAAACCGCTTTAAGGTCTACACAATGTTAGTCGTATTCTTATCGAACACACCCCTTGGCAAAATGGAGTAACAAGCAATTGAGTGAACTCGAAACCGCCCTTGCATTTGGCCGGATAGAAGCTGATGGAACTGTGCTTCTTAGCCTTCCTGATGGTTCAACCAAAACTGTAGGTCAATGGGCTGCAGGTGAAGTAAATGAAGGATTGCAATTTTTTGCTAGAAAATATCTTGATCTTTTAGCTGAAGTTCAATTAGCGACCACTCGTCTAGCACAAGGGACAGCGCAATTAGCGGCAGCGCAAAAATTAATTGAAAGAGTCAAAGAGCAAATCCAAAATCCCAGTTTTATAGGTGACCTTGGAGCATTAACAAGCAGTCTAGAAATTTTAAGGTTGGCTACTGAAACCAGAAGTGAAGAGGTTTCTAAAAAACGTGCTGAGCAAAAAGCTTACGCTTTAGAAAAGCGCACTGCCTTAGTTGATGAAGCAGAAAAGCTCGCCAATAGCACTAAATGGAAGGCTACTTCAGATCGCTACAAAGAAATAGTTGAGGAATGGAAAAAGCTGCCCCATGGTGTTAAGGCCCAAGAACAGGAATTATGGAAGCGCTTAAGTAAAGCAAGAAGTGCTTTTGATAAAAACAGACGACAGTTTTTTGCACAACGGCAAACCGAGCGAGCTGAAGCAGAAAATGTAAAAGTTGAGTTGATTAAAGAAGCTAAAAAACTTTCTACCTCCACCGATTGGCAAAACACCAGTACTAAATTTAAAAATTTAATGGCTAAATGGAAGCGAGCCCCCAAAGGTAATAAGCAGCAAGAAAACCAATGGTGGAATGAATTTAAGGGTTATCAAGATGCTTTCTTTGCTGGATTCAAAGAGCAAGAAGAGAAAAAGACTGCAATAGAAATAGAAAATCTTCAAAAGAAAAAGGATTTGGCCACTAAAGCAGAGGCATTACTCCCGATATCTGATATCAATTCTGCAAAAGTTGCCTTGCGCCAGATTCAAGATCAATGGGATGAAATCGGCCACGTGCCTCGTAAAGAAAAAACTGCTATTGAAAATAGATTAAAAGCGGTAGAAGATGCGTTGAGAAATCATGATCGAAAAGATCAAAAAAATTCAAATCCAGAAAACACCGCCCGTGCTAGATCTACAGCTGATCTTTTAAGAAGCAAACTTGAAGAAACTCGCACTTTGCATCAAGAAGCACTTGCTAAGAACGATCAAAAGAAAGCTCAGAAACTTGAGCAAACTATCGCTAGCCAAGAAATGCTTTTAGCAGCCGCTGAAAAAGCCTTGTTAGAGTTTTCTTCTTAAGTTCGATAAACGTCAAAAACGCCTTCTATATTTCTAACCGCTCTTAATACCGACCCAAGATGCTTGGGATCTGCCATTTCAAAAGAAAATCGACTCATGGCAATTCGGTCACGACTCGTTGAAACAGAAGCATTCAAGATGTTTACATGATGCTCAGAAAGCGTTCTTGTGACATCTGAAAGTAGCCCGTTTCGATCTAAAGCTTCTACTTGAATATTAATTAGATAAATTCCGCTGGTTTGATCATTCCATTTAACTTCGACAATGCGTTCATTATCAAATAAAAGATCCTCTGCATTTGTACAGTCATTGCGATGCACGCTTACTCCGCCACCGCGGGTGACATAACCAAAAATTTCATCTGGCGGTACGGGGGTACAGCAGCGGCCAAGGCGCACCAAAACGTCATCTACCCCTTTTACTATTACTGCAGAATCTTTAGATCCACTTTTTTGCTTAACAGCCTGACCAAGATAGAGCGGTGCATCAGAGCTTTCTTGACCTTCATCGCCATCTTGATGAAATTGCATCAATTTTGCGATCACAGCGGCAGGATTAGTTTTACCTTCACCACATGCCGCATATAAATCATCTAAATTTTCATAATTAAGCTCTTTGGCAGCCATCAGCAAGGCACCTTTTGCCATTAAGCGATGTAACGGAAGGTTTTGCTTTCGTAACAATTTGGCAATGCCGTCGCGACCTTGTTCAATGTATTCTTCTCGTCGTTCTTTGCTAAAGCGAGCTTTAATCTTATTTTTAGCGCGAGTAGTTACCGCGAACTTCAGCCAATCTTGTGAAGGTCCTGCCCCATCTGCTTTGGTAGTAAAAATTTCTATATTGTCGCCATTATTTAGTGGGGTATCTAGTGGAACTAGGCGACCATTGACTCTTGACCCAATGCAGCGATGTCCGATTTCTGTGTGCACTGCATAGGCAAAATCAATTGGGGTGGCGCCAATTGGCAAGGCTTTTACGTCACCTTTAGGAGTAAAAACAAAAATTTCTTTTTGTTGGCCTAGGTCATAACGCAAACTTTCTAGAAATTCATCAGGATCTTCAGTTTCTTTTTGCCAGTCAACGAGTTGCTTAAGCCAAGTCATGTCTTCACCCGTTTGAGATTTTTCGCCAGATTGCTTTGCTTTGTACTTCCAATGCGAAGCAACCCCATATTCAGCTTCACGGTGCATATCGAAGGTGCGAATTTGTACTTCAACGGGTCTTCC
>VFQT010004833.1_pt1 | contig 10769 bp, 10 predicted proteins | sample 3512381 | NCBI WGS metagenome assembly VFQT01 (sample SAMN10412376, study PRJNA504923) | tailings metagenome | isolation source: Relicate 2 Philex TSF3 active mining site | place: Philippines: Tuba, Benguet | collected 2017-08-29 | reverse complement strand
TGGATTTGGAGCGACCGCTTGGAGCCGAGGGCTTTCGGGTCATCAGCTTGATGGGATTGGCTATTACACGCAAGAGGTTTTTCGCCGTCTTGATCTGCAGGCCAGGCTGCAGATGCGTCCTGTGATGTTTGGCACTGTGGGGCCAGACAAGTTAGACGGTCATGTACCGATTCGCTTGGGGCGCTATGACGCCGCAGCTGCCTTGGCCACTGTGTCGGGCTTGCCTTTTGCAGGCAATAGTTTGCTGGCCCAAGAGCTGGATATTTTTCATGCGACAGATCACTACACGCCCAAGTTGAAGGGGCTACCAGTCGTGGCAACTTTGATGGATGCGATTCCGCTGTCGCACCCGCAGTGGGTGAGAAGCGGTTTGCGTGGTTTGAAGAACTGGCTTTGGCGCAGGTCGGGTCAATGGGCGGACCATGTGATCACGATTTCCGATTTCTCACGCACCGAGGTGGCCAGTCATTTCCGCATTCCGGAGTCCCGTATCACGGTGACGCCTTTGGGGGTGGATGACCGGTATTTCGAGCGTTTGTCGGGTGATGCCGCTGAGGCTGTGCTGGATAAGTATGGTGTGCCTGAGCGCTTTTTTGTTTTTGTAGGCACTTTGCAGCCCCGCAAAAATGTGGAGCGCATTGTGCAGGCGCACGAGGCGTTGCCTGCAGCATTGCGTGCGCAGTGTCCGCTCTTGATTGTGGGCCGCAATGGTTGGGGTTGTGACGATCTGGTGGCCAAGCTCAATGCGTGTGCAGCAGACGGGCCTGTACGTTGGTTACAGAGCGTGAATGATTTCGAGAAGCGTGTTTTGATGCAGCGTTCAACGGCCTTGGTGTTCCCGTCTCTGTTTGAGGGGTTTGGTTTGCCGGTGCTGGAGGGCTTTGCCAGCCAGACGCCTGTGATCACGTCCAACACCACGTCTTTGCCGGAGGTAGCTGCTGACGCCGCCTGGATGCTGAACCCGATGGATGTGCAAGCGATGGCCGATGCGATGGCCACTTTGGCCACAGATCAGGCTTTGGCAGGGGAGTTTGTGGCCAAGGGCTTGTCACGCGCCCGCAGCTTTACTTGGGATGCTTGCGCAGCGCAGACCTTAAAGGTTTACGAGCGGGTGTTGAGCAGGTCTTGATAAAGCTGGATGTGCAGGTCACTCATGACCAGCATTGAATAATTACGTAACGCATGTGATCGGGCTTGTTGTCCTAGCTTGATCCGCAGCGTTGAGTCAATTTTCAGGGTGTTGATTGCTTTGGCCAAAGACAAGCGTTGCGAAGAGCCTTGGCTGTTGGTCACTTCGGCCTGGCACATGCCCCGGTCTGTGCCCGAGTTTGAGGCGGTGGGGTGCCAGGTGACGCCGTACCCGGTGGACTTCAGAACAGGCGATGCCACGCTGTGGGCTGAGTATTCATTGGCCCGCAGTTTGCTGCTGTGGCAAACGGCTTTGCATGAGTGGTTGGGGTTGGGGGTTTATCGGGTGACGCGATGAGCAGGCATGGACCCCCGATCGGGTCGGGGGTGACAAATGCAGGGGTCGGGGGTGAGGAGTGCAGGGGGCGGGGTGACGGGCAGTTGTCATACCCGCGCATGCGGGTATCCATGGTGTTCGAGGGCGGCAGACATGGACCCCCGATCGAGTCGGGGGTGACGAATGCAGGCGTCGGGGATGACGAATGCAGGAGTCGGGGATGACGAATGCAGGAGTCGGGGATGACGAATGCAGGAGTCTATAGCCGCTTACCGGGCATCGGTATAAAATTCAGACATGATCATCTCATTTGCCTGCGCTGACACCCGGTCGCTTTTTGAGGGCGCAAGGGTCAAGCGGTTCAATGCGATGAAAACGGTTGTTGAGCGAAAGCTACAAATGCTTGACAGTGCCGCTACGCTGGATTTTTTGCGGTCACCACCCGGTAACAGGTTAGAGGCCTTACGCGGTGATCGTGCGGGTCAGCACAGCATCAGGGTGAACGATCAGTTCCGAATTTGTTTTGTTTGGACTGAACGTGGCCCGATGAATGTCGAAATCGTGGACTACCATTAAATTTGGAGTTTTTATGAAAAATCAAATGCGCGCCATTCACCCGGGCGAAGTCCTCAAGGAGGAGTACCTCGCGCCCTTGGGCTTGAGTGTCAATGCATTGGCCAAGGCCTTGCATGTGACGCCGTCTCGCGTCAACGACATTGTCTTGTGTCGGCGCGGCGTAACCCCAGATACGGCATTGCGCTTGGCACGATACTTCGGCGGAGATGCACAGTCGTGGCTCAATTTGCAGCAAAGTTATGACCTGAAAGTAGCCGAGCAGTCTGCCCTTAAAACAATCATGAAAACGGTGATCCCGATGAGCGCAGTGGCCTTGGCCCATTAATTGGGGTTAGATCCCAATTGTTTGACAACAAAAGAGCCGGAAGGCTCTTTTGTCGTTTTCAGGCTCTCATCAAGGTCTTGGTGAGTTGTATTTGTGGGAGCGAGCCCCTGCTCGCGAATGTTGGCTTGAGCTACTGCAGGCATTCGGCCGCAGGGGCGGCCTCCAACAGGTAGAACGTGGTGGTGCCGCGCGTTGGCGGCGGGCTGCTGTTCGCATGCTGTGGAGCGGTTTGGCGGTGTTGGGGCTGCTGGGGTTTGAGGCTTTGCCCCATGCGCTGCTGCATCCGCTGGAAAACCGATACCCCGTGCCGACCCTAGAGTCTGTTGGTCGCCACGTGGGGGTGATCGTGTTGGGCGGTGCCACTGAGCACCCTGGCATTTATCTGGCTCATGGCCAGGTGCCTCTGGGCCAAGCGGCTGAGCGCATGTCTGTGCCGGTAGGCCTGCTGCGGCAGCATGCGCAGTTGCAATTGGTTTTTTCTGGCGGTGAGGGGCGCTTGCTGGCCACGGGCGTGAGCGAGGCCGTATTGGCCAAGGCGTTTTATGAGCAGCAGGGCGTGGACATGCGGCGTGTGATTCTTGAAACGGCTTTGCATGAGTGGTTGGGGTTGGGGGTTTATCGGGTGACGCGGTGAGCAGACATGGACCCCCGATCGGGTCGGGGGTGACGAATACAGGATGCGGGGCCAACGATTGTTTGTTATGCCCGCGCACCCTTTTTGTCATACCCGCGCATGCGGGTATCCATGGTGTTCGAGGGCGGCAGGCATGGACCCCCGATCGAGTCGGGGGTGACGAATGCAGGGGTCCGGGGTGACAAATGCAGGGGTCGGGGATGACGACTGTAGGGGGCGGGGGTGACGAATACAGGGGGCGGGGGTTGCGAATGAAGTGGGAGCGAGCCCCTGCTCGCGAATGATGGCTGTAGCCATTTCAGGCATTCGGCCGCAGGGGCGGCCTCCCCTCAGGGAAAGTGGCGGCCTTCGATTAACTAGAGCAACCTAGTGATTTCAATAGTAACGTCTAGTAAAATGTAAACCACCATGCCTGAAATCTACCAACGTCCTTTTGTCGCCACTTTGGCACAACGCTTTGCGGCTGATCACCCGCTGATCCAAGTATTGGCTGGGCCGCGACAGGTGGGCAAGACCACGGGTGTGCGGCAGTTGATGGCGCAAGGGGCTTGGCGGCACCATTACGCCAATGCCGACGATGTGCTGGTGAGTGACCGCAATTGGTTGTTGGAGCATTGGCAGCAGGCGCTTTTGCTGGGCGATGGCGCATTGTTGGTGATCGATGAAATCCAGAAGGTAGCCAATTGGCCCGAAACGATCAAGGCGCTGTGGGATGCCAAGCCGGGGCGTTTGCGTTTGTTGCTGTTGGGCTCTAGTGCCTTGCAAATTCAGGCCGGGGTGACCGAGAGCCTTGCCGGTCGGTTTGAGCTGCTGCGTGTGCACCACTGGACGTTTGCCGAACTGCAAGCCGCTTTTGACTATGACTTGCCGCGCTACTTGGCGTTTGGCGGTTATCCGGGTGCGGTGGCTCTGGAGCATGACCCGGACCGTTGGTACGCCTACATGAAAGACGCGATTGTGGAGGCGGTGATTGGCAAAGACATTTTGCAGAGCCACAAGGTGGCCAATCCCGCGCTGTTTCGCCAGGCGTTTCAGATTTTGTGTGCTTACCCAGCCCAAGAGATCAGTTACACCAAGTTGCTGGGGAAGTTGCAAGACAAGGGCAACAACGACTTGATCAAGCATTACATCGACTTGTATGGCGGCGCTTTTTTGTTGCATGCATTGCAAAAATATTCGCCCAAGGCTTGGTTGGCCCGCAGCTCTAGCCCGAAGATGCTGCCTGCTTGCCCCGCGCTTTTCAGCATGGCTGCTGGCGTGAATGTGTTGCAAAACGCCGAGCAGCGCGGACGGGCCTTTGAGCTGGCAGTGGGCGCTGAATTGGTGCAACAACCGGGGCAGGTGTTTTATTGGCGTGAGCGCAATGACGAGGTGGATTTTGTCTACCAATACCGCGATGCGCTGTATGCGATCGAGGTGAAGTCGGGGCGCAAAAAGTCGGCCAAAGGCTTGGAGGTGTTTTGTGCACTGTCCCCCCAAGCCTTGCGTGTGATCATCACGCCCGATAACTTTGCACAGTTTTCAAGCAACCCCCGTGGGTTTTTGCAGCAGGTGGCGGTTTAACGTGCAGGCATTCGGCTACAGGGGCGGCTTGCCGCAGTAAGGGCGGACCACGATCTTGTCATACCCGCGCATGCGGGTGTCCATGGTGTTTGAGGGCTGCAGACATGGACCCCCGATCGAGTCGGGGGTGACAAATCCGGGAGTCGAGGGTGACAAATCCGGGAGTCGGGGGTGACAAATCCGGGAGTCGGGGGTGACAAATCCGGGAGTCGGGGGTGACGAATGTAGGGGCGGGGTGACAGGAGATTTGTCATACCCGCGCATGCGGGTATCCATGCCAGTAGAAGGCAGAAGCGCTTGGCCACAGGTTGATAATCGGGTGTTGATAAAAAGGATATCGAATGTTCGCGATCAGGCAAAAGACAACGGTGGGTTTGGGGTGGCTGGTGCCTGCGCTGTTTTTGTTGTTCCCGGTGGCCATGGCGCTTTCGAATGTGGTGTTGCTGTTGGTGTTGATCGGGTTTGCAGTCACTTTCAGCAGCGTTTATTTGAAGCGTGATGCCTGGAGCTGGCCGGCGATTTGGCTGATGGCATTGTTTGGCATGGTGCTGGTCGGCATGCTTTACACCCCTGCACCTTGGCATTGGGTGTCTGTTAATTTAGGCAAATACGCCAAGTTTGCTTATGCCGTTGTGCTGATGCTGTTGTTGGCGCGGTTTCCGCTGTGGCAAAAAAGAGCTTTGTGGGCGTTTGTGGGGGCCATGTTGTTTATTGTGGCTTCCACTTGGCTGAATGTGTGGTTTGTGTTGCCTTGGTCAACGACCAAGACGCCTGGCTGGGGTTTCTCGCACCATGTGTTTGGTGACTACATCACGCAAAACGTGATGGTGTCTTTTTTGGTGGTGTTTGCCTTGACCAAAGTGCAGCGCCCGTGGCTTGGCCGAATGAGTCTGGTTTGGTTGCTTGTGGCGGTTTTGGGGGTGATCAGCATTACCCATTTGTCTTCGGGTCGAACAGGGGTGGTGTTGCTGTTGGCGGGCCTGGTGTCCTGGATGCTGGTGCACTGGGGCGGCAAAAAGCTGTGGATCGGTTTGCCTGTTCTGGTGTTGTTGGTAGCTGGGGTGTTGGCCTCGTCGAGCGTGATGCGTGAGCGCATTGCTTTGGGTTGGACAGAGTTTGCCAAGCGCGATGTGGATGTGATGTCGTCCATTGGGCACCGGACTTACAACTACCGCACCGTGCCGAAGATGATGGCAGAGAGCCCGATCGTGGGGCACGGCACAGGCGCGTACCACACCGAGGTGTGCCGATTTTTGGAGAAGCCAGAGTGGTGCGACACTTTCCGTTGGCATCCACACAACCAGTTTTTGTTCTTTGGTGCAGATCATGGCCTGATCGGGGTGCTGTTGTATGCGGCGCTGCTGCTGTCGCTTTACAGGGTGGCCATGCGCTCTGACCATGCCCAGGCCAAAGTGTTGCTGGTATCTCTGACCAGTATTTTGCTGGTGGACAGCATGATCAATTCGCCTTTGTTCAGTTCAAGAGAAAGTCATTTCTTCTTGTTCATGATGGCGCTGCTGGTCGCGATGAACCTACGACCTGATCCAGAGTGACAAGTGATGGTCTTACCCGTATCCCCTTCTGTCATAACAGCGGCCCCTTCTGTCATAACAGCGGCCCCTTCTGCCATACCCGCGCATGCGGGTATCCATGGCGGTCGAAGGCAGAAGACATGTACCCCCGATCAAGTCGGGGGTGACAAATCAGGGAGTCGGGGGTGACATGTGCAGGCTTCAGGGTGACAAATGCAAATGGCGGGAGTGACAAGAGATTTGTCATACCCGCGCATGCGGGTATCCATGACAGTCGAAGGCTGGAGCGCTTAAACCACGACCTTGATCTTGCCCGCCGCCTCCCTTGCGCGTTGCAGTGCATTGGGGCCTTTGGCCAGTGCCACCGCCATGCGGCGGTACGGCCGGGTGGTGGGCTTGCCGAAGATGCGCACATCCACACCCGGCTCGCTCAGGGCTTCGGCTACGCCTGTGAAGCTGGGGTGGGTGCCGTCCTTGTCGGCCAAAACCACGGCGCTGGCGCCTTCCACACATTCAATGCTCGGAATCGGCAGGCCCAGGATGGCGCGGGCATGCAAGTCAAATTCGCTCAGGTTCTGGCTGATCATCGTCACCATGCCCGTGTCGTGCGGGCGTGGGCTCAGTTCGCTGAAGATCACTTCGTCTTGCGTCACGAAAAACTCCACGCCAAACAGACCAGCGCCGCCTAAGTCGGTGGTGACTTTTTCGGCCATGTCTTGCGCGGCCTTCACTTGCTCGGGCTTCATGCCCTGGGGCTGCCAGCTGTATTGGTAGTCGCCGCGCTCTTGCACGTGGCCAATCGGCGGGCAAAACAGCGTCGAGCCCTTGCGCTGGCGCACGGTGAGCAGGGTGATTTCAAACTCGAAGTGGATGAATTCTTCGACGATGACTTTTTGGCGGTCGCCACGCATGCCCGCGCAGGCGTAGTCCCAACTGGCTTGCACATCGGCCGCCGTCTTGGCCACGCTCTGGCCTTTGCCCGATGAACTCATGACCGGTTTGATGACGACCGGGAAACCGATCTCGGTGGCGCGGGCCAGCAGTTCGGCGGCGGAGTCGGCGTAGCTGAACTTCGCGGTGCGTACACCCAGGCCCACGGCCACGTCGCGGATGCGGTCGCGGTTCATGGTCAGGTTGGCCGCGCGGGCGCTGGGGATGACTTCAAAGCCTTGCTTCTCCACGTCGAGCAGCACCTCGGTGCGGATGGCTTCGATCTCGGGGACGATCAGGTCGGGCTGGTGTTTGGCAATGGCGGCCCGCAGCGGGGCTTCGTCGAGCATGCTGAAGACTTCTGATTCATCAGCCACTTGCATGGCGGGGGCCCCCGCATAGCTGTCGCAGGCAATCACGTGGCAGCCCAGGCGCTTGGCGCTGATGACGAATTCTTTGCCCAGCTCACCCGAGCCGAGGAGGAGGATTATTTTCATGACGAGGCCTTCTGGAAGTCGGTGTAGATCGCTTGCATCTGCGCTTTGGTCAAGCGGTTGCCGTGTTGGCTGACCACCGCGGCCGCTGTGCGGTTGGCCAGCGCCGCAGCTTGTGCGGGCGTGTGGCCGTGGGTGATGCCGTATAAAAAGGTGCCGGCAAACATGTCGCCTGCGCCGTTGGTGTCGACTGCTTTCGTTGGCACGGCGGGAACCTCGGTGCGCTGGCCGCCTTGCACCACGATGCAACCCTTGGGGCCACGCGTGAGGCACACGGTTTTGGCCAGGGGCGACAACTGGGCAAGGATGGTGTCCAGGTCGTTACTGCCGCACCAGGTTTGCGCTTCTTCTTCGTTGGCAAACAGATAGTCCAGCCCGTTACCGATCATGACTTCGAGGCCTGCTTTGCAGAAGTTGATCATGCTCACATCGCTGAGCGTGAGCGCGGTTTGAACCTGGTGGTCGATGGCGATCTGGCGGCCTTGGACGGCAGCCTCGAGGCCCGTGGGTGAGGCGGCCAAATAGCCTTCCATGTAATAAATTTTGGACTTGGCGATGTCTTGCGGGTGCAGGGCACTGGCGTCGAGCTGCGAGGTGGCCCCCAGGAAAGTGCACATGCTGCGCTCGGCGTCGGGCGTGACCAGCACCATGCAGCTGCCAGTCTGGCCTTCGGTGGGGCGGGTGTGGGTGAGGTTGGTGGACACGCCGTTGGTTTGCAGGTCTTGCGTGTAAAACGCACCCAGCTCATCGTCTGCCACGCGGCACGAATAAAAGGCATGGCCGCCCAATTGCGCCAGCGCCACCACGGTGTTGCCCGCCGAGCCACCACCTGTGCGGCGTGCGTGCAGGCCTTGCACATGGCGCAGCAGTTCGGCGCGTTGGGGCATGTCGATCAGCGTCATGTGCCGCTTGCTCACGCCCATGGCGCTCAGCAGTTCGTCGGAGACTTCGTATTCGGTATCAACCAGGGCGTTGCCGATCGCGTAGAGGTGGTAGTGGGACATGGCCATTGGGGTAGGAGGGAAAACAAGGAGTTTAGCGGCTGCTCCCACTGGGCCTGTGGATCACTGTGGGAGGCCGCCCCTGCGGCCGAATGCATGCCGTGGCTTCGTCCACCATTCGCGAGCAGGGGCTCGCTCCCACAAAAGCCCGAAGCGCTGTCCCTTGTGGGAGGCTGCCCCTGTTGCCGAATGCATGGTCCCCCGATCGAGTCGGGGGTGACGGAGGAAAGCTGTCATACCCGCGCTCCATTCCGTCATGCCCGCGCTCCATTCCGTCATACCCGCGCACGCGGGTATCCATGGCCAGCGGAGGCACAAGGCATGGACCCCCGATCAAGTCGGGGGTGACGGAGGAAAGTTGTCATACCCGCGCAGGCGGGTATCCATGGCAGGCGCAGGCACAAGGCATGGCCCCCTGATCCAATCACATCAACCCCTGCTCCGCCATCGACAAGGCCTGCCCCTGTCCCACGATGATGTGGTCGAGCACGCGCACGTCGACCAGCGCCAAAGAAGCCTTGAGGGTTTGGGTCAGGTGTTCGTCGGCACGGCTGGGCTGGACCGAGCCGCTGGGGTGGTTGTGGCTGAGGACCACGGCGGCCGCCTGGTGATGCAGGGCGCGCATGACCACTTCGCGCGGGTAAACCGAGGTTTGGCTGAGCGTGCCCCTAAAAAGTTCCTCCATGGCCAGCATGCGGTTTTGGTTGTCCAGAAAGAGCACGGCGAAGACCTCGTGGTTTTTGTGGGCCAGTTGCAGCTGCAGGTATTGCTTGACCGCGCCCGGTGTGTGAAAGGCTTCGCGCTCTTTGAGGCGCTGGCTGAGCGCCCGGCGGGCCATCTCGAACACCGCCAGCAGCTCTGCCTGTTTGGCGGGCCCCAAGCCTTTGACTCCCTTGAGAGACTGCACGGTGGCGTTCAGCAGGCCCGCGATGCCATCGTGCCCGAGCAGCTCTTCGGACAGCTGGAACACGTTTTTGCCCGCCATGCCTGTGCGCAGCAAGATGGCCAAGAGCTCCACATCGCTCAGGGCCTGCGGGCCACGGGCGAGCAGTTTTTCGCGCGGACGCGCGTCAAGCGGCAAGTCCTTGATGCTCATGTCGTGCCCCTCCCTGGAGCGGCCTTCGGTCCGTTTTATCCCTTGTGAAAGGGCAGCTTGGCCGGGCTTTTTACAATAGTGCTTTCTTTATGCCCGTTTGCCTGCTTGGGCGGCAACCACGAAAACCCTTATGTCCATTGTCGAACCTGGTTCTTTCTTGACGCTTCACTACCGCCTGGCCGGGCCGCAGGGGGACATCATCAACACCTTCAACGAAAAACCCGCCACCTTGTCGCTGGGTTCGGGCGCCTTGTCGCCCGCCGTGGAGCAGCGCCTGCTGGGCCTGGCCGAGGGCACGCGGGTGGTGATGGAGATTCCGGCGGGTGAGGCCTTTGGCGAGCGCATTGCCGATATGCAGCAGTGGGTGGCGCGCAAGCTGCTCAACGAGCTGGGCGACCCGACGGAAAAATACGCGGCGGGCGATGTGGTGCAGTTTCCCACGCCCGATGGTTTGGGCTCGTATGCCGGGACGGTGGTGCAAGTGAACGAAGAGGGCGCGGTATTGTTTGACTTCAACCACCCGCTGGCCGGTCAGCCTGTGACCTTTGAAGTCGAACTGATTGGGGTGCTGTGATGACGTCTGAAGTGCTTTTGGCCGAACCCCGTGGCTTTTGCGCCGGGGTGGACCGGGCGATCGACATCGTGGAGCACGCGCTCACCAAGTTTGGCCGCCCGATTTATGTGCGCCACGAGATCGTGCACAACACCTATGTGGTCAACGACCTCAAGGAAAAAGGCGCGATCTTCATCGAAGAGTTGGCCGATGTGCCACCCGGCGCCACACTGATTTTCAGCGCCCACGGCGTGAGCCGGGCGATTCAGGACGAAGCCGAGCGACGCGGTTTCCGTATTTTTGACGCCACCTGCCCGCTGGTGACCAAAGTGCATGTGGAGCTGGCCAAGCTGCACAAAGAGGGCTACGAATTCATCATGATCGGCCACAAGGGCCATCCCGAGGTGGAGGGCACCATGGGCCAGCTCGACAGCGGCATCCACTTGGTGGAAGATGTGGAAGACGTGGCCAAGGTGCAACCTGCCCAGACGGACTTGCTGGCGGTGGTCACGCAGACCACGCTGAGCGTGGACGACGCCGCCGAGATCGTGGCCGCTGTCAAAGCCCGCTTTCCGCAAGTGCGCGAGCCCAAACAACAAG
>VFQT010004831.1_pt1 | contig 10775 bp, 11 predicted proteins | sample 3512381 | NCBI WGS metagenome assembly VFQT01 (sample SAMN10412376, study PRJNA504923) | tailings metagenome | isolation source: Relicate 2 Philex TSF3 active mining site | place: Philippines: Tuba, Benguet | collected 2017-08-29 | reverse complement strand
CATTTAAAGTGACGCGAAGCAATGGTGGACCATCATTAAGATCCTCGACTATTTCTACCTCGTCGCCACCTTGAGCTTCGATGATGAGTTGTTCGTTTTGCGGATTCCACGTTAATGAGAGCGCAGTGACCCTAAATTCCTCAGAGAACGGAGTCTCCAATGCGGGTAATGGACGAGCTCCTCTCCGAAAGTTTTGAGCCTTTCCAAATTTAATCTCTTTTAGCAGTGCGATAATTCGTTCGGCGAGTACGGCCAACTGGCTTTTCTCGAGCGCAACTGAGATATTTCGACGACCCTCGACTGCCTGTAAGTAAAAAGTCCTCTCCCCTGGCATGCCTACAGTTCCAGCGATGAATTTTTTTGGGAAAACAAATTCATGTAATTCGCGCATTTCACTGCTCCTTTGCATGGTTTGAGCGTCGAACTTCGCCACCAAGTTCAGAAGTAAAGAGGTGCTCCAAAGTTTGAGATAGAGGATCTTGTGATCTATTGAATTGAAGTAACCTAGATGAATCTTTTCCGATTTGCGCAATTGATATAGAAGCTGGTTCAACTACAAGCGACTGAAAGTTTTTAAAATCAATTTGCAAAATATTGGCTATAAGGAACTTGATAACATCCCCGTGGCTCACCACGATAAAGTTCGATGAATCATCTGAAATTTCTCGGATAGATTGATAAAACGATGAGACGCGCCTCCACACATCGACGAACCGTTCGCCGTTTGGGAAAATCACTGATTCAGGGTTTGCTTGGACATCACGCCATAGTGGTTCAGTTGCCAACTCGCTCAGTTTTCGCCCGCTCCACGATCCATAGTCAGGCTCGATGATTCTTGGCTCGCTATGAACCTCTATTCCCACGCCATGAGTGCGCAACCAAGGAGAAATAGTGTCCATGCATCGTTCTAAAGGGCTAACAAAGACTTTAGCTATAGGAAGTTTCCCGAGAGTTTCCACGAGCGCATTACTCTGCTCAATGCCCGTTGGATCGAGGCGAACACCAGGAGTTTGACCGGCCAGGATGTTCTCGGCGTTGGCGATACTCCGCGCGTGGCGAATAAGAATTATCGTGCCCAAAGCGCCCCTCCTAGATACTCTCTCGCTAGATACTTCCCCCGGCAGATTAGCGAAGTTAGTGAGGGTGTGCAGATAATGGAAATTCGCCAACTAGGCCGAAGTGGTTTGCGGGTCTCGGCTCTTGGCCTAGGAACCATGACGTGGGGTCGCGACACAGATGAACATGAAGCAGCCGAACAGTTGCGGTCATTCCTTGACTATGGCGGAACTCTTATCGATACCGCAGCGATATTTGGGGATGGCGATAGCGAGCGAGTTATTGGAGGCTTACTCAACACGTTGACATCAAGAGATTCAGTAGTTCTCTCTAGTAAAGCAGGAATGACAAAAACGGGAGTCAATAATTCACGGGGAAATCTCCTCAAAGATCTTGATGAATCTTTGAGACGACTTCGTACTGATTATTTGGATATTTGGATGGTCCAGCGCTGGGATGACGAAGTGCCTCTGGATGAAACATTGACTGCGCTCGAGCTTGCCGTATCGAGTGGACGAGTGCGCTATATAGGAGTTTCGAATTTTGCCGGATGGCAAACTGCGCGAGCGTTCACATTGTTAGAAGAGAGCATTCCCCTAAGTGTTACGCAAAACGAGTACTCGCTGCTCAACAGAAGTGCCGAGGATGAAATTCTTCCCTGTGCAGCAGAGGTTGGCTTAGGCGTACTTGCGTGGTCCCCCTTAGGACGTGGTGTTCTTACCGGCAAATACTTAAATGGAGTACCTGCAGACTCTCGAGGCGCCAGTCCGCATCTTGGTCCGTTCGTCTCCCCGTATCTTGAGCCTCGCTCTCGTCAGATTGTGCAAGCGGTCTCTATGGCAGCAGATGGCTTAGGGTCTGCCCCTTTGGAAATTGCTTTGGCTTGGGTTCGAGACGCTCCCGGAATCTCGTGTGCAATTGTTGGTGCGCGAAATGCTGCTCAACTTAGAGGAATTCTCCGAGTGGATGAAATTGAATTACCGGCCGTTGTTCGTAGCGCTCTTGATGATGTGAGTGCGTCATGATCACCTACGAATATCAATTGATTCGGGTACCAAAAGGAATTAAAAAAAGCGCAATAAATAAAATGCTAACCGAATACGCCGAACGTGAAAGGTGGATCCTGGATAGAGTGCGCATCTACCCAGATGGGCGCCATCTTGTGCAATTGAAACGGAAAGTTTGGCGACCAGAGTTTGAATTCGAACAATTGCCGCCGCTCTAGAATTGCAGAATTTTCAGGCCCGTTGCAAGAACCTATCAAGCGCCTCAACGCCAAAGTGAATTGCCGAGACTGGCACGCGCTCATTGATCCCGTGAAACAGCGCCATAAAATCTAAATCAGGTGGAAGTTTGAGCGGAGAGAATCCGTATCCGGCAATACCTAACTTCGACAATCCTTTGTTGTCGGTGCCCCCACTCATAACATAAGGAACTGGAATTCCCTCAGGGTCACACTCTTTGATTGCCGCACACATTGCATCGACCAATTCGCCAGTAAAAGGCAGTTCTAGGGCTACATCATGGATGATGGGCCTAACTGTCACTCCAGGGCCTGCTAATTCGGCAATAGTTGCAATGAACTCTTCTTCATATCCGGGCAGGAAACGGCCATCAATCACAGCCTTTGCATGTTGCGGAATAACATTTTCCTTATAACCAGCGTTCAACATCGTCGGGTTGGCAGTATTTTGAGTAGTTGCGCCAATCATCCTTGCCATGGAACCAAGCTCAGACACGATTGGACCTGGATTTCGCTCGTCGAATTCTTTTCCTAACGTTTCTGCCACCTTAGAGAGAAAGATTCGGAGCGTGTTCGTTATGCGAACGGGCCATTGATGATTACCGATACGGGCTACTGCATTTGCGACGGCAGTTACTGAATTCTCTTTATTTACCATCGAGCCATGTCCTGCAGTTCCCTCTGCCGAAAGTTCCATCCAATACATGCCTTTTTCAGAAGTCTCTACAAGATAAAGCCGCTTGCCGTTACTTAAAGTGGCTGAGAAACCACCTACCTCTGAGATCGCCTCCGAGCATCCAACAAAAGCTTCAGGATGATTCTTAACTATCCAATTGACGCCATAGGTACCGCCAGCTTCTTCGTCTGCAAAAAACGCAAGTACAACATCACGTTCAGGTATAAAGCTGCGGAGGTGCCAATCTTCAGCGATAGCTAAAATCATCGCATCCATGTCTTTCATATCAACCGCGCCACGACCCCAAATTTCGCCGTTGATAATCTCGCCCGACCAAGGATCGTTTTTCCAATCTTTAGCATCAGCTGGCACGGTGTCGAGATGTCCATGTACTACCAAACCGCTTCGCGCAGAGTTTCTTCCCTTAACCCGCGCCACCACGCTCACCCGGGTGGGAGCGGATTGATAGCGAATTGGTTCAAGTCCACATTTTTTGAGGAAATCGAAAACATAGTCAGCGGCTGCTCGCTCATCTCCATCACCACCGCCATTATTTACGCTAGGAATACGAATAAGATCTTGGCAGATTTGAACTGCGCGTTCACCAAGCGCGGAATAGTCAGTCTCTCTCATGGCTATATCTTCCTACAGATTTAGGCGCCCAGATAGGCGCGATCTAGGCGAGTTCCTCATTTTGAGGCGCATGCAGCGCATTGGTAGGCTCTCACCCCTTGATGCAATGGCTATCAAGGTTTCTGGTCCGGGTGGCGGAATTGGCAGACGCGCTAGCTTGAGGTGCTAGTGCCCGAAAGGGCTTCGGGGTTCAAGTCCCCGTTCGGACACAACATATTTTCTAATCCTAAAAAACTATCCTTTTCAAGTAGATTCCGGATATGCATGCCATACGGATTCATCAACATGGGGGTCCTGAGCAACTTTCATTCGAACAAGTAAACCTCGTGCAGTCAGAGGTAAACGAAATACCGATTCGGGTCGACTTAGCAGGGGTCAACTTCATCGATGTTTATCATCGACGTGGACAGTATCCAATCCCCCTACCCTCAGGTTTAGGCATAGAAGGTATCGGAACTGACGAGAATGGTGATCGATATTTTTGGCTACATGCCATGGGTTCATATGCACATACCATCAACATAAATCGTGATTCATTAACTCCAATCCCTGCTGAAACTATCTCTGATCCAGAGTTGCTTCCATTACTTTGTCAAGGAATGACCGCTCATTACTTGGTCGACTCCGCGTATGCGGTGACTGAGGGTGAAACAGCTATCGTTACCGCGGCAGCTGGCGGTGTTGGACTTATCCTCATTCAATTGCTGAAAGCACGCGGAGCGCGCGTTATTGCATTCACCTCTTCACCAGAACGAACTGAAATCGCTATTCATCATGGCGCGGATGTTGCTGGAACTTACGATGAAATAGCGAATCTCACCGCAACCTTTACAGAAGGTCGTGGTGTGAATGTGGTCTACGATTCCGTTGGTAAGGACACCTTTGATCGAACGTTAGCCACTTTGGATCACGGTGGAATGTTTGTGCTCTATGGTGGCGCAAGTGGCGCAGTGCCGTTGTTTGATTTGATGCGATTGAATTCACGATCGTTAGCAATCCGAAGACCAACTTTGGCTTCTTACACCGCAACTGTGTCTGATCGGATAAGGCGCCTGAATGAGCTGATATCACTAAAGAATCAGGGTTTACTCCACTATCCAATTACAAAAATTCTCCCACTATCCGAGGCTTCGCGGGCACACGAACTTCTCGAATCTCGCCAGCATTCAGGAAAAATAGGACTAGCTCCATGGAAGATTTAGCGCGCACAGTATCGATAATCCTATTTTTCCCGCTGATTGCATCACCGATAACTTTTTTCTTGGTTTGGAAATGGCGCAAAAGATGGCTCATGCTCTTAGCTATCCCAGTGTCGATAGTGGCGGGCACTCTCGGGTTCTTTCTCTTAATAAGTGAGATTGGTATCACCGCACGAGCCTTCGGGCTTTGGGGATTACTCTTCGCCTTGGGAACCTGGCGAATGATTTGGCTGGACGTACGTGGCAAGAATCACGGGTGATCAGTTGACGGAGATGAAATGAGAGAAACCAAATGAATCCAGATTTGATCCACGCTCGAAAGCTCATTCAAGATGTTCCAGACTACCCTGAGCCTGGAATCTTATTCAGGGACCTAACTCCAATGATTGCCGATGCGAAAGCCCTTTGCGCAGTCGTAGATAGATTGGGAGAGTTTGCGCCGGAGGCTACCCATTTTGCAGGTTTAGAAGCGAGAGGCTTTATCTTTGCGTCGGCAATGGCAGCGCGATTTGAGCGCGGTTGCATACTGCTTCGAAAACCCAACAAATTGCCGCGGGAAAAGTTCTCGGTTTCTTACGATTTGGAGTATGGAAAAGATTCAATTGAGATTCATAAGGATGCTCTCACTTCGACGGATCGAGTTTTGATTGTGGATGATGTTCTAGCAACTGGCGGCACGTTGTGCGCTGCAATCCAATTGCTCTCTATGACTAAGGCCAAATGTTTGGGTAGCGTCGTTGTCGCGGAAATTCAATTTTTGAAGGGAAGAAATAAGGTCAGTGAGAAATTTGCCGATCATAAAATTGACTCGGTTTTTGTTCTGTAGTAGATCCAATTACTCGAGCGTGATCAATTCGAAATAATCATCTCGCCAAAGGTCCTCATCCCCATCTGGCATCAATAGAACACGTTCTGGAGCTAGAGCGCTAACTGCGCCTTCATCATGCGATACCAGGACAATTGCCCCTTGATACTCCCTTAACGCTCCTAGAATCTCTTCACGCGAGGCTGGATCTAGGTTGTTCGTTGGTTCATCAAGAAGTAAAACATTTGCCGCGCTAACCACTAGTTGAGCAAGCGCTAATCGAGTTCGCTCACCACCACTAAGAACTTTTACCGGCTTAAACACGTCATCTCCACTGAAGAGAAATGTGCCCAGTACGTTGCGCGCTTCACCTTCAGAAATATCTATCCGCGCTTTGAGCATATTTGCCAGAACGGTTTCTTCGTAATCTAAAGATTCATGTTCTTGAGCGTAATAACCGAGCTTTAAACCATGTCCTGGAGTAATACCACCGGTATCTGGTTCTAATTCACCCGCCAGCATTCTTAGTAGCGTCGTTTTACCGGCACCGTTTAATCCAAGGATGACCACCCGGGATCCCTTATCTATGGCAAGGTCGACATCAGTGAAAACTTCGGTTGATCCATAAGATTTGCTCAACTCTTGTGCAGTTAAGGGGGTTTTTCCGCATGGTGCTGGGGTAGGAAATCTTAGTTTTGCTACTTTATCTTTTACTCGCTCTGTTTCAGTAGCGGAAATCAGTTTCTCTGCGCGCTTGAACATCACTTGGGCTGCTTTGGCTTTACTCGCCTTTGCGCGCATTCGCTCACCCTGTTTTTGTAAAATCTCAGCGCGCTTCTCGGCGATTGCACGTTCCTTCTTTCGACGATGCTCATCTTGTTCCCGCGCCAATAAGTACTTACGCCATCCCATGTTATAAACGTCAATGACGTTTCGATTGGCATCTAGATAAAAGATCCTGTTTACAACCGTTTCAATAAGGTTTACATCGTGACTGATGATAACCAAGCCACCTGAATACTTGGCGAGAAATTCTCGGAGCCAAATAATTGAATCAGCATCTAAATGGTTTGTCGGCTCATCCAAAAGTAACGTTTCTGCATTACTGAAGAGAATCCGGGCAAGCTCAATCCGACGTCGTTGTCCTCCGGAGAGTTCAATTAATTTCTGTGAAAAAATTTTCTCCGGTAGGCCGAGATTAGTGGCAATTGCCTCTGCTTCAGAGGTTGCGCTATAACCACCTGCGCTTTGGAATTCCTCTTCAGCGCGCGCGTACCGTTCGAGAACTTTCGATAATTCGTCGCCCTCACTAGTTGTCATCTTCTCTTCAAGGCTCCGCATTCGATCAGCGATGAGATCTAATCCGCGAACCGAAAGAATTCGATTGAGTACAGTTCCCTCTTCATCTCCGGTGCGCGGGTCTTGGGGCAAATAACCTATAGTCCCGGTTCGGTTGACCTGCCCTCCGGCTGGCAAGGTTTCTCCGGCAAGAACTTTTGCAAGCGTTGATTTTCCTGAACCATTTCGGCCTACCAACCCGATTCGATCTCCGTGATTGATCCGAATATTCACTTCGCTCAGAAGAAGGCGTGCGCCAGCTCGCAACTCCAGGCTCGCCGTAGAAATCATAGAGATGATGCTCTCATGAATTTTTCTCGATAAACTCCGGGCTCTCATGATGCAGTAGTTCGCACTCAACACCCTGGAGGAATATATGGCTAAAGCTCGTGGTTATGCAGTGCTCACCCCGAAGGCTGAGCTTGTTCCCTTTGAGTTCGACCGACGAGAACTTCGCTCAGGGGATGTGGAGATCGCGATTAGCCACGCTGGAATCTGCCACTCTGACATCCACCAAGGTCGCGAAGAATGGGGACAGGCAATCTTCCCCATGGTTCCAGGTCACGAGATCGTTGGACGTGTCAAAAATGTGGGAAGTGGAGTCTCCCGTTTCACTATTGGCCAATTGGTTGGCGTAGGTGTGTTTATTGATTCCTGTCGAGTGTGCGAAAACTGCAAGGCGGGACTTCAGCAATATTGTTCCGAAGGAATGACCGGTACCTATAACACTCGCGAACGTGATGGCGTCACAGTCGCATACGGTGGATATTCGAATTTGATAGTTGTAGACGAAAACTACGTAGTTTCTGTTCCTGAAAATCTTGATCTTGCCGGGGTCGCTCCCCTGATGTGTGCCGGAATCACTCTTTATTCTCCGCTTCGCCACTGGGAAGCAGGCCCCGGGAAAAAGGTGGGCATCATCGGTCTTGGTGGACTCGGTCACATGGGGGTCAAATTCGCGCATGCCATGGGCGCTCACGTCACAGTATTTAGCCACTCCGAGAAGAAAAAAGCGGATGCACTAGCAATGGGCGCTGATGAATTCATAGCTAATCCAAGTGAAGAATATTTCAAAGATCAGGGGAGCTCTTTCGATCTGATTCTTAACACTGTCTCTGTCGATGTAGATCTGGAGAAATACCTCTCCTTGCTTCGTCTTAACGGAACGCTCGTTCTGATTGGCCTGCCAGGAAAGCCATATCAGGTTCCAGCAGGAGTCCTCCTTGGAAAGCGACGCCGATTAGCTGGCTCGATGATTGGTGGCGTGCCGGAACTTCAAGAGATGCTCAATTTCTGCGGCGAAAAAGGAATTGTTAGCGATGTTGAACTCATCCAACCGGAATATATAAATACGGCTTGGGAGCGCACCGTTGCTAGTGATGTGAAATATCGCTTTGTTATTGACGCCACTGCCTTTTAAATGAATTCTAGACGGCAGCCGACACCAAGGTCGCGATAATTGGCGCAAGGAAGAGCGCTGGCAACATATCCCCTATGGCAATACTTTTGATGTTGAGCAGTTTCAAACCTATCCCTATCAAAAGTAGTCCACCAGCACCGGTAATAGCATCTATCTGATATTGACCCAAGACGCTGCCGAGCAATGCGCCAACTGCGCTCCATGCTCCTTGATACAGAAGAACGCTAATTGCAGATGCAGCTACTCCCCAACCAAGCGCAGCAGCAAATGCAATCGCTGCAAAACCATCCATGATGCTCTTAAGGATTAACAATTCGTTACCATTACCCAAACCGTCGCTAATACTTCCGAGGATTGCCATAGGTCCTATGACGAAGATAAGCGATGCGGTGACAAATCCTGTGACGAAATTTGAATCCCCGCCTCGAGAAAAGCGCTGCCTAAGGCGTTCTCCCACTCCATCCAAACGTTCTTCAATTCGCAGCAACGATCCAAGCACTCCACCTATGAGCAAGGCCCCTAAGGTGATCAAAATTGGTTTTCCGGGGCCCACTGCAGTTATGTAAGAACTATTCCAGAGGGCTGCACATGCGCTTGCGCCACTCACAAAAGTTACTAAGCCAAGGGCATCGGTGATGAGGATTCGAGTTTTACCCGGAATTCGAGACCCGACAGCAACACCAACGAATGTGCCTAGAAGAATGGTGGCTACATTAACGAGGGTGCCAATCACGAAAACCGCCAAAAGGAGAGAGCCCCAATGACAAGGCAATAAACTGCAAAAGGATAAAGGGTATGCGTCTTAAACCAACGAACGAGAAAAGCGATGGAGATGTAGGTACAGATTGCTGAGACTACTGAACCGACAAGAACTGGCCCGATAATATGCGATATCTCTGGATCAAATAGTTTGGGTAATTTCAGGATACTTGCCCCTACTATCACTGGGGTTGCAATGAGAAATGCAAAATCCGAAGCTGCCGAGTGCGACAGTCCGCGAGCCAAACCAGCAGACATAGTTATGCCAAATCTGCTAATCCCAGGAAAGAGCGCTGCGGCTTGGGCAAATCCAATAACCACAGCTTGGCCATTGCCGATCTCTTCAGTATCGGTCAATTCTTTTTTGATTCGGTATTTCTTATACACCTCGATACCGGCAAGCAATATTCCATTGAGAAAAAGAAAACCGCCTACCGCGTAGGGATCACTAAATAAATCACCCACCTCATCTTGGAAGAGGATGCCAAGGATCCCAACGGGAATCGTCGCGAGTATGAACTTCCAAATCAATTGCTCCGAGGCGTTGAAACCGTTACGTTTAGTTAGGCTTGTGAAAAAAGCTTTAATCAAAACTTTCCAGCGTTCTCGGAAAAACCAAATTAAGGTCAAAGAACTGGCCAGATGTAAAGCGATAATCATTAACAGGTACGGCGATTCACCAGAGGTTTCATTGCTAAGAAATCTTTCCCAGCTTCCACCAATCCATGCTGGGAAGAGAACTGCGTGACCGAGGCTCGATATCGGGAAAAGTTCTGAAAAACCTTGAAGTATTCCGGTTACTATCGATTGCAGATAAGAAACCTCGAGTGATTTCACCTTCATAGGGTACGGGACTACGCTCTGATAGGTGCGCAGATTCTTCTCCCATTCGATACCGAAAACCCCGTGGCGCGGACGACATCAATGGGATGTATCCCCCGCAAGAATTTTCATTCTCACGATGGGACTGACTATTTTTGGGATTGGTGATGGCCTACTTATCGCTAGCCATTTAGGGAATGCACCCTGGAGCGTTCTTGCGCAAGGACTCTCGCTTCGATTTGATATCGCCATCGGATGGGCAACGTTTATCGTTTCTGCCGCAGTACTTCTGTTGTGGATACCATTCAAACAGCGACCAGGTATTGGAACCATCGCCAACATCATTGTCATCGCTATAGCAATTGACCTCACTGTTGCCTGGACTCCGGTGCCTGAAAATCTCCTCGCACGCAGCTCGATGGTGATCGTCGGGATTGCTCTAGTGGGTGCCGGTTCGGCAATCTACCTAACCTGCGGGTTGGGTCCAGGGCCGCGAGATGGATTGATGACCGCTATCCACTATGCCAGTGGGCTATCGGTGGCCCGGGTCAGGGCTGCTATTGAAGGGTCGGTATTGGCTCTTGGATGGCTGCTGGGTGGACGAGTGGGGGCCGGAACGCTCTTGTTTGCCCTGGGAATAGGAGGCTCAGTGGCGCTCTGGCTAACGGTCATGGGACACCTGACCAGAAATACTCCCCAGTAACTGAAAATTGGCTGAGCCGGGGGGTACGTTTAAGACCTTCCTCCGGTATCACGAGCCGTCATTTCGTGGCGGGGTCGTAAACACCCCCGAAACCAAAATAGTTGAGAGGGATACATGCTCG
>VFQT010004830.1_pt1 | contig 10776 bp, 13 predicted proteins | sample 3512381 | NCBI WGS metagenome assembly VFQT01 (sample SAMN10412376, study PRJNA504923) | tailings metagenome | isolation source: Relicate 2 Philex TSF3 active mining site | place: Philippines: Tuba, Benguet | collected 2017-08-29 | reverse complement strand
GAGTTGTGAAGCAAGCCTCCCGCAAGGGGGGCTTTTTTTGTTGCATGCCTCCGCGCAGGCACCAGCGGCGATGGCAGCATCGCCACCAGTGCCGCATCGCTATCCCAACACCATGGCCGCCGGCGACGTTGATCCTGCGCTCCTGGGCAACGGAGATCCCATCAGTGAAGAGGAGGCGCTGCGGCGCCTGCGCCTCACCGACGATCCCTCCGCCCAGTACTACGCCGCCTGGTGGTTGGGCCGTAACCGCAGCCGCCACCCCGATGCGGTGCCCCTGCTGCAGGAGGCCCTGCGCCAGCGCCGTCCGCGCGATCCCGGCGCCGGTGTGGAGGAAAACGCCGTAGCCAGGAATGCCGCCCGCGCCCTCGGCAAGCTCGGTGCGCCCGCCCACGCCGCCATTCCCGATCTGCTGGCCACCCTCGACGACGAGGACCACGGCCTGCGCGAGGCCGCAGCCCGCGCCTTGGGTGATCTGCGCGCTCAAGCGGCGGTGGAGCCGCTGCGTCGGCGCCTGGCCAGTGGCCCTGCGGTGGCCGGCGCTCAGCAACCTGGCACGCCTCGCCTTCAGGAACCCTGCGAGGCCCTGCTCGAAGCCCTCGGGGAGATCGGTCGCGCCGAGCCGCAGGTGCTGGCGGTGATCGAGCCGTTTGTGGCCCATGAGCGCCCTCTGATCCGCAGCGCCGCCTGCCGCGCGCTGCTGCAGCTCACGCAGGAGCGCCGCTGGGGTGATCAGCTGGTGCAGCTGCTTCAGCACCAGCAGTTGCAGGTGCGCCGCGCGGCCCTGATGGATCTGGGTGCGGCCGGCTGGCGTGAGGCCCTCGAGCCCATCGCCAGCACCCTGGCGGAGAACAGCCTCAAGCTGATTGCCCTGCGCGGTTTGGTGGAACACCACCCCGCCCCCGCTGCTGTTGCTGCCCCTGATCAGGAAACGGTGGCGGTGCTTGATGCCATGGATGCCCTGCTGTGAGCACATCGGTTTTGACCCCTGACCACGTGATGGCCTTGGTGGAGGCTGTGCAGCGAGCTGATAGTGCCTTGGGTTTGTTTCAAGCCACCCAGGCCCTGGCTGCAGCGGCCCATCCCGGTGGGGCCGCCTGTTTGGTGGAGGTGCTCGGCTTCAACAACCCCGGTGCTGCTGTGGCGGCGGTGGATGGCCTGATCGCCATCGGTGAGCCCGCGGTGGACACGATCCTCACCAACATCGATGGCTACAACTACGGCGCCCGTGCCTGGGCCGTGCGCGCCCTGGCTGGCATCGGCGATGTGCGCGGCTTTGAGGTGCTGGAAGATGCCCTCGGCAACGACATCGGCCCCAGCGTGCGCCGTGCGGCGGCCCGGGGTTTGGGCCAATTGAACGTCGCAGCCTTAACTCCTGTGCAACGCCGCGCCACGGCTGAGCGTTGTTTGCAGGCCTTGGTGGAGGGCTGCCGCGATGGTGAGTGGGTGGTGCGCTATTCGGTGGTGGTGGGGCTGGAATCCCTGGCGCCGGTGCTGCATCCCGATCTTGCGGAGGGGCCCGCAGCCCAGCAGCGCCTGCATGAGGCTTTGATCGGCTTGCTGCGCAATCCAATGGAAGAGGCTCCTGTGGTGCAGTTGCGAGCGGCGTTGGCGCTGCAGCGCCTGGGGGTGAGCCATGGCTGAGCAGCGCATCTTGTTTGTGTGCCTGGGCAACATCTGCCGCTCACCGGCCGCTGAAGGGGTGTTTCTGCACCTGATCGCCCGTGAGGGGCTGAAGGATCGCTTCGTGGTGGATAGCGCCGGCACGGGCGGCTGGCATGTGGGCAATCCAGCCGATCGGCGCATGCGGGCCGCCGCAGAGCGCCGCGGCATTCACCTGCCCAGCCGCGCCCGCCAGATCGAACTGGCGGATTTCACCAGCTTCGATCGCATCCTCACCATGGATGACGACAACCTCCGCAATGTGCACTCACTGGCGCGCGAACTGGGCGATCGCCCTGGGCTGGCTCGCATCGAACCGATGACCAGCCACTGCCGCCGCCTCAGCGCCAGCGAGGTGCCCGACCCCTATTACGGCGGTGAGCAGGGCTTTGAGCAGGTGCTCGATCTGCTCGAGGATGCCTGCGGCGGCCTGCTCGAGACGCTGCTTCGCTCGCGTTAGGCCGCCGGTTCGGGCCAGGCGTCGTGGGGCACGCGCTGGCGGAACAGCTGCACCAGCTGCGCGATCACCGCCTCGATGCTCAGGCCATCGGTGATCAACTCCACCGCATCGGCAGCCTGGGTGAGCGGTGCCACCTCCCGGGTGGAGTCGAGATGGTCGCGTTCGGCGATCTGCGCCTCGAGCTCTTCCAGCGGTGGCACGGGGAAGCCCCGCTGCTCCAGATCAAGGGCGCGGCGGCGAGCCCGTTCGGCCACGGTGGCGGTGAGGAACACCTTCAGCTCGGCATCCGGGAACACGGCGGTGCCGATGTCGCGCCCTTCAGCCACCAGGCCGCCGCGCTCGCCCATGGCCTGCTGCTGGCGGGTGAGCGCTTCGCGCACGCAGCCATGGGCTGCCACCACCGACACCTGCGCCGTCACCTCGGGTGAGCGGATCGCCTCGGTCACGTCGTGGCCGTTTACGCTCACCCGCTGGCTGCCGGCGGCGGCGGTGCTCAGCTGCAGGTCGAGGTCTTGTAGCAGTGGCGCTACGGCGGCGGCATCGGCAGCATCCGCCCCGCTCTGCTGCACCAGCCAGGTCACGCCCCGATACATGGCGCCGGTGTCGAGATAGATCAGCCCCAGCCGCTCGGCAAAGGCGCGGGTCACCGTGCTTTTGCCGGCGCCGGCAGGGCCATCGATGGCAACGATCGGGGCTCGACTCATCAGAAACACGTGATCGATCAGGCGGCTGGGGCCGCAGTGGGCGGCGGCGGCCAGCAAGGTGAGGCCCGTGAGTGCGCTGCGGGGCTGCAGGCTGCGCGGGCATACCGCTTCTACATAGTCGAGCACCAGGCCGGCTCGCTCCAGCGCTTGCTGCACCTGCATCAGCGTGGGTGCCAGATCGCTGCCGCCGGGGAGGTGCGTAGCAGCGGCAGCTTGCAGGGCTTGCGGCAAGGCTGCAGCCTGCCGGCGCTGCTCGGCGCTGAGATAGCTGTTGCGCGAGCTGAGGGCCAGGCCGCCTGGCTCGCGCAGGGTGGGGCATCCCACCACCTGCACCGGCAGGCCAAGATCCGCCGCCATCCGCTGCAGGATCACCAGCTGTTGCCAGTCTTTTTCACCCAGCAGCAGCTGATCCGGCCGGATCAGGCCCAAGAGCCGGGCCACCACGGTGGCAACGCCATTGAAGTGACCAGGCCGCTGGCGCCCGCACAGGCCCCCCTGCAGGGATTGCGGTGGTTGGATCCGGGTGAGTTCGCCCTCGCCGGCGGGATAGAGCTCTTCCACGCTTGGGGCGAAGAGCGCATCGGCGCCAGCGGCCTCGGCCAGCTCGGCATCACGCTCGAGCTGGCGCGGGTAGCGACCGAAATCTTCGTTGGCTCCGAACTGCAGCGGGTTCACGAACACACTCACCAGCACCTGCGGCCGAACCCCCGCCTGCAGCCGGCCGGCCCGAGCGATCAGGCTCTGGTGCCCTGGGTGCAGGGCGCCCATGGTGGGCACGAAATGCAGGGGCACCTTGCCGCAGCTGCGGCGCCAGGCCTCCAGATCGGTGCAGCGGCTCAGCAGACGCACGGGCTCTAGCGGCTTGGTGCGACCCTACCGGGCCAGCAAAAAGCCCACCGGCAGCAGGGCCAGTGGGCTCACGAGACTGCAGCAACCCTGGTCAGGGCTGGAGCACTTCCAACTTCACGTTGGCGATCCCGCTGGAGATCAGGCCAAGGTTGTTGGCGGCGCCATGGGCCAGGTCGATCACCCGGTTGCCATGGAAGGGGCCGCGATCGTTGATCCGCACGATGGCGCTGCGGCCATTGCCCATGTTTGTGACGCGCACCTTGGTTCCGAAGGGCAGGGTGCGGTGGGCGGCGGTGAGGGTGCCCGGGCGGAGCACTTCACCACTGGCTGTGCGGTTTCCGAAGAAGCCGGGGCCGTACCAACTGGCCTCACCACGGCTCACCGATTTCACCCGAGGCTGCTGCGGAGGGGTGCCGATGGGGAGTGCGGGAGCGGCAGGTTTGATCTGAAGCTCGTCTGAAGGGTCGGCCGACTCAAGGCTGGCATCCACGCTGCGGATCGCCAGTTCAAGTGCGGGGCTGCTGGTGTCGGCAGCAACGCGGCCGGTGGTGGCGAAGGCCGGAGGGAGACCAGTGCTGCCGGAGAGCAGCAGGGCTGAGCCACCAAGGAGACAGATGCGACGCATAACAAGCGAAACTCGCCGCGATCAACGCAGCAGCCACTGAAAAAGGTGTGGCCCATCAACTTCAAGAGCGGATTTCAGAAAGAGGCGATCGCAATGTGCGAGGCGTTTCTGAGCCGATGTGCTGACGGAGTTCCTATCGGGAATTGACGACGAAGCAAAGTTACTGGCATTGCATGGTGGATTCGGTCTGCAATTGCGAGTGTTTGATTGATCAGTATTTGCGATCAAATCCCGAATTGAGGGCTATCGCAGGGATCTGATGGGTTGCCAAGGGGCGCTTTGATCACGGCCGCTCATCATCTTGATAAGCGGGACTAATTGAACTGTGTGCCAATCCTGCAGGCGGTTGCTGATTTGCTGGTGGCGGCGCCCCCTGGCGGGGCAGGATCAAAGAACCCGTGAGTGGTTGCAGGGATGGACTACCGCACAGCCGGCGTTGATGTTGAGGCCGGGCGCGCCTTCGTGGAGCGGATTCGCTCGAGCGTCGAGTCCACGCGCCGGCCCGAGGTGCTGGGGGGGTTGGGCGGTTTTGGCGGGCTCTGTCGCTTGCCTCAGGGGATGCGCAAGCCCTTGCTGGTCTCGGGCACCGACGGCGTGGGTACCAAGCTGGAGCTGGCTCAGGCCCATGGGCGTCATCACGGCGTTGGCATCGATCTGGTTGCGATGTGCGTCAACGACGTGATCACCAGTGGAGCCCAGCCCCTGTTCTTTCTCGATTACATCGCCACCGGCAAGCTCTCGCCCGAGGCGATGGCCGAGGTGGTGGAGGGCATCGCCGATGGCTGCCGCGAGAGCGGCTGTGCCCTGCTGGGGGGTGAAACCGCCGAGATGCCCGGCTTCTACGGCCCCGGTCGCTACGACCTGGCGGGGTTCTGCGTGGCTGTGGTGGACGAAGACGAGCTGATCGATCCAGCGCGGGTGCAGGCGGGCGATCGCATCGTGGCGGTGGCCAGCAGCGGTGTGCACAGCAACGGCTTCAGCTTGGTGCGGCGCATCCTGGAGATGCGCGGCGTCACCCCAGAAACCGGCCTCAGCCCCGGCGGCCCTGGCGTGCTCGATGCCTTGCTTGAGCCCACTGTTCTTTATGCGTCGCTGGTGCAAGCCCTGCTGGCTGCTGAGGTGGAGCTGCATGGCATGGCCCACATCACCGGTGGCGGTCTGCCGGAAAACCTGCCTCGGGCGTTGCCCGAAGGTCTTCACGCACGCCTCGAGCCAGACAGCTGGGAGCGACCGGCGCTGTTCCGTTGGCTGCAGGAGAACGGTGAGGTGCCGGAGGCCGATCTCTGGAACACCTTCAACCTTGGGGTGGGTTTCTGCCTGGTGGTGCCGGAGCAGGCTGTGAATGCCGCCCTGCAGGTGTGCGCGAGCCAGGGGCATCAGGCCTGGCTGCTCGGCCAGGTGGAGCCTGGATCTGCAGGATCCACGCCCTTGGCTGGATTGCCGTACTGATCCGGCCGCCTTGGCTGCCAAATTGCATCAGCCTGGCGCTTGCGCCGGGTGAAACCGCTCCAGGCCGTTAGGGTCTGGGCACTGCGGCGCGGCAGTGATCACGCCCGCGCCGTGCCTGATTGTTCGGCAACGCAGAACACAGTGCATAGGTCTGTTCTTTATAGGTTTGAGATGTCGTTAAACGGCTCGCTTTTAAACGCCTCCAGCCGCGTCACCCGCCGGCGCAGCTCCGCTGGTCCGATTCCCCCCAACCGCCCGCTGCGCCCCCGCGACGCCTACCCCAGCCGCAGCAGCGTTCGCCCCACCTTCCTCACCCTGCGCGACCACGGCAAGGTGTTTGTGGCGGATCTGCCCCGCCTCTCTGACGGCCAGCTGGCCCACGTGGGCAAGGAAGCCCGGGAAGTGCTCGAGAGCATCAGTCGCCGGCTTGAGGAGCTCGATCAGCAGCTGCAGCTTTCGCCTCAAGAGCAAGAAACCCGCATTCGCGCCGCCACCAAGCGTGATGTCACCGAGCGCTTCATCCGCGCCGTGGAAGAGGAGCAAGAGCAGCGCCGCACCAACCCTGCACTGAAGGCGGCCGCCGGTGAATCACTGGCTCGGGCCTTTCTGGAGATCGCCCGCCATCGTTTGCCCGGTGCCACCTTCGACTCCCTGCTGCAGGAGGCTCTCAGCGCCTGTGATGAGGGTCCTGCAACTCCGGAAGCGCCAGCAGCGCCGGCGGTGCTGGAAGCTCCTCGCCCCCGGCTCATTTCGTTGAGCCGGCCGGCGGAGAGCGCTGAAGCACCCGAGCGCGAGCGCATGCCTGTGGTGCTCACTCCCGATCCCTCGCCCCTGATGGGCCAGGCCTGATCAGGCGCTCTGGAAGGGATTGGCCGGCATCCGCGCGGCGCCGGCTCGTCCCACCAACTGGTCAAGGCTGTGGCGTTCGTCGCCGCTGAGCTGCCAGCTGAGAGCAGCGGCCGTGCCATCCACCTGGGCGCAGCTGCGTAAGCCGGGGATGGGCATTGCTCCGTGGGCGCGGCACCAATTCAGGGCAACGGCGGCTAAACCACCCGGCCTGCCTGCACTGATCTCCGCCATCTGCTGGCGCAAAGCTTGCACGTTGGGCTCCAGCTGCTGGAACAACCGCCGGCGGGTTCCGGTGAGTGGCCGGCCGCCGTCCATCTTTTTGCTGTTGCTGCGGCTGAGCAGCCCTAGGGCAAGTGGGCTGTAGGCAATGAGCTCGATGTTGAGCTCACGGCACGCCTCCGCCACCCCGCCTGCCAGCACCGGTTGCGGCGCCAGCAGTGAGAGCTGCACCTGCAGGCTGCGCAAGGGCACGCCCTGATCGGCTAAGCGCTGGTGCAGCTGCCGCAGCCGCTGGGGCCCCATGTTTGAGACCCCCAGGCTCTCCACAGCACCACTGCGCACCAGATCGGCCAGCCCATCAAGCAGCGGCCCCTCCTGCCAGGGGGCGTAGCGGGCGGTGCTCCAGTGCAGCTGCACCCGGTGCAGTTGCCCCTGCAGCCGTTCCTGAGAAGCAGCGAAGGCACGGCGGTAGCCCTGGCGTCCCAGCCGCCAGGGGAAGGGGGCCAATTTGGTGGCGATGCAAAGCTTGGCCCGCTCCTCGGCCGGGGCTGCCATGGCAAAACGGCCGAGCAGGGCCTCACTGCGCCCGTTGAGCCGGCCGGTGCCGTAGGAATCCGCGGTGTCGAAGAAGTGCAGCCCCCGCTCCAGACAGCGGCTGAATGTTGCCGCCAGGGCTTCGTCGTCGCGCTCTGGCTCGTAGCCCCACAGGAACTGGTTCCCCCAGGCCCAGGTGCCCACTCCGATCCCGGGTTGCTGGCTGCTGCTTGCCATGATCGAGCCAATCGGGGCCATCTCTGCGGTGAATTCTCTGCCCAGCTCAGCCATCGCCATGACCGCCGCCTCCGCCGACCTTCAGCCACTGCGAGCTGCCGAACCACCCCAGGAGGCCATCGAGGCGCCGCCTGAAACAGTGGAGTCGGATCCGGTGCTCTGCGGCCACTGCGGCCGCACCGCCAGCAATGGCTTGGTGTGCATCGGCATGTGTGTGGCCGACTCCGGCTACTGATGGTGGGCCGCGCCTTCGGTTGCGGTGCGGTGCTTGCGGCAGCTGTGCTGCTGCTGGGGCCCTGGCGGCCATCGGCGGCCGCGGAGGAGGTCTTTGGCCGTTGGCGCTACCGCCCCAGCAGCTGCGTGGTGGAACACGGGGCGGCGCCGCGGTTGCGTTGCCAGGTGCTGCAGCTGGATCAACGCAGTCCCGATGTGCTGCGCCTGAGTGTGCAGGCCGACGCCAAGGAGCCCGGCGCCTCCATCCTGCTCACCTTGGTGGGTGCCTTGGCGGAGGGCAGCGCACCCATGGGGTGCCGCAATGGCAGTTGCTCCCTGAAGCGTCAGCTCAGCTTCAACCTCGTGAGCCTCAGCCTGGCTCGCTTTGATGGGCGCGGCCTGGTGCAGTCGCTGCCACGCACCTGGTCTGTGCGCGGTGGTTGCCGGATCGATCCCAGCGATCTGCGCTGCGAAGCAGCAAACAGCGATCTGGCGGCCCTTGGAGAACCGCCGTGGATCATCAACGCTCAGCTGCGCTGATCGGAAACGAGAGGCGGCACCCAGATTCGAACTGGGGGTAAAGGATTTGCAATCCTCTGCCTTACCACTTGGCCATGCCGCCGGACGGGAGCAAACTCCCAGGGCGGATCGTATCAGTCACGGGATGCCCGGCCGTTTGCTGGTGCTGAGCAACGGCCATGGGGAGGACCTGATTGCCCTGCGGGTGTTGCAGGCGCTCCATCGCCGCAGGCCCGAGTTGGAGATTGCGGTGCTGCCCCTGGTGGGTGAGGGCGGAGCGTTTGCCGCTGCTGAGGAGGCGGGCGTGCTGCGGCGGATTGGGCCGCGCCGCCAGCTGCCCAGCGGTGGCTTCAGCAATCAGAGCCTCAGGGGGTTGCTGGCTGATCTCGGGGCTGGGGTGCTGGGCCTGAGCTGGCGGCAGTGGCGGCTGGTGCGCCGCTGGGGGCGCAGCGGTGATCCCATGCTGGCCGTAGGCGATCTGCTGCCGCTGCTGCTGGCCTGGGGCAGCGGAGCGCCCTACGGCTTCCTTGGTACCCCCAAGAGCGATTACACCTGGGCGAGCGGACCCGGTTCAGCCGGTCTTGCGGCGCTCTATCACCACTGCAAAGGCAGTGAGTGGGATCCCTGGGAATGGGCCCTGATGGCGAGGCGTCGCTGCCGCCTGGTGGCGATGCGCGATGCCCTCACCGCCCGCGGTTTGCGCCGCCATGGCGTGGACGCGCTGGCGCCCGGCAACCCGATGATGGATGGCCTGCAGGCTGAGCCTCTGCCGCCAGTGCTGCAGGGGCGCCGCAGGCTGTTGTTGCTGGGTGGCAGCCGCATGCCCGAGGCCCTGGGCAACCTGCGCCGGCTGCTAGAGGCCCTGCACCTGCTCAGCGAAGCCGAGCCCCTATTGGTGCTGGCCCCTTGCGGCTCGCGGCCATCGCCCGAGGAGTGGGCTCCGCTGTTACTGCAGCTGGGGTTTGAGCCGGTGCCTGGGCCGCCGCCAGCCCAGGCGGCCGCGGCCTGGCAGCGCGGCAGCGTGCTGCTGTTGGTTGGGCCCGGGCGGTTTGCGGCTTGGGCCGGCTGCGCCGAGGTGGGCCTGGCGGCCGCGGGCACCGCGACGGAGCAGCTGGTGGGGCTTGGGGTGCCGGCGTTGTCGTTGCCGGGGCCTGGCCCGCAGTTCAAGCTCGGCTTTGCCCAGCGCCAGAGCCGCTTATTGGGGGGATCTGTGGCGGTGTGCCGCACGCCGCAGGCGTTGGCCCAGGCCCTGGCGCAGCTGCTGCGCGATCCGCAGCGGCGGGCGGCGCTGGGTCGGATCGGTGCGCGGCGGATGGGGCCCGCCGGCGGAAGCGAAGCCTTGGCCCTGTTGCTGGAGCAGCGGCTGCTCCGGCCTGCTAGTGGGCTACGCGGGATGATGGGTTGACGCCTCTTGCAGCCCGCATGGCAGCCCCCCAGGACAAGGACTACGTGACCGCCTGCGGAAAGCTGGCCAGCGCTTTGAGCATCAGCATCGCCGCGGCTCGACGCAAGGTGGATCTGGTTGCAGCCAAAGAGGGGGTTCGCGATCCGGCCGGCCGGCTCCTGATCGCCCAGCGCCTGCTGCTGGAGAGCGAAGGTGTGGGGCAGGAATCGCGCCAGCTGCTGGATGTGCTGCTGGAAGCCGTGGCCGAAGAGGCGAACTATCTGGGCGACGACTGAGCCGCCCCTGGCCTCAGCTGCGGTGCTCGAAGATCGCGCCGTAGCGGCCGCGATCGAGTTCCGCGATCACCGGGATGCACTGGAAGCTGCGTTGGGCCAGATCCAGGCGCTCCTCGCGCTCCAGCATCTGGATCAGCCGCTCCCGGGCCGGCAGCAGATAGCGCACATCATTGGCGGCGTAGGCCAGCTGCGCTTCACTCAGCTCCTCAACGCGGCCCCAGTCGCTGCTCTGGGCGCCCTTGTCGAGCTCCACGCCGCAGAGTTCGGCAACCAGCTCCTTGAGGCCGTGGCGGTTGGTGTAGGTGCGGGCCAGACGGCTGGCCACCTTGGTGCAGAACAGCGGGTTCACGGCGATGCCAAGCCCCTCGCCCAGGGCGGCCACATCGAAGCGGGCGAAGTGGAACACCTTCACGATGTCGGCGCGCTCCATCAACTGCTTGAGCAGCGGCGCTGCGCTCTGCCCCCGCAGGATGCGGATGCAGCACACGTTGTCTTGATCGTCGCTGATCTGCACCAGGCAGAGCCGATCGCGGCCATGCACTAGGCCCATCGCTTCGGTGTCCACCGCCAGGGCGCTGGAGCGGCCGAGCAGCTCATGCCATTCCGGCGTGAGGTCGGCATCGAGCACGGCGAAGCGGGCCGGACTGGAGCCGGCGGCCGGCGCTGTTGGGCTGGGCAAGGTGTTGACAGGAGCTGACGCCATCGTCGCGGACGGCCGACCAAGCAGCACCAAAACCCAAGATCATCTTTCGCTCTTGAAAATCGAAATGAGATTGCGC
>VFQT010004829.1_pt1 | contig 10777 bp, 9 predicted proteins | sample 3512381 | NCBI WGS metagenome assembly VFQT01 (sample SAMN10412376, study PRJNA504923) | tailings metagenome | isolation source: Relicate 2 Philex TSF3 active mining site | place: Philippines: Tuba, Benguet | collected 2017-08-29 | reverse complement strand
TCTCGCGCCGATCGCGGTGTCGAACGTCCTTCGGGAACTGATCGAGATCAAGAAGATGCTCGAGTTGACCGTTCTTCTCGTCGACCAGAACGCGCTCTCTGTGCTACGGATCGCGGAGATGGGTTACGTGATCGAGGACGGACACATCGTGTTTGCCGGCAAGGCAGACGAGTTGCTCGCACACGGCGACATCATGGAGTTCTACGTCGGGAAGGCAGATGCTTCCGCCGACGGCAAGAACTACAGGGACGTCAAGCAGTACCGGCGCAAGCGGAGGTGGTGGGGATGAGCGGCACGAGTCCAGTGGCACTGTCGTTGAAGGACGTGTCGATCACGTTCGGACAGGCGACCGTGGTCAAGGAGACATCCTTCGACCTCGGTGTCGACGAACTGACGGCCTTGGTCGGGCCGAACGGCGCCGGAAAGACCGCTCTTCTCAACGCGATGTGCGGGATCTACCGGATATCCAACGGTTCGATCTCGTTGTTCGGTGAGCGGGTCGACGGCATGAGCCCGGCCCACGTCGCCCGCAAAGGGATGGGACGTTCCTTCCAGCACGGCGAGATCCTCCCGGCGCTCAGCGTTCTCGACAATCTCCTCGCCGCCGAGCACAAGGCACTCCGTTCTAGTCTCCTGATGCAGGGCGTCTTCTACGGTCCGTACCGGAAACGAGAGATCGAGGCCCGTCAGCGCGTCGAAGAGGTGATCGAGTTCTTCGAGCTCGAGAAGTACCGGCGCCAGGCCGCTGGCGGTTTGTCGTTCGGTCTCCAGAAACTGGTGGGCGTGGCGCGCGCAGTCTGCACTCGTCCGAAAGTCCTGCTGCTCGACGAGCCGTCATCGGGTTTGACCCGAGAGGAAAAAGAGGATTTTGCCCGCTTCCTCCTGAGGCTCAGGTTCGACATGAAGATTCCGATCCTCTGGGTGGAGCACGACATGCAGATGGTGACCGATCTCGCGGACCGGGTGATCGCCCTCGACTACGGGTTGAAGATCGCCGAAGGAACGCCACAAGAGATCGTCAGGCATCCCGACGTGATCACGGCTTATCTCGGAGTGGACGCGGGACAGATCAACTGAGGGCTCGTTCGACGAGCCCGACCGTGGTGAACCGGGTCAACACCTGGTCGGTGTCGTCGACGAGAGCGATGTCGTAGGTGATGACCCCGCGTCCCTTCGAACTGACGCGCAGATCGGCGACTGTGACCTCCGAGTGAAGGGTCGTATCGGGGAGAAGTGGTGCGAACCATCGAACATCCTGGAGGGCGATCCCGCCTTGGCCGTGCGTGTCGTGGTGGCCGAGTTCGATCCAGAGTTTCCAGGCAAGAGCGAGACTCATGAACCCCGATGCAATCAGTTGCCCGAACGGTCCACGGGTCGCGAAGTCCTCGTCGAGGTGGAGGGGTTGCGGGTCGTAATTGCGCGAGAACTCCATCATGTGTTCGCGAGTGAGCAGGAAATCAGCCGATCGAAAGGTCTGACCGACGCTGAATTCTTCGTAGAGCACGAATCAGCCGAGCTTGAACAGTCGTTCGGCGTTCGACCACATGATGGCTTCGATGACGTCGCCGGCGAGCGGAAGGTCGCGCATCTGACGGATGAGAAGTGACGGAGCAGGCGACGAAGGCCAGTCGCTGCCCCAGATCACACGGTCGGCCACTCTGTCGATCTCCGGAAAATACTGCATGACTCGTTTCGGGGGGATGCCCGACAGTTCCATCCAGACGTTCCGGCGCATTCGGGTGAGTGAGTAGACCTGATCGGTCCAGAACCCGCGACCCGAATGGGCGCAGATGACCTGCAAGTCCGGAAAGTCAGCGGCAACTTCGTCGACGAGCATGGGGTCACACAGTTTCATCTTTGCGCCCGGAAACACCGAGGAGCCGACGTGGACCATCACCGGGATCTGGTGGGCCTTCGCGACTTCGTAGACGGGGTAGAGCGATCGGTCGTTCGGTGCGATCTGGTTCGAGCAAGGATGAACCTTCAGCCCGCGCGCACCCCGGGCGATTGCCCGCTCGAAACTCTCCGCGGCCCGGGGCTCCGATCGCGGGTCGTACTGGACGAACGGCAACAAGAAGCCACCGGTCGGCTCGATGAAGTCGAGCGTCCCTTCCTGGAGAGCCTGGCGCCCGGGAGGGATCGCTGCTGCGAGCGTCACCCCCTCTTCCTTGAGGTAGGCGGTGGTGGCAACGGCTGCATCTTCGTCGTGTTCCAGCACTTCGCATGCACGGTGGTCGCCGAGTTCAGCCGCGAGTTCCAGGCCCTCGGGGATCCATTCATCGTGACGGCCGACGTGGACGTGGCTGTCGAACACTTTGTCCATGACACGGATCGTAGTTAGTATCTATTGATCAATCAATAGACCTTGGGTGACAAACTAATGGGGGGCCATGGCTGAGCAATCGATCACTGTGAGGTCACCCCATGACGGGTCGATCATCGAATCTGTGCCATGCGACGACTGGAGCATGATCGACGAGAAGGTGAACGCGGCGACACGTGCCATGGAGGTGTGGAGCCGTACCAGTCCCACCGAACGCGCCGAGGCGATGATCGCGATCGCTGCATCGACGAGAGAGCAGATGGCAGAACTCGTGCATCTGCTGACACTGGAGCACGGAAAGACCCATCGCGAAGCGGCCATGGAGCTCGACCGGTACACCGGCCAGTTCATTCAGTACGCCGGACTCACCACGTCGGTGGGAGGTCGACACCATTCGCTCGGTCACGGTGTGACCGGATGGGTGGAACGACGCCCGGTGGGGGTCGTGGCAGCTGTCGTCCCGTGGAACTTTCCGGCGTCGCTGTTCGGTACCAAACTCGCACCGGCACTCGCCGCTGGTTGTGGGTTCATCGTGAAACCAGCCGAATCGACTTCGCTGATCACCCTGCGGCTGGCCCGCATCGCGCAGGCGCATCTACCCGAGGGACTCCTCGACGTCGTGATCGGCGGCGGCGCAATCGCGGCGAGCCTCGTCGAGCATCCTGGGGTCAAGAGGATCGCGTTCACCGGCTCGACCGAGGTGGGCAGGATGGTTGCAGTGGCGGGCGCATCTCGTTTCAAGAGGGTCACACTCGAACTCGGTGGGTGTGACCCCTTCGTGCTGTTCGCCGATGCCGATCTCGAAGCGGCCGTCAAGGCTCTCGGCGGTACCCGTTTCTACAACGCGGGTCAGGTCTGTGTGGCTCCCAAGCGGTTGATCGTCGAGCGTCGTGTGCTCGACGAGACGGTCGACCTGCTCCGTCAGAGGCTCGGTCGGGTGGTTCTCGGCAACTCCGGGGTTTTGCCGGGGGCGACGATGGGCCCCATGCACAGATTCGACGCGCGCGACCGACTCATCGGCCAGATCGAAGACGCGGTGGCGCACGGTGCGCTCCGCGTGGGGGCGTCGATTCCCGACTCCGAGGACCTGGCCCGCGGGCCGTACGTCGAACCTGGTTTGCTCATCGAACCTGATCGTGATGCCCGCGTTCGTGTCGAGGAGACCTTCGGTCCCGTTCTCACGGTCGTGGCATTCGACTCTGACGAGGACGCCGTCGAGATCGCCAACGAGACGCCTTACGGCCTCGGCTCGTCGGTCTGGGGAGGTGACACGTCGCGGTGCATGGCCGTCTCGGGACGCATCGACGCCGGATACAAGTGGGTCAACGCTCTGGGGCGCGTCTACGACGAGCTGCCGTTCGGCGGGGTGAAGGACTCCGGAGTCGGTCGGGAACACGGAACCGAAGGGCTCGATTCGTATCTCGAAGACACCACGTTCATCATGGGTGCAGGCCAATGAGCAGCGAGAACGCGGTCACGCACGATTTCTCTTTCGCCGAGGTGTTCTTTTCCCTTGCCGGTGAGTTCACGAATGATCCTGCATTCATCGAGAACGACAGGATCGTGTCGTGGTCGCACCTGTCGCACGGGGTCTCGACGTTCGCCGCGTTTCTCGCGTCCCGTGACGTGGGGCACAGGACGCAGCGCGATCAATTGGACCGGCACCAATCCGGGCAGGACCACGTTGCAATGTGCATGTACAACTCGGTCGACTACATCACCGTCTACCTCGGGGCGTGCGCTGCGCGCGCGGCGCCGCTCAACGTCAACTACAAGTACACCGCCGAGGAACTCAGATACCTGCTGGACGACAGCGACTCGAAGGTCCTCGTGTACGACTCGGCCTTCGCCCAGGTCGTCGGAGAGGCCGTGAGCCGACTCGACAGACCCATCGTCCTGGTCGAGAACACGCCTCCCGGTGAGGCTCCGACGCTCGAAGGTTCGGTGTCGCTGGCGACCTGCTATTCGATGTCGCCGGCCGATCCGGCCGAACTCGTGGAACGGGCCTCTCCCGACGACATCGTCCTTCTCTACACCGGTGGCACCACGGGGATGCCGAAGGGTGTGATGTGGGCGCAGAAAGATCTGTTCGTTCAGGCGCTCGGTGGGCGCAACTTCCGCGACGGTGGCCGCGAGTGGGCCACGCTGTCGGAACTCGTCGAGGCCGTCCGCAGGAGACGCGCACCCCGACTCATGCCGGCATGCCCGTTCATGCACGGGACCGGTCTGTGGACCGCCCTGCAGACCTTGTTCGGAGGGGGAGTGGTGGTGCTCCCGAGTGATACGACGAGATTCGACCCCGCCGATGCCCTCGCCACGATCGCCCGCCACGACGTCGTGACCTTGGTGATCGTCGGCGATGCGTTCTTCCGCCCCATCATCGGCGAGTTGTCGGCAGTCCCGCACGAACTTCCTTCACTCAGACACATCATCTCGAGCGGCGCGGCCATCTCGGAGGCGAACAAGCAGGCTCTTGCGCTCTTGCTCCCGTCGGTCGTCTTGAAGAACGTCGTCGGCTCGTCGGAGAGCGGACCGCAAGCCGAAGAGTCGGACACGGACGACTTTTCGCCACGGCCCGGTGCATCGATCCTGTCGGAGGACCGGTCGAGACTCGCCGACGTGAGCGTGGGAGAGGTGGGTTGGCTCGCTTCGAGCGGCCACATTCCTCTCGGGTATCTCGGCGACAAGGAGAAGACCGACGCGACGTTCCCCGTCGTCGACGGTGTCCGCTACTCGGTTCCCGGTGACCGGGTCATTTCTCTCGGTGGCGGCCGGTTTCGCTTCATGGGTCGCGACTCGATGACGATCAACACCGGTGGCGAGAAGGTGTTTGCCGAAGAAGTCGAGGAAGCTCTCAAGGCCCACCCGGCAGTCGAGGACGTTCTCGTGGTGGGTCGCCCGAGTGAACGGTGGGGCAACGAGATCGTCGCAGTCGTGGCATTCCGGGCAGACCGCGTTCCCTTCGACGATCTTTCGTCGGTGGCCGCCAGCAGGATCGCCCGCTACAAGCTTCCGAAGGTCTTCGTCACCGTCGACAAGATTCAGAGGTCACCCGCCGGCAAGGGTGATTACCGCTGGGCCAAGTCGGTTGCGGAGTCCGCGCAGTGAATGTGATCGGCCGTCGAGTCGTGTTGACCGGTGCGACCGGCGGGATAGGCCGCATGATCGCGCCTGCCCTCGTCGAGGGCGGCGCCAAGGTCGCGTTGGTGGCGCGAACACGGTCCGCTCTCGAGGAGTTGAGGGACGACCTCGGAGGCGAAACGATCGCGATAGTCGCCGACGTGTCGAGCGCATCCGACAACGATGCAGTCGTCGGTGAGGTCGTCGAATCGTGGGGTGGGCTCGACGTCTGGATCGCGAATGCCGGCGTGTCGCCGGTCGTGAAGGACGCCGCAAAGATGGACGACGACGATTTTCTCCACGTCCTCGATGTCAATCTCGTCGGAGCATTCTGGGGAGCACGGGCCGCGTTGCGCGTTCTTCCCGAGGGAGGGCGGATCATCATGACCTCGTCGGTGCTCGGTCAGCGCGCTCGCCGGGGTTTCAGTGCGTACGTCGCGTCGAAGGCGGGCATGGAAGGTCTCGTTCGGGCTCTGGCACTCGACGGGGCGAAACGTGGGGTCACGGTGAACGCCGTGGCGCCAGGGTGGTTCGATTCGCCCCTGGCCGAGCCGTGGATGAAAGACGAGCGGCTCGCCACGGAGATCCTGGAGCACGTCCCGGCCAAGAGATGGGGACGAGCAGGCGACATCACTGGCGCGTATCTGTTTCTTGCGAGCCGAGAATCGGATTTCGTCACGGGGTCGACCATTGCTGTCGATGGGGGGTATCTGTTGTCATGAATGCTCAGGGAAACGACTCTTCGTCACGCGACGGAAGACTCGCCGGCAAGGTGGCCATCGTCACGGGAGCCGCAGGATCTCTCGGGGCCGCCATCGTGCGCAGATTCCTCGACGAAGGCTGTGCGGGTGTCGTGGGGATCGATCTCGCGGTGGAGCGCCTCGAATCTTCGCTGCCCGACGAACGGGAGCGGTGCTTCGCTCTTGCGGGAGACGTGTGCGACGAGCTCTTCATGATCGAGATGATCGATTCGGTCGTGTCCATGTTCGGGCGAGTCGACGTGATGGTCAACAATGCCGGGGTTCTCGCTCCGAATGCGCGGTTGCACAACTCGACACTCGACCAGTGGCGACACGTCTTCGAGGTGAACGTGATGGGCGTCGTGAACGGCACGATGGCGGCCTTGCGTCCGATGAGAGCTGCGCAGAGTGGGGTCATCGTCAACACGTCGTCGGTCTCTGCAGTCACCGGGTGGAGTCATGCTGGTCCTTACGGGGCATCCAAGGCGGCGGTCATCTCGGTCACGAAGTCGACCGCCCTGGAATATGCGGGTGAAGGGATCAGGGCGAATTGCGTCTGTCCGGGAAGTTTCGAGAGCAACATGTTCTCGGGTGTCCCGGAAGAAGCTGTGACCGCGATTGCGACGAGACATCCGCTCGGGCTCGGCGCCCCGGAGGATCTCGTGGGTGCCTACGTCTTTCTCGCATCCGACGAATCCCGTTGGATGACAGGTTCCGCCGTCGTCGTCGACGGTGGATATTCGGTTCCCTAGGAGGGTCCACATGCTGTTCGAACTCGATGACGATGCTCAGGCCCTTGCCGATCTGTGCCGGGACTTCGCGGAAGGTGAGATCGCGCCGATCGCGGCAGAGGCATGGAACGCAGAGCGGTGCCCTGTCGAAGTGCTCGCGAAACTCGGAGAACTGGGGGTTCTCGGACTTCTGGTTCCCGAGGAGTGGGGCGGCTCAGATGCGTCGACTGTCGCCTTCGTCGCGGCCATCGAGCAGATCGGGCGCGTCGATCAATCGATCGCGGCCGCAGTCCAGGCGCACAACACGATCGGGTCGCTCCCGCTTCTTCGGTTCGGCTCCGATGACCAGCGCGACCGGTGGCTTCGTCCGCTCGCCGAGGGGCGGGCCCTCGGGGCGTTCGGGCTGACCGAACCCGATGCGGGCTCCGATGCTCGGGGCATCCGTACCAAGGCCGAGAAGGTGTCGGACGGTTGGGTGATCAACGGCAGCAAGACATTCATCTCGAATGCCGGCACCGACATGACGATGGGGGTCACGTTGCTGGCGCGAACGGGTGTCGACGCGGCGGGCAAGCCTTCGTACGGGACGTTCTTCGTGGAGAGGGGCACACCGGGCTTCACCATCGGCGCCAAGATGCGCGGCATCGGTTGGAAGGCTCTCGACACGCGACCGCTCGCGTTCGACGACGTGTTCGTCGGCGAGGATCATCTCGTCGGGGATCCGTCAATGGGGCTCGGACAGTTCCTCAGCACCCTCGAAGTCGGCCGCATCGCAGTCGCAGCGCTGTCGATGTCGCTCACCTCGGCGGTTCTCGACATGGCCCGTGACTACGCCAAGCAGCGGATCCAGTTCGGCAAGCCGATCAGTGAGTTCCAGGCGGTCCAGTTCAAACTCGCCGACATGGCGACCGAGCTGGAGGCAAGTCGACTCCTGACGTACTCGGCGGCTGCACGACGAGACGCCGGGAAGCCGTTCATGAAGGAAGCGGCGATGGCAAAACTGCACGCAAGCCGGACCGCGGTGAGGGCAGTGTCGGAGGCCGTCCAGATCTTCGGAGGGGTCGGCTACATGCTCGAAACACCCGTCGCGCGTTTCTACTGCGATGCCAAGGTTCTCGAGATCGGTGAGGGAACGAACGAGATCCAACACTCGGTCATTGCCCGCCTGCTCGGCTGTTGAGGTCCACTCTTGGCTCTGTCGAACACCGAACTCCTCGAGGCGTACCGTCGCCTCTTCATGGTGAGACGGTTCGAGGAACGCGTGGCCGTTCTGTACCGAGACGGCGAGGTTCCCGGATTCGTGCATCTGTCCGTTGGCCAAGAGGCCTCTGCCGTCGGAGCGTGCTGGCATCTGCGACAGAACGACGTGATCACGTCGAACCATCGCGGACACGGACATTGCCTCGCCAAGGGAGTGCCTCCGGAGGAGATGATCGCAGAATTGATGGCGCGGGAGGCGGGAACGAACCGGGGTCGGGCTGGATCCATGCACGTCGCCGACCCCGACCTCGGGGTCTACGGTGCGAACGGAATCGTCGGAGCCGGCATGCCGATCGCGGTCGGAGCTGCGACATCGCAGAAGATCAGTGGAGACGACCGTGTCACGGTCGCATTCTTCGGTGACGGAGCAGTGGCTCAGGGTGCCTTCCACGAGAGCCTCAATCTGGCGAGTGTCGATCTTCTGCCCGTCGTCTTCTTCTGCGAGAACAACGGCTGGGCGGAGTTCTCGAAGGCATCGGATCAACATCGTGCAACTCTGGCCGAGCGCGCCGCCGGATACGGCGTTCGCCACTCGTCGGTCGACGGAGGAGACATTGTCGACGTCGCAGAGTTGATGGAGATCGTGATCGGCTCTGTTCGACGTGGAGAGGGACCGTGGGTCGTCGAGGCGGTCACCCACCGGGCTCGAGGCCACTACGAGGGCGACGCCCAGAGATACCGCGACGACACCGGGCCGCACGTGGACCCGCTGGAACGTTGCCGCATGCATCTCGCGGCAGGGGGTGTGCCCGATGTCGAGATCACCGCCATTGAGGTTTCTGTCGACAAGAGACTTCTCGCTGCTGTCGAATCCGCTCGTGCGGCGCCTCCGCCCAGTGGGGGAAGTGTGCTGGATTCAGTGACGTTGCCTGAACCCGTCGTCGAGGAGACACCCGTCGACCCGACACGCGAACCTTGGAAGATGATGGACGCTCTGCGTTCCGCCTTGGCGTACTCGATGGAAGACGATGACAGGGTCTTTCTCGTGGGTGTCGACATCGCCGAAGCACCGTTTGCGATCACGCGAGGACTGGTCGACGACTTCGGCGTGGAGCGCGTGAGGAGTACTCCGATCTCCGAGACGGCGGTCGTCGGAACCGCTGTCGGCGCAGCGATGGACGGCAAGAAACCGGTGGCCGAGATCATGTACCTCGACTTCATCGGAGTCTGTTTCGACCAGATTCTGAACCAGGCGGCGAAGCTCCACTACATGACCGGCGGGAAAGCCTCTCTCCCGCTCGTGATACGCACACAGTTCGGCGCCGGTCGCTCATCGGGAAGCCAACACAGCCAGAGCCTCGAGGCTCTTCTTGCCCACATCCCCGGGCTCACGGTGGTCATGCCGTCGAACCCCGCCGACGCCTACGGGTTGCTCCGAACCTCGATCGAGAGCCCGAACCCTGTGATCTTCATCGAGAATCGTCTCACGTACGGCATGAAAGGCCCCGCTGTCGGCCGTGATCATCGGGTTCCGCTCGGCAGAGCATCCATTCCACGGACCGGGACATCCGTCACCGTTGTGTCGTATTCGAGGATGGTGAACGAGGCTCTCGATGCGGCGCAGACCCTGGAGGGCGAGGGCATCAGTGTCGAGGTCATCGACCTCCGAACCGTCGCGCCGATCGACTGGGAGACCATCGAGCAATCGGTGAAGAAGACGTCACGGCTCGTGGTGGCGCACGAGGCAGTGCGCGATCACGGGATCGGTGCAGAGATCGCCGCCCGCGCGGCATCGGACTGGTTCTGGCACCTGGATGCACCCGTGATTCGGGTGGGAGCAGAATTCTCTCCACCGCCGTATTCGCCAGGTGTCGAGAAGTCGTGGCTCCCGAGTGCCGCGGACATTGCGGTTGCGGTACGGACCGCTGTCGAGGTTTGACGAACGTCGCGTCGTCGGATCAGGCCGTCGACATGAACGTCTCGACGACGAATTCACGAAGCATCGGCGGCTATGACGACCGGGGTGTACGCCGTCTTGCCGACGGTGATTCGCCATTTCGCTGCCTGGGCGTTCACGATGGCGCTGTAGCTCCTGAGGCGCGTCGATTTCGACGTGCCGCGCACCCACTTTGATCCGTTCCAACGGTCGATCCGGATCGTCACGGATGGGCACGTCCGGCACGATCGCTCGACGAAGACCAGGGTCGTCGACCGGGTCTTCCCGCGAATGCGGGTGCTGGAGTTCATCACCTCGATGGATGTCGACGGCGACTTCGCTTTCGGGAGCATGAACGACTCTTCTGCGGCCACGACGCCGTCGACCGTGGTCATCAATCGTCCTTGGCAGTCGCTGCGCGATCCGGTGCCGGTGACGACGACCGTCGGTCCGGGTTTGTCGAACATGCGCGACACGTCCGACAACTGCCCGCAGGTCACCACGAGTCGGGAGAATCGACCGGGATCGGCGATGGTGACACGTACTCCGTCCTTGACGGCCGTGGTCTTCGCAGCGGAGGCGATCCACGGGTTCTTCTTCAGAACGATCGTGCTGGAGGCTGCGGCACCGTCGAGGTCGTGGGCAGACACTCTGAGCGCCACCGCGTTCTTTGCGTTCTTCACGTCGATGTTCTGCCACGTCGGCTTGAGTCTCTGTGTGGTCGTCG
>VFQT010004828.1_pt1 | contig 10779 bp, 13 predicted proteins | sample 3512381 | NCBI WGS metagenome assembly VFQT01 (sample SAMN10412376, study PRJNA504923) | tailings metagenome | isolation source: Relicate 2 Philex TSF3 active mining site | place: Philippines: Tuba, Benguet | collected 2017-08-29 | reverse complement strand
AATAAATAATTATTTGATAATAATTTAATTCCATTAATAAAAGAACCATTACCTGCACTTGGTTCAATAATTAAATCATCTTTTGTTATATTTAAATTTTTACTAACAAAATTTAAACATAACTCAACTATATTATCTTTGTATAATATTTGTCAATAGTATTTCTTTTTAAACCCTTCAATTGTTTAGTTTCCATATTTTGTATAATTTGGTTATATAATTTTTATTATATTTAAATCAATTTTTTATTTAACATTTTACTTCTTTGTTTTGCGGATTTATCCATTAAGATTTTTGTTGTATACCAAACAGGAATTAGAGTAAACATAAATATTAAAAATGCAATAAAAGCACCAACATAACTTCCAAATTTACAAAGAAGATTAAGCACAAATGTGATTATTATTGCTTTCATAAAATTATAAAAATAATTAAATGTAGTACAATCAAGAATACATGCTTCCACAGTTTCATTATCTATCTTTGTAGAAATACAAATGTTTTTTTTATAAGTAGAATAATAACCAATAGAAACTAAATAAGAAATAATAAAAATAAAAAAATAGAGATATGCTGGCCAGCACATATATCTAATATCAATCAAATGTAGAATATTCATATAAGTATTTAAATATTTTTTAAATGACAAAATAAAAATATTTACACCCTTGAAGATTTAAAATGGGACACTAAAAAAACAAAATAAATTTATTTGTCTTCTAAAGACATAAAATATCGTTCTTCATCTTCTTTAAACTCTTGAATTATATCATCTGTCAAAGGGTGAAACATAAATCCTGATGGTTGTGTATCTGTAGTTTCATTACATAATTTATAATCTGACATTTTCATTTCATTAACAACAATGTTGTAATTTATTAATAAATTATTTTTTATTTTATCATAAGCAAAAAAAAGAGAGTCATCTATACAATTTCCATAACCAATTTCAAATTTTATAAATCCAATATTACTCAATAATGAATATCCTTCAACCCAAAAGATATATTTTTCTGTAAAATTATAATTATTAATTTCATCTTCTTTAGGACCATCAATTAGTTCAATTTTAGGTTTATTTATTTTTTTAAGAGGCATATTATTAATTATATAAGTTATATACATTTATTTAAGTATTTTATAAATGGATTAAATGTCCCATTTTAAATCTTCAAGGGTGTAAATTAATAAAAATAATAAACTAAATTTACTCATAAATTTCATCCACTAAACCATATTCCATGCATTTATCAGAATTCATCCATAAATCATGCTTTAACATGACTTTCAATTCATCTTTTGGAATAGCAGTATACTCTTTGTAATGACTGCGAATTCTAGTCATTAATCCTTTTAAATTTTTATAAGAATCTTCAATTTCAGCCATTTTACCCCAACACTCAGATGAAAGTTGATGAATTAACATATATGCATTTTTACGAATATAACGTTTTCTTCCACAAACACTCATTAATGTTCCAGCTGATGCAGTTGAACCTTCAACCACTGTATAAATGGGTACACTGCATGTTTCCATGTAATCAATCGCATTAAAAGCAGAGAAAACACAGCCTCCAAAAGAATTAATATGAAGATAGATAGGAATTTTCTTAACACGTAATGAATGTTTCATTTCAATGCAATATTTCTCAGCTTCCATCAATAATTCAATTAAATGTTGAATAGAACTACGGTCTACCTCTGAATAAAAATAAACATGATTATTATCACGTTTAATACCGCCAAATCTTAATCCAAAAAATGATTTAGTTGATGAAAAATTAGAAGTCTTAGATGAAATCGATTCAGTATCTAAGTCAAATGTCTTGGATGGTTTATAATTCATCATATTCATAATACTATGTATATTCTTATTTATCAATAGTCTTTATATATTATTAACCATTGAGATTATTTTTTACAAGAACATTATATGCATTATCATATTTATAATGCGGGTTTACAAATGGTTGAAGCATTTTTTCAGCGTATTCTAGTTTTTCTTGTGTTTCTCTTAATTTTGTTTGACAAGCTACTAGTTCAAATCTTAATTTTTTCTCGTTTAGTTCATAGATAGAACGTGTTTTTTTTATTTCATCTTTTAATTCTTGTTCATCTTGTAAATGGTCTAAATAACATGCTACGTAACGTTGATGACATTTTAAAGTTACATGTTGTTTAAATTTTGTATTGGTATTAAATGTTTTTTGATTACAAAGACATTTAAATTCCATATTTTGACGAGGTAAGATAGGGCACTCATCAATATATTTTCCAGTGATTAAATCAAATACAGGTTTATAAATATTATTTTTTACAACAGTAAGTTGAAAATCGCTTTGTGAAATTTCCATTTGTTTTATATCAAATATTATAAGTTTTTAATTCATTCAATTTTATATTAATTATAAACAGAACTAAACCATAAAAAGAAAATAATATTAATAAAAGAAGAAATAGTATAACCACCTTTTTTAATCAATGAAAATGTGATTGGATTATCTGAATTATATTTAAAGAAATAAAACATTAAACTAAATAAATACATAATGAGAGAAGCAATAGAAACTAATTTCCAACCACTAAATTTATCTAAACATATTAAATTATAACTCCAAACACCTCTTAAACAATAATTAATATAAACAAATAATAATGCTGTAACAATAAATACTAAACAGTTTGTAGTATCTTGAAATGTATATTCTTTGATATACATTAACTCACCAAATACCAAAAAGATAATCATAAAATGAGAGAAAAAGTTGGCAAATGGTAATTGATGTAATTTAAGTTTTTGTTTTGGAAATAGAAAATAAAAATACAATACACTAATGGTTAAGGCAAGTGGTGCAATGATTTTAAAAAATTTGACAGAACGACAATTCAAAAGAGCCATGAAAAAATAAGTAAACATTAAAAAGATAGTATGATGTGTTAACTGAGAGAAATACCAACATAATTTATCTACAATTGTATGGTCATGTATATATTTCTCTCTATAATATCCACCCGTAGGAAAGAAATCAGAACAATTATTTTGAGTATATAATGTTGATAAAATACTAAGAACAATGGTAATTAATAAAAATATAGTTCCGATTAAATAGAAAGGTGTTCTCTCTGTAATAATTTTCATACTAACATTTTTAAATACATTTAATCAATAAATAATACACAATTATTTTTCTTAATATTCATAATACCTCTAATTACCTAAAATACCATATTTCCAATAATTTTGAACAGAATAAAAATGTTTATTTTCATTCATATTTCTTTCGTAATAAATTTGTTTTGGTATTTTCTTATGATAGTATCTTCATACCTATCAATCAACAAACACATGTTCCCATTAAAGCGCCGGTAATACCGGTTGAAAGTCTTGTTGAAATAGTCATAATATGAGTTATAATATATTATGATTATTATATTTATATAGTATTAGTTATTTCTAGATTTATTATTATTATTTCTTCTAGACCTTTTAGGTTGTGGTTCTTTTGAATTATTTGTTTTTTTAAATGCGTTTAATAAACGACTCATTTTATTATGAGGTTGTATAATTGGTTGTTTTGATGCAGTATTTGATAATAATCTCAATCCATAATTATTTGAAGGGGGTACTTCTGCGGCAGCGCTCAATCTATGATTATTTACAAATCGTTGATTATAGTTATTCACAGAACTTTCATTTTGATGTAAACGAGGTCTGACAGACAACATAACTTCCTTAGGTAATACACTAAACCCATGTGGATGGTCGTATCTTTGCATAACCCTACATGAAAAAGAAATAATATGAATATTTATATAACCAATTGATTTTAATATACCTAATAATTGAAATAGTGAAATATAATCATATGCACTATCATAAGAATACGTATTAATCTTTATTTTATTTTTCCAATACTCACTTTTAAATAAATCAAACGGTATTAATGAATCAATAAGTTCAATATGTGTACTTCTAGAATTAAAATTTCCACGTGCGAGTTTAAGTTTTCTTAATCTTCTATATTGATAACTTATTGTATGAGACTTATCTGCTTGTACAGAAGATTCTAGAACTCCAAATAATTCACCAAATGCTTTTGTATGAGGTTTAGGTATAAGATATAAATGGTCAGTTTTTGGTGTATAAGTTTTAATACGTTCATTTCTATAATCGTAACATTCAGGTATTAATTCTCTGGTTTTACAGAAGTTCTCAACCTGGGCATTTGTCATTTTTCTATCGCAACTAAGTTTAGATATGTTTTTTTCAATTAATGCCTTTCTATCTTTAAATTGAATATTTAATAAATTTGTAGAGGTTAGTGCATCAAATAAATTACTAGTATGTTCTTTTAATTTACACATTATATTTCCAGTTCCGGAACCTGTAATTTTTACAAATTCACTCAATTCAGGAGGTATATTTTTATTTGTTATATCAGTCCCATGTGCTCTTAAAAATAATATTATTTCATTTGGTCTTTCAACTTTTTTATAATCACTCGAATTTATTTTACCCATAATTTCACGAATCTCATTATCATAAATTTGTCTTTTTCTTATGCTACATTCATTAAATTGTTCCATTTATATAGTATAATATTTTTTAAACGACCATTTTTGATTCTAGTCTAGAATGAGATTTATAACCACTAAGATGAATATTGTCAGATGTCCATTTTTCAATTTGTTCTTTTGCATCATATTCTGGTTCATCAATAGTTAATATTGGAAATTGCATTGGTTTACGTTTAATTTGTGTAATCACATTATCCATATGTGATGTATAAATATGAGCATCACCAATACAAATACGAATTTTATCTGGAACAAGACGACATAATTTTGCAATCAAATGAACCAAAAGAGCGGTCGAAGCAATGTTAAAAGGAAGACCTAAAAATAAATCAGCCGAACGTTGATACATTTGGCAAGATAATTCACCATTCCGAACACTAAATTGATACATTACATGACACGGTGGTAAACACATTTCTTTTAATTGACATGGATTCCATCCACTCATAATAATACGGCGACTGGTTGGATTATTTTGAATTAAATCAATACAATTCATCAATTGGTCAAATCCAGTATGTCCTTCAAGTGGCATCATTTTCTCTGAATCATAAGGTGCATTAAAATGTCGCCATTGGTATCCATAAATAGGCCCACAACAACCTTCGGAATAATGAGATAGACCAATAGAGTCCAAATATTTACGAGATGTATTACCATTCCAAATATTTACTTTTTGTTCCTTTAATTCATTTGCATTAGTATGGCCTTTTAAAAACCATAATAATTCTTTTACAATTCCATTAAAAAACATTTTCTTGGTGGTTAATAAAGGAAATCCTTTGTTCAAATCAAATTCAATGGATTGACCAAATAAACTAAGTGTGTCTTCACTTCTAGATTTAACAAGAGAACCATTTTCAACAACATTTTGTAATAATTTTAAATATTCCATCTCTGGATGAATTGGAGTCGCCCATTTAGAATAATAAAAATGTTTATCATTTGTAATATCATTCATTACCGTATTAGATAATTGTTTAAAATCATATCCCATGATAGTAAAAACAATATCAGATAAAGATATTGTGTTTACATCATCAATATTAATAATTTCAATAAAATCAATAGAATTATTTTGTAATAAAATATGAAATAAATCTTTACCAATTACATAAGTTTGATTAATATTATTATTTTCAAGTAAATAATCAATCTCATTAAATGTTTGAATATTTTTATTCATTTGTAGTTGATTTTTTGTGTAAACATAGAGAGATGCTTTACTAGAATATTCTAGATGTAAATTAAGATAGGTTTTTTCATCAACCAAAATACGATTTTTCTTAGTCAAATCATTTGTATTTTCTTCAAGTAGTTTCATTTCCATATATGGATGAATTTCATCAACCAACACATTATTTTTACTATATAAAAGAGCAGTCACTGGCATCTTAATACACAAATATAATAGTTAAGTTTTAAGTTTATTTATTAAACATTTTGTGAATAAGTTTTTCATATTGAAAGCATATTTGATTTAAAATAGTACTATATTGAATTTTTTGAATGACAGTATCTTTCTCTAATGATTCAATATGAACATACCAATAATTAGGGACAAATAACACGCTATTTGGGTACAATTCTAAATGTATAAAATTATCATTATTTTTAATGATTTCATCTTTTACAGTTCCATTTATAAAATGGTCTTTATATTTTGGATGTATACATGTAATATTTGCTCTTCCACTGTGAATAATATAAAAGTTTCTACATTCTAAATTTCTCTCAATAGGAATATATTTATTTTTTTTATGTATCTCTATGAGAGAATCAGTAGGAAAGAATTTAACAGAAGGTTCTAGTAAAGGAATAGATTTATATATCAATGAATAAGTTTTATAATATTTATTAGATGAAATATCAATTTTATTCTCAATTGGTTTTATAATTGTTGTTCCATTAAATAAAAAAGGAAGTTTCATGTAAACTGTATCAGTAATAGATTGTTTAGTAATATCTTCAAGCTCATTCATTTTATTAGATAGATTAACAGAGAAATGAATATAGATATGAAGATATACAAAAATAATAATAATAATTAACAAAATTTTGAATAATGAATAAAACATTTAATAATTATGTGTTTATTTTTAATAATTTTTTTACGAGTTTAATCTTCTACCTTGGGTGCTAAAAAGAAGTTAAATTTAATTTCATTATTATCAAATGTAATTCGCATTGGACTAGTTTCATCTAAAAATAAATGAATTAATGGATAAGCTACTGATAATTTAGAAATAATGCAAATATATTTTAATGGAAATTTGGCAGTAAATTCATAATTCTCAATTACATTAAATTCTTCAATATTATCACCTTCTAATTCTATTTGATAATTACCTTCTTCACTATTTGATTCAAAAAATAATTTTTCATTAGAACATTGAATAATTACTTCTTCACCAAAATTATTTAATTCTGAAATATATTTATCAAACACTTTTGACTTAATAGATAAATCAAGATTTGTATCAATCAAAATAGGTGTTAATAATTCTTGGTCAATATCAATTAATGGTAATTCAAAATGCTTAATCTCTTTATCATTCGTTAAATGAATTTGTAATTTATCATTACTTTCATTCATTGAAAATTCAATAGTTGTATTATTTGTATACATACTCAATACCTTTACTAATACTGCACTCATACAACCAATTGTTATAGATGTTTCACATTGAAATTCACTAAACCATGTACTTGGAAAATTAATATCAACAAGACAAACATGTGCACCATCCATAATTTGAATGTAAATTTCTTCTGGTTTAATCAAGAAAGAAACATATTGATTTAGATTTTTAATAAATTTAAAAATCTCAATCCACTCAAATGCCTTTTTAGCATCATTTATTTTAAACTTCATTTTATATAATAAATAAATAAAATTTAGATTGTTTTATGAATATTAATTATTTTCTTCAATAGTTGATAATTCTTGTTCATGAATTACATTATTTGCGGATGGAATTTCAATATTATGACTATTTAATAATTTTTTAAGTAGAAGAATTTCTAAATTTGTTTCCATAGAAAATGTTTGTACTTTAACTAATACCTTTTTAATTTCATTAAATTCGCTTAAAAGAGATTCATATTGTTTCTTAAAATATTCTACATCATTAGGATTGTTCATATTTTTTTGTTTAGAATCTTTTAATTCTTGTATTTCTTGTTGTAATTCATAAATAAGTTGTTTATGTTGTAAAAGCATCATCAAAGGATTGGAAGGAGGTGGCCCAAGTGGTTCATTTGTAACAACTGGCTGTTTAGGTTTATCCTCTTTTTTTTGAGGAATAGGAATATTACCTTGTGTTGTTTTCGCAACATATTCTGTTTTAGTTCTTCTTCTTATAGCAGCAGCTAATGCTGTTTGACTCATAATATAAATACTAAATGTTAATCGTTTTATATTATTTACGCATTATTATTTTTATTTATCTTTAGTAATTATATTATGGACAATTTAGATTCTTATGATGTAATGAATGGAGGAGGTTTGGCAAAAGAATCGTTAATATCTTATATGTTTTCTCTTACTACCTCAGAAAAATGTGAACTTATGAATTTATTACAGTATATGTTGCTTGCTATTATTCCTGTTGTAATTTTGTTAAAATTAATGAAAACATATATGCCACCTGAAAACAATCAAAAGGCATCAATTGAAATTTTAATTGAGGTAATTTTACAATTTTCATTTATCTTTTTAGTATTTTGGTTTATTCATAAATTAATATTATTCATTCCAACATATAGTCAATCCCCTTATCCTAAGATTAATATAATTCAAATTATTATTCCAGTAATCTTTTTAATGATAAGTATGAAAACATCTATTTCAGAGAAATTATCTATTCTATTAGACCGTACTATGATTACAATCGGTTTATCAAAAGAAAATATGGAAGATGAAGAAGATAAACAGAAGAAAAAGAAACAAACTTCTGGTGGATTAAATCCAGCTACTAATTTTCTACCAAACCCTCAAAATACATCAATAGAAACAAATCAATCTCAAACACCACAAATACAGCAATTATATAATTCACCACAAGCAATGAATACATCACAATTTGGAATGAATGAACCTATGGCATCAAATGATATGTTAGGTGGTGGTGGATATATGCTTTATTAATCATTTTCATTTTTTTAATTTAGTTAAATATTTTGATAATATATGAATTCTAATTTTACATTAGATGCAAACCAATTTGTAAATTTAAATGTAAAATTATTAACATCTGGATCATATGGAGTTATATTTAAAATAACAAGTTCAGAACCATTATTTTTTAAAAGAGACAATAAATATTTAACAGATAGACCTAACTATAATTTATTATTGAAATTATCAGCGATTAATGATGATTCATATGATGAACATACATTTATATTTGGAGAAAAATCTCATTTAGATATTTCACCTGTTACATCTAAACATTTTATAAATGAAAATGAAATACAACATGAAATATATACAAATTCTTATGCATATCATCAACCATTGTGTCCAAAAATTATATCCTATTTTTTATTGGATTTGAAAAATATAAATAAAGAACAAAAACAATTGTTACAGATAATAAGTGATATGATGAATCGTAACACAGAATTAAAAAATTTTTTATCAGAGAGAAATTTGAAATATTGTACTCATTTAGGTTTATCATTTATGGAATATTTAGATGGTTATGAACCACTATATAAGATAAAACTTGAAAATAATAAACCTGGAATTAATGAAGAAATAAATTATTATAGACCTGAATTTATTCAGTATGAACTTCGTGCAATTGTGGCTTTAATTGAATTGGCATTATTAGGATTTAACCATGGTGATTTTCATTTTGGAAATATTATGTATAAACGAAATTTTGATAATGACCCAGAATATTATGAATCTTTATCCATGGGTGGTAGAATTATGTTAATTGATTTTGGAAAAACATATAAGTTAGTTCCATCCATACATAGTCGAATAATAGATTTATACAAAAAAAAGGAATATTTAAAAATAATGTTTTTGTTGTATGAAAAAAATGAATATTCTTATCACGAAATATATTCATCTGTGTTTGATTATATTATTAAATTTAAATCTAAATATAATTTAACAAATCCAAACATTATTGAAATTATGTTGAATAATGTATTAGATACAATATTTCAATCAAGAGAATTATCTAAACAATTATATTATAGAAAAAATCAAGGATATACTAGAACTCAACTAAAATATTTAAAAAAATTAAACATAAATTATAAAACACAGATTCAACAATTAGAAAAAACAATAAATTCTAATATAGAATCCGGTGAATCTAATTCTAACAATGAAATACTTTTGAAACCACAAATACCTAGATTTAATGCACAAAACACAAAACATAATAGAAAAAATAGAAATAATAAAACATATAAAAATAATTGAACTTAGATAAATTATATTATTCAATATATAATTTATTAAACATGGAAGAGATTGACCTAGATGATATTATTGCAGATATTGAAAAATATAATTTAACTGGTTTAAATACAAAGAAAGTGAGAGAAATTAAGAATCAAGTATTAAAAAAATTAGTAATGAATCAAGAAGAATTAAAACATTACAATCAATTATTAAAAGAATATCGTTATATAGATGAATTAGATGAATTTAGACCAGGAAGTTATATTCGCTGGTTTAATTTAAAAAAAGTAGAATCTTTTAAATTAATGCGTGGAGGGTTTATTGTTGATTTAAAACCAACAAAGGATGATATTCTTATTTTATGTAAGAATGGTAATAATCGTTTCTTTCATATCAAAATAAATGAATCGATTATATTTCAGAAAAATACTTCACAAGAACAAATATTAATTAAAATTTTAGACCATATGAAAGAGTAATTTATGATTTGATGATTTTCGTGTTAGATGATTTGTATTTTTATTTTTGCTATTTGTTAATCTTTTATGTAATAAATAGTGTAATTGTTTGTTTTCTGAATAACGATTACACATCCGATGTAGCAATATATCTATCGCTTTATTCTTCATTTTTTTAATGTTATTTGGTAAAGAAATATTATAATACCTTAGCATATTTTTGCAATCGTATAATGACAATGCTTTTAACATTAAAATAAATTTATAATATAAGTATATTTTTTTTATGTCAAATAAATGTATTGTACTTGATTT
>VFQT010004827.1_pt1 | contig 10782 bp, 11 predicted proteins | sample 3512381 | NCBI WGS metagenome assembly VFQT01 (sample SAMN10412376, study PRJNA504923) | tailings metagenome | isolation source: Relicate 2 Philex TSF3 active mining site | place: Philippines: Tuba, Benguet | collected 2017-08-29 | reverse complement strand
CGGTCGAACTCGGCAACTACGAACCCTTCGACCGTCTGCTCGACGTGCTGCAGCACCCCTTCAGTGAAAAGCCGGAGTGGTCGGTGTATGCGGAGCCGGCCACGGCTGAAGCGTCGAGGGGGTACCGCACCTTCTGCGGGACATGACTGCAAATATTTGTTTTTATTGATATATTTTTAATGCGACGTCAGGCGGCATCGGCGCTGTACAGCGCCACAACCCGGCCCTCTTCGTCGTTGGCGGCGCGAACCTCTGGTTCCCAGCGCACCAGTTCCATGCGGCCATCCATGTGCTCGACGACGGCGGTGCAACTGTCGACCCAGTCGCCGCAGTTGATGTAGGTGACGCCTTCGACCTTGTGCAGTGCGGCGGTATGGATATGGCCGCAGATCACGCCGTCGAGCCCGCGCTGTGCGGCCGTGTACGCCACCGAGCTTTCGAAATTGCTGATGAAGCTGACTGCTTGCAGCACGTTGCGCTTGGCATAGTCCGCCAGCGACCAGTGGCCGCTGATGCCGAGCTTGCGGCGCAGCCAGGACAGCATGCGGTTGATGTGGATCAGCACCGTATAGGAGACGTCACCGAGTACCGACACCCAGCGGTGCAGCGCCGTGATCTGGTCGTATTCGTCGCCGTGCAGCACCAGATACCGTTTGCCGTCCGCAGCGACGTGGATGTGTTCCCGCAGCAGCCGCACATCGCCGAAGTTGGAGCCGACATGCTCGCGCAGCAGTTCGTCATGGTTGCCGGGGATCAGGTAGACGTTGGTGTCATGCCGCGCCCGTTTCAGCACTTTCTGCACGACAGTGTTATGCGAGGCTGGCCAGTGCACCGAGCGGTTCATCGCCCAGAAGTCGATGATGTCTCCGACCAGGAACAGGTTCTCGCACTCGTATTCTTTCAGGAAGGCGAGCAGGTGTTCGGCCTGGCAGGCGCGGGTGCCAAGGTGGATGTCGGAGAGGAACAGGCTGCGTATATGTTTCATTGCAGGGTCGCCGTTCTAGCGGGCTTGCGCCCGACAAAGATGTAGTAGGGTGCACGCAGTCCCGGCAGGTAGGGCAGTGCGGCGCTCGATTCGCGCAGCGTCACGGTTTCCGTCAATGCCTGCAGCGTTTCGACATGTGCCCGGTCGAGGTGCACGCCATCATGGGCGAACCAGCGGCGCCAGAATTCGCAGGCGCAACGGCCCGCGAGGCAGTCGCCGCGCGGCAGATCGAAATCAACCACGCCAAGCAGTCCGCCGGGTTTGAGCATGGCCACCGCGTTGTCCAGCGCGCCGCGCCATTGCGGAATCATCGTCAGCGAGTATGAAAAGTAGACACGGTCCGCGGGGCGCCGGGGACGGTAGACCGTGGCGTCGGCTTCGATCACCCTCACGCGCGGCTCCTGCGCCCAGCGTCGCCGCGCCTGTTCCAGCAGGGCGGGGCACAGGTCGACCAGTTCGACCGCATCAAGGCGACCCAGCCGTCCCCCGAAATGTCGTGCATTGTCGCCGGTGCCGGCGCCGAGTTCGACAACCAGCGCGCCGTCGGGCGGCGAGAGCAGGTCGACCAATTCACCGCGCCCATGCAGCAGGCGTTCGCGGAAGGCGTCGTAGGTTTCCGCCTGCGGACGGTAAAAGCGCTCCAGCCGTTCGGCGTGACTGCCGCCGCCATGTGCGCCGCGTGCCATCCGCCACAGCGTTTTCAGGTCGGCGGGAAGCGAGGTTTTCATGGGTGCCGTTTTCACAGCCGCACGTCGGCGATGTGGAAGCCCGCGTAGGTGTGCACCCGATCCTCCCGGCTGAGCCTCGCCGCAAGTGCCGGGTGAAAATCCAGCAATTCGCGCAGGCTGCGGCCGCGGCCTGCCCCCGGTATGGTCAGGGTGTCGAGGTAGGCGGGTCGTGCGTGGGCGCTGCGGAAAATCATGCGGGCGCCGGGTGCGGCGCATTCGAGCAGCGCGGCCCATTCCTCACGCAGTGCCCCGGGCCTGAATGAGCCCAGCCAGTCCATGTGGTCCAGCAGCACGCATTTCGTCAACCGTGGATGCACGCCCTGCAGAAAACCGGTGACGGTTGTGGTGTGGTGGCTGATGCGGTCCGCGAGCCCGTTTTTAAGAGCTAGAAAATTGTCGCGCTTGAGGTATTCCGGGCAGCAGTCGCGGGTGTAGCTGCCGCGCAGGTAGACGCGCCAGAAATAGTTGGACCACAGAGGCAGGCAGCGAAACACGTATTCGATGGCCTCGCGCACGAAGCCAGGCACGCCGCCCGCATGCTGCCTGCGCACCTCCTCGTGTTGCGGTGCCGGCACGCCGAGCATGCTCATGGTGATCTGGCGGGACAGCGCCCAATTCAGGCCGGGTCCCCACATCCGGGGGGCAATGTGCGAATCGTAAATCCGGCATTGCTCGTCGAGCGATTGCGCATCGACCAGCGCATCAACCGCCGAGCGCAGTTTCGGCTGCAGATCGAGGTAATGGCGAAAGAGGAATGCCACGCGCCCGGACAGGCTGTGAAAATAAAAGGTGTTCCGGGGGTTGTTGCGGCAGAACCACTGCCCGGCTTCGTCCCAGAAGTGCTGCGCAAATGGTGAAAGTTCCCGGCGCAGCACGTCGCCATAGAGTTGTGCGAATCGTGCATGCCGTCCTTCCCCGAACAGCGCGAAATAATCGCTGAATTCAAGGCGCCGGATACCGGCCAGTTTCAGCTCGAGCAGTGCGGTCTGCCGCGGATTGGCGTCGACGGCGTGGATGTGCCGCGGCCCGGCAAGTGCGTAATCCAGGACATTGCAACCCGCACTCGTGATGACCAGCAGGGTGTCTTCACCACCGATGTCCAGTGCCTGGCGGTCGACTGCGGGATCTTCCCAGCAGGTGTTGTAAATCAGGGAGCGCGAGTAGAGCGCGTTGAATACGCATTCATTGACGCGATTTGTGATTGAATTGATCAAAGTGTTTGATTGATCTGCATTTTTATGCGTGGGAGAATAGGCTGAATTTATTGCCGCAATGTGACCTGTGGATTGCGGATCAGTGTCACACCCGTCTGTTCAGACCTGAAACAATGCGGCTGCTGGATTAAAATTTCGCGGTGAATTACCCCTTGCTGACCGAACTGCCGTACCGTGCCGACAGCACCGCCCTGTTCGATGCCGTCGCGGACCGCCCCTGGGCGGTGTTCCTCGACAGCGGCCTGCATTACCCGGGGCAGGCGCGTCACGACATCATCGCCGCCGAACCGCATGTGCGGCTGGTGACGCGCGGTGCGCTGACCGAAGTGCATGGAGAGGCCTGCGAACTGTCGCGCGCAGATCCCTTCGAACTGCTGCGGCGCGAACTGGCGATCGATCAGGCCTGCCGCGGCGAACTGCCCTTTGCCGGCGGCGCCATCGGCTATTTCGGCTATGACCTCGCGCGGCGCTGGGAGCGGCTGCCGGCGCGCGCGCGCGACGCCGAGCGCATCCCCGACATGGCGGTGGGCATCTACGACTGGGCGGTGGTGGTCGACCATTCCGAGCAGCGCGCTTGGCTTGCCGGTCAGGGGCGCGACCCCGACACCGACCGCAAGTGGGATGCGTTGGTGCGCTTGTTCACCGACTTGCCGCCCGAACGCGCGCGCCAGCCGTTCCGCGTGACCTCGCCGGTGACCTCGAACTTCACGCCGAAAGGCTACGGCCATGCCTTCGACCGCGTGCTCGACTACATCCGCGCCGGGGACTGCTACCAGGTCAACCTCGCGCAGCGCTTCACCGCACAGGCGCAGGGGGACCCATGGCTGGCCTACCAGCGCCTGCGCGTGATCAACCCGGCGCCGTATTCGGCCTACTTCAGCACGCCCTATGCGCAGATCCTGTCGGCTTCGCCCGAACGCTTCCTGCAGGTGCGCGCAGGGAGGGTGGAAACCAAGCCGATCAAGGGCACGCGGCCGCGCGCCGGCCATGCCAAGCTTGACGCCGAACGCATCGCCGAGCTGCTGGCCAGCGAAAAGGACCGCGCCGAGAACCTGATGATCGTCGACCTGCTGCGCAACGACCTGTCGAAGAACTGCGCCACCGGCACGGTGAAGGTGCCGCGGCTGTTCGAGGTCGAGAGCTTCGCCACCGTGCACCACCTGGTCAGCACGGTCACCGGCCAGCTGAAGCCGGGCCGCGATGCGATCGACCTGCTGCGCGGCGCGTTTCCCGGCGGTTCGATCACCGGCGCGCCGAAGACGCGGGCGATGCAGATCATTGAGGAACTGGAGCCGCACCGCCGCGGGGTCTACTGCGGGGCGATCGGCTACATCGGCTACGGCGGCGACATGGACAGCAACATCGCGATCCGCACGCTGGTGCATTCCCGCGGAACCGTGCGTTTCTGGGCCGGGGGCGGCATCGTCGCCGATTCGCAGCGCGAGGCGGAGTACCAGGAGACCTTCGACAAGGCATCGGCGCTGCTCAACCTGCTGCAGCAGAGCGCGGAAAGCGCCAGCGGCCACCCCTGACGATGCGGATCGTCATGCTGCTGTAACGGACCTGCCCTACAGTTCTGCGCTTTCCCATTTGCGGAGGCGCGCATGAGCCACAGCTACAGCGACGGGCGGTCCCTCAACGAGTCATCCAACACCAGCTTCGGGGAGATCCTCGAGGCCCGGCTGTCGCGCCGCGGCCTGCTGAAAGGCGCCGCCGCGCTGGCCACGGCCAGCGCATTGCCGCTGTCGGGTTGCGCCTCTACGGCAGCGCCTCGCGAGGCCAAACCCGGCTTTCGCGTCATCTCCACCTCCACGGCTGACGCGGTTCGTGTCCCCGAAGGGTATGCAGCGAACGTGCTGTATGCCTGGGGCGATCCCGTCGGCCACCCATCCGGCTCGCCGGCCTTCAGGGCCGATGCGGGCAACAGCGCCGACGAGCAGGCGCTGCAGGCAGGCATGCACCATGACGGCATCCATTATTTTCCGCTGCCTTATGGTTCCCAAAACTCCGGCGGCGGACTGCTGGTGATGAACCATGAATACACCGACGACGGCCTGCTGCACACCGACGGTTTTGCAAACTGGAGTGCTGAAAAAGTGCGCAAGGCGCAGAACGCCCACGGCTGCTCGGTGATCGAGGTGCGCGAGCGCGGCGGACGCTGGAACGTGGTGCGGCCGTCACCGTTCGCGCGCCGCATCACCGCGTCGACGCCGATGCGCATCGGCGGCCCGGCCGCCGGCCATGCGCTGATGAAGACCGCAGCCGATCCCGCGGGCATGACGGTGCTCGGCACCTTCAACAACTGCGCGCACGGTTACACGCCCTGGGGCAGCTACCTCACTTGCGAGGAGAACTGGGATACCTATTTCGCCAACAGCGGCACGCTGACGGCGGACCACAGGCGCAACGGCATCACCGCCAAAGGCCGCGGCTACCGCTGGGAGGAATTCGACGGGCGATTCGACGCCGGCAAACACCCCAACGAACCCAATCGCCACGGCTGGGTGGTCGAGTTCGATCCCTATGATCCGCAGTCGCAGCCGGTGAAGCGCACCGCCCTCGGCCGCTTCAGCCATGAGGGTGCATGGACCGCGACTGCAAACGACGGACGGCTGGTGGTGTACATGGGCGACGACCGGCGTTTCGAATACATCTACAAGTTCGTGTCGCGCGACGCCTGGAACCGGAGCGACCGCAAGGCCAATGCCGGCATCCTCGACCACGGCACGCTGTATGTGGCGAAATTCAATGATGACGGCAGCGGCGGCTGGATACCGCTGGTGCACGGCCAGGGCCGTCTCACGGCAGCGAACGGCTTCGCCGACCAGGGCGATGTGCTGATCCGCACCCGCGCCGCCGCCGATGCCGCCGGCGCCACCAAAATGGACCGGCCGGAATGGATCGCCGTGCATCCGCAGACCATGGAGGTCTACTGCACGCTGACCAACAACAGCCAGCGCGGCGGCAAGGACAAGGCAGGCACGGACCGCGCCAACCCGCGCGCGAACAACGTGTTCGGCCAGATCATCCGCTGGCGCGAGGCAGGCAATGATCCGGCGGGTCTGTCGTTCGAATGGGATCTGTTTGCGGTGGCCGGCGACCCGCAGCACCCGGAGGAGGCCCGCCGCGGCAACATCAAGGGCGACGCCTATGGCAGCCCCGACGGGTTGTGGTTCGACGACAGCGGCCTGCTGTGGATCCAGACCGACGTCTCGGCCGGCACCATCAACAAAAATCACTACGCGCGGCTCGGCCACAACCAGATGCTGGCCGCGGACATCCGCAGCGGCGAGACACGGCGTTTTCTCACCGGACCGGCCGGCTGCGAGGTGACGGGCGTGGTGATGACGCCGGACGCGCGCACGATGTTCGTCAACATCCAGCATCCGGGCGAAGCCCCGAAAGGGCGCAACGACCCGCAAAACCCCAAGGCACACAGCAGCTGGCCGGACGGCGCTGCCGGCGGGAGACCGCGTTCGGCAACGGTGGTGATCCGCAGGAACGACGGCGGCATCATCGGCAGCTGAGCTGCCGGAGCGCATGTCGGTTTTGTGCCATCATCGCCCTTCACCAACCGTGTGGAGCGCGATGATGGCCGTACTGGAACTGACGCAGGATAATTTTGAAGCCACGGTCACCGGCAACAAGATGGTGATCATCGATTTCTGGGCACCGTGGTGCGGCCCCTGCAAGAGTTTTGCGCCGGTGTTCGAGGCTGCCGCGGAAAAACATCCCGATGTGGTGTTCGCGAAAGTGAATTCCGACGACGAGCAGGCACTGGCCGGGCACTTCGGCATCCGCTCGATCCCGACCATCATGCTGTTCCGCGAAGAGATCGTTGTGTTCATGCAGGCGGGCGCGCTGCCGGCTTCCGGGCTGGAGAGCGTGCTGACGCAGGCGAAAGCGCTGGACATGGATCAGGTTCGCCGCGACATCGCCGAGCGCGACCAGCAGGCGCAGCAGCAACAATAGGCTTGGTTGATCAGTGGCCATTGGCTTCTGTCAGGTACGGTGCTTGTGTTAAATCCGCTTTTTTTACTTATTGCGGTAACAACAAGCGCAATTCCAAGTGGCCCATACACCAAGAAAACTGTTCAAGGTGATATGAAATTGCGAATTTCAAAAAAATGATTTTATTTTCATAAGTCTGAATTCTTGATTTTCTTAAACCCCTGAATAAGGGGTTTTTTTGCGTCCATATAATGAATGTTTTAAGTTTTTTAATGGAATGACTAAGTAACTATTTGATTTTAATGTAAATATTCAAATATAAATGAATATTCATTTAATCAGATTAATTTATCAGATATAAATCACATATTTAATATTCATAAGTTTTAAGTATTATTAAAATGCAATTCATGTGGTATATTTTTCAAATAATTTAATCTTGATTTTTAGCATCCAGATACTCCTTCTCCCTTTTCTTTTTTTGATAGCCACTGGGCAATGAGTCTTATGGTGCATTAAGAGAATTCAGGGCCGATTTGCAATCTCTCTCCATGGCGATTGATGCATAAATCAGCACAGCGATTGCCCGAAGCCTCTGGTCAGTCGACGACGGGGGCATTTGTCATTGCACCAAGCATGTTGCCGGAAATAAAACTTGCATCTTCCTTAATAAAGTCGGGAGAGCGCGGTGCTTTCGGTTTTGTTGCCGTACGCAATTGTCATCGCGGATTTGTTGGCAACTGCGACTGGACCAACAAGAACACCAATGTGATTGCATCTATAACTCGGATAAGCGTTCGCGAGAAAGTTTCAGATGCCTGTTCCCTATAAAGGCTCTTGGCGGACAGTTCCGCCCGGTGCCGGAGAGTATCAGGGGCTTTCGTCCCATATCGGTGATATCGCCAGGTTGCGTGCAACATTGCGATCAATGCTTGACCGGACTCAGATGCAACTGCTTGGTGCGAGTGCTCTCGTGATGAATGATTCATGTGTTTATTTCAAGGACTCTTCCAGCCGCAGCAAGGCTTTAAGGGCCGCCATGCTGGATAACTGCGACCCTGCGACATTGAAGCGATTCGACGACTTGGCAGGTCTGGTTTCTGTCGCAGATGAGCGTGCGGCACGTATCGTGGAGGGAATCTGGGCGGAGCCTGTCGAGGGGGGGCTGGAATTGATTCTTGTTGATGCGGCATCGTTGCGTAGTTGGTGCAGCTCATCGATTGCTGCGCGGTCGAGGCGTATGCGTGCAACGACCAGGCAGAGTCCCGGGGCTGTCCGAATCGGTTCAGGTCCTGCTGGTGAAATTCTCGCCGCGCGGTACACGGAATCTGAGCTTGAGGAAATCAAGAGTGCACTACGCCTTTTGATCCGTGAGGCGTCGAGCCTGAGTGAAGAAATCGATCACGCACGAAAATTTGTGCAACGAATCACGCAAACGTTTCTTCAGCAGCAAAAACCGGCCTGACAATCTGGTCTCGTCTATAAACCATGCGGTTATTGCGCAGGCGTCAGATCGAAGCCAATCAAATTCCCGAAACACGGTCTTTATCGCAGAACTGGCTTTCTGAACTCAGATTCTTGGTTTCTGCATCGGCGTTTCTGGCGGTGCTGTACTTCAACGGTTTCTGGTTTGGCAGCCATCACTTCTGGCTGGTGGTGCTTGCGACAATGTTCTGCGTTTTTGTATTTGCGGCAAGTGATTACTTTGGCGGTCTGGTATCCGTGCTGGTGATGGTAATCACAATCAATTACATCGGGTTCGGATTCTTCGATTGGCGCTTCTGGTTGCTGTTGGTTGTAGCGGCCATATTGATTTTTGAAACTGTCTTGCACCTTACCCATGACGTTGACTGATGTGCTGCGTTGCTTGGTCTTTTTGGTCATATCGGCTGCACTTCAGGCTTGTAGCGGCTTGGCGGGAGGCGGAATGGCTGGCGATCCCGGAGCAAGTGCCGACTTGGCGACGATCGTGGGGCGGCTGCCCTTGCCGGATGGGGCAAAAGTCAAGGTGGCGCAGTCTATGGTTGTCGCGCCGGGGGAGCAGTGGATCGGGCAGATCCGTATCGAGATTCCGCAGAACAGGACCGCAGCTTACGCATTCTTCATGAAAAGTCTGCCGCAGGCTGGCTGGGTGCACCGGTCTGGTGTTTTGGGTGAGCGCAGCGTCCTGCACTTCGGCAGACGCGCGCGGATGTTGTCAGTCGAAATCAATCCGGGTTCGTGGGACGGGTCTCTGGTTATTCTGACGGCAATTCCTGACAACGCGGACGTGAAGCGCTAGCGGGTACTTGTTTGCGTTGCGGCGCTTGCAGTTGAAAAACTCGTCATTGCATGCGGATAGATCAAACATTTCGGAGGTACGATGATAGATGAAGCACAGGCGCAGTTACTGAAAAAAGCAGAGCTTTTTTCGGACCTTTCCGAAGATCGTCTGGCACAGGTGGCGAGATATTTCGAATGGACGCTTGTCGATAAGGGGCAGGTTCTCATTCGCGAGGGCGATGACTCCGGTTTTGCGATTTTGGTGGTATCTGGCTGTTTTGAGGTCATCAAAGGGGTTGGCGGCTCGCAGAAACTGCTCTCGATTGCAAAACCGGGTGCTTTTCTGGGGGAGCTTGGCTTGATATCGGGTGATCCCCGATACGCCACCTGCCGGGCAGCGGAGGATTCGGTTGTCGGGTTTCTGTCCAGGGAAAATTTTGTGCGGATGATGACTGAGTCTACAAAGACCTATTCGGAGATTCTCGCAAAGCTATGCCATGTGATGGGGCGTCGGCTCGTGCACGTCAATGACACTGTGCTGCGTTTACAGGAAACCAAAACCATAGCGGTCTCTGCTGCCAAGCAGATACTCGAAAATGCCCTTCAGGGGGCATGACTGTGATCAGGCCTTTGGGTTAACGGTTCTTTATAATTGATCATGGGGTTTAAATTTTATTGACAGTAATGCAATTAATCTGATACATTTAGAAACCGAGTTCAACTCGGTTACCCTGTTGGCCTCATATGAGGTCATTTCGGCCCCTCGCACGAGGGGCTTTTTTTATTTTAAAAACAGTTACTTAAAAATATAATTATTGAGGTTATGAGGCGATGGAGGAATGGATGCGAGTAGACTAGAATTATGTTTAAATAATATTGTTTAAGTCATAGTATCGATAAAATATTACTTTTAATCACCAAATGTATCGTCTATTTGTTTGGGCTCTGTTGCTGGGATTTTTCCCTTCGGGGCTCGCTTTGTCATCAGACGAAGTCATGCCCTTGGAGGGTTGTCGTAAAGCGATTGTCGCGGAGCTGTTTTACGAAATTTCTCCGGCGCTGTTTGTGGAAACGAAACTCCAGGGTTCCAGCAATTCCCGGCGGTACGTATCGGTTGTGCATGGCGCAGGCTTACCCGGCAAGCCAGGGCAACTCATTGTTTGCCCTGACTGCGCAAAACTGCGCAAAGAAGATCCGGTTCTGATTTGTCGCGGTAATACCTGGCAAGGGTTTGATAACGGTAATGGTGCGCGCGCTTCTATCGTAGTCAGCGGTTTTGTGGTGAAACCGCTGGGCATTCCGACACAGTGACCGGTATTCGTGTGTATTCAACGGCTAATTTCGGCATAGAAGTAAGCCCGACCTTTTATCGATTGCTGAGCGTAGGTGTTGTCGGGAAATGAGCGTGCATAAGGAAGCAGCCGGTCGGAGAGGGAAACCCCGGCAGCGCTTTTGGCCGGGGGACGCGGTGATGACGCCCGTCGGTCTCGGGATAGTCAAATTTGTTTTTCCAGCCGGAGGTTCGCAGAGGCGCCAGGCGAGTTATGCGGTGACCCTGCCACACAGAAGGCCGGGGGTGATTTTTCTTGAACCTGAACTTCAGCACTTGACCACCGGTCCCTCGATTGATTGTGCGGATGGG
>VFQT010004826.1_pt1 | contig 10783 bp, 11 predicted proteins | sample 3512381 | NCBI WGS metagenome assembly VFQT01 (sample SAMN10412376, study PRJNA504923) | tailings metagenome | isolation source: Relicate 2 Philex TSF3 active mining site | place: Philippines: Tuba, Benguet | collected 2017-08-29 | reverse complement strand
CGATCATGTCCCGCATAGACACACTGCTTGACAATCAGCACGTTTCGAGTACCACTCCACGGTTCTATTGCCGTAGAGAATCAACAGCTCAGACGTTTGGTTTGGAGAGTGGTGGTCGTACAGATTTTGGAGTGACAGCGGTGTACCGATTCGTCACGCAACAGTAGGAGAAGAATATGCCTTTTTCAAGAACAAGTGCGCTAATCGGTGAAAACTGTACAGTGACCATCGCTTTTGGTGGGTTTCAAGATGGTTCGCCTGGGACTTTCACAGCTGAAACTTATACCTGTATTGCTCGTTCGGTACGGTTTAGCACGACTGTAAATACGACTGACGTATCTGCATTGTGTGACCAACAGATGAAGGCGCAGGTAACCAAGGCTTCAGGATCCGTTGAGATTGAACTCTTGGTTGATTCTGTTGTAGGGCCATTGTTCTATGCTAAAGATGGTTACTACTGCCAGATTGTTGTTACACCGGGGAGCCTTGCAGCTCGTACCTTTGTCGGTGTTGTAACTGCTACTGGCTTGAATGTTGCCAATGAAGAAGCAGTAACCGAGTCTGCAACTGTAACTCTCGGTGCTAATGGGGTTGCTACTGCTTGGTCGTAGTACACTGAGCCATGGGTATTAAAGCAATAAAGGCTATTCAGCCTAAAGAAGACCGTGGCATCCTCGAAGTCGATTTGTCCGAATGGGCTGGTGAAGGTACATCTGTTAGATTCCGCCAGCCTAAGGCTGCTGACTTATTTCCAGATAGCAGTGAGCTGATGAAGTTACATACTTCCTACCCGGAAGTGTCACCTAATATGGCTTTTAACTGCATGGTCATTGCTAGATGTTATGTGGTTGACGTTGATGATTCTGGAGAAGAAGCATTTTTGAAAGTGCTGATGGATTTATCTAGACAAAACGACACGGCATTTTTTGCTATATATTGGGCGTTTGTCGGTAAATACATGGACATGAACATCAAAGCCAAGGTGTCTGAAGCAAAAAACGAATCGGCGGTGTAGGTGCTAATGTTGCATATTATTGCATCAAGTACTTACACCGTCATCCAGTTGAATGCGATCTCACGCTTGACCAGATATGGGAAGTTGCTTATATAGCAAAAGACCTAGAAGAGCATGAGATTGCTATGGCAAAAGCCATGAGGGGCATATTGTGACAGTAGCAGAACTTTCGGTAAGGCTTGGAGTGCAAGGGCAAAGTACCTTGCTTTCAACCCTTGATAAAACCAAGCAGGGGCTACAAAGTGTTGCACAGGTTGCCAGTACCACTGCACAAACAATCAATATGTCTCTTGGTGGCTCCTTAGCAGCCATTGGTGGTATTGCTGGATTTGGTATGCTTGGTAAAGCCGCATTTGATTCAGCGGTTTCTTTTGAGGCATTGAACGCTAGATTGTCTGCCATAACAGGTAGCGGGCAACGTGCTGCACAGGTTTTAGATATGGTTCGCAAGGTAGCCGAACCTTCACCATTTACATTCAATCAACTTGCTACTGCAGCGACACAGCTTGAAGCATTTGGGCTAAAGACGGAAGCTATTCTGCCACGACTTGCCAATCTGGGTGCTGCGTTTGGCGCAGATGAAGAACACCTAAGAAGCCTAGTCAATCTTTTTGGTAGGCTTTCTGCTGGCAACTTCCCGGACATCGAGCAATTATCAATGTTCGGTTTATCAAAGTCTATGTTTGCTGCAGAAGGAATAAAGTTTGATGCTGGAGGCTCATTGCTTTCAAGCGCAAGTGAGACGTTTGATGCGCTTATAAGGATAATTGATAGAAATTATTCAACTATGATGCAGAAGATGTCTGGTACTACTCAGACAAGCCTTGCATCACTAACAGATCGATGGGAATCGGCTTTGCGTATCATTGGTAATAGTATTGTTGACATACTAGAACCGTATATAAATTACTCGACCAAGTTTATAGAGAAGCTTGTAAATAGTGGCGCACTGCAAGATGTTGTAACTAGATTCTTTGGCCCGATGCTAGATATCTCTAAGGCATTTTCAGAAGGTGATGTTCAATCTAGTGTTGACAAATTACTATCTAGTATTGTTGGCTTTGTCGGATCAGTGCCAAAGATGATGCAGGATGTATTTAGCAATCTAGGGATAATGTTTAATAATCTGTTGTCGCAATCAAGGCAGATGCTTGTTGAGGCTGGATTGATTAAAGACCCGAAGTATGACGAATACTTGCAAAAGCGTAAATCTTTAGGCATGGAATACCGGTATGCAACTACCGGATTTAATACAAGCGAGGATATAGAGTACGCACGGAGAGCCTACGAATATCAGGTAGCAGAACTAAACAAACAGTATGGTTATAGCCCAAGCGCAGACATCATGCAGGGCATAAAACCGTGGGAGCAAATCGGTAAAGAAACAAGTGCGTTTATAGATACGATTGTCGGTAAAGTTACACAAGCAAAAACTGAAGCTTCAGGAGCAGTAGTACAACCATTCGGGCCTTACGGAAATATAGCCGACGCTGTTTCTGGTAAGCAATCAGAATCAAATGACCTACTTTACAGAATCGCAAATAACACAAAGGCTTCAGCAGATGCATTGACACTACGAAGGCAAACACTCGGTGGTGGACAGATTGGAGCCATGGGGCTAACAGCCGCAGAAGTAGGTGCAGCTGGTCGCACCGTAGGCACATTCGGTAATGGTCTTATTCCTGCTGGTACTGACCTAGAACGAGCCGTAAGGCGTACCATACGGGACGAGGGACGCAGAAACGGCGTACCGGGCTACATGAGGCGGTTCTAATGGCTACTACGCATCCCCTGCTGGTTGAGTTTGACGTACCAGAGCCACGCCCCCAGAAGGGGCGTTTGGCTGTTGCAGGTGACGGTACTACATGGGATATGTATTACTCGTCTGGTGTCTGGCAAGACCCGGCAACGCTAACAGTAATGCTTGCTCCATTGCCAGTTACGTCAGCATGGGCAACAACCTATAGTGGTAACTATGCCAGATATCAAAAGTCTGACTACACGCTGACAACACCAGCAAGTTGGAAAAATATACAGGTCAAAGCGTCAGGAGATTATTACATTCAGTCTTTGAATGTTACTGAGCGGGCTACGCTTACCACAGCATGGGCAGCGAACACAGGGGCATACATTTCTATGTATGTTCCAGGACTCAAGGATTCCGATAAGTCCATTATCTTGAAGTGTGGCTGGGGTGTTGGTGCTGCAGGAAGCGTAGAGGTTTGGTTTGCCGCTAACGGACAGGCACAGGTCTACAAGTCTGGTGTACTCGTTGGCTCATACGATCGTGGTGATTCTAACGTGTCTCCTAATGTAGGCACACAAAGCCCTAAAAGCCAGCGTTCTGACTTTGTCAGCTTCATGATTATCCCCGGTAGGCGCAGGGAGATAATCGTAACTAGTTCAAACGGCACCAACTTTGCTCATGTCTTTGGTGACCTTGACCCGACGATTGCAAACACCATATTGCCTAACGCTCAGTTCTCATGGTTGGTTCCAACAGGGCAGGCGACGGTGCAGGTAGCTCGTGTCTTTTACGAAACATCTGGTTACGTCCTAACACCTATCAAGCAACTTAGGTATGCACCTCCGACAGGTGCAACATTCAGCAACTTTACATCTGTCGAGATTATGGGTAATGGCACGATTGGATACACGCCATCCGTAGTCAAAACTGATGGCACAGCGTACACGCCTAACGGTTCAATCAGTCAGGTTAGAGGTAAGGTTGCCTTGACTGGTGCAGGCACTGGTTCCAACGGCATTCTGTCAGTTGACCTCTATTACGATCCAGAATTTACCGCTACTTACGATGGCACTGTGGATGTTACTCAATACATCAAGACTCTGAGCTTATCGGTAGATGAGCAAGGTAAGGCTACTTGTGACATATCGGCCATAGCGAAGCAGATTGTAGATGCTGGCGTAGAACAGCCACAGGTTACAAGCGATAGAACAATCCGCATTGCGCTTGGTGATGACACAACGCCTACGCCGGTTTACATCGACCTTTTTCGAGGGACACTTGAACCACCTAAGATTGAGTACTTAGATAGAGACACAACGTACCAGTGGGCAACGTATCGCTGGAATGGTGTAGACCGTAGCCGTGACTTTGACCTTGCATGGATAGTCGAATGCGTACCATATGACGGTATCTCAGCCATCAATGCCATCATCGACCTAATGCTTATTGCTGGTTATGATGCTAATCTGTACTACTTTGGCGATACTCCACTTCTTGACCTGCCATACACAACCAACATCAGCAAGGGACAATACACACTTGCCCCAGATTATGGCGACACGGTCGGGTCGTATCTTGAGAAGATAAAGCAGGACTACTACGCTACATGGATAACCGGTTGGATACCTGACACTGCCGGTTACTTTTACCGATGGCTTGATGTAGCGTCTGCCTCGACGACTCCAGCGATGAGTTTATATCAAAGCACAGCAGCAGCAGCAGCGGCAGGTGTACCGGCAGACTTACAGCCTAAGCGGGTCATTCGTAAACTCTCAAGCTACTATGAGCCTCCGGAAGCCACGCAGGTAACGGTTATTGGTCAAGACCCTAACACCGGTATATGGATTCCATATACGGTTATCGATGGTGCTGCAGAGATTGCAGACACGCCACCTGCAAGCCGTCCAAGGAACTGGCGTGGAAGACCTGTACCTTTTCAGTATAGAGACCCAAGCCTGACCACTGCCGATGCAGTGCAGACCGCCGCAAATATTCTGTATAGCAGGCTTACACCGGGACGTACGATGATTGAGTGGGAATCGGATCTATTGATTCTAAGCGGTAATAATCGTCCGTTATGGCTTGGTGATGTCATTCAGCTCTATCAGCCTGATGGTGTTACAGCCCAAGGTGTCTACCGGATCATTGCTATCCCATCCATTGAGTTTGAGCAGGAAAACGTTGCAGGCAATAGTACTTTGTTCAATGTTCGCCGGGCTGTCTACCGTGCCGTGGATGTTTCCTAATGCCATACCTTGACGGCACACGAACTGCCACGCTCACGATGAGTCACACCCAGAATGTACAGGTGCGCATCTGGAATCCTTTTGCCGTACAACCACTTGAACCAGACTACGATACACACTACACAAACTTCACTTTTAGCGGGCATCTAGGATTCTCCGGAAGTCTTGCCATCGTTACCACCGTGGTTGCGCCTTCTCCAGGTTCTGCGTGGTCTTGGGAGCTTAGGGCAAACATCACGGTAAACAATGGACACGGTAGCAGTAACTCGTCTTATGTTGTGTTGGCATCCGGTAGCGAAACTGGCTTGACAATGTACAAAGATGTCAGCGTAACTTGCGCAGGAGACTTTAGCGCATCGGTTGGTGTGGATAAACTTTGGGATATTGCCGAGGATTCTTTTTCCTCTACAAGCGCACCAACAAGGTTCCCTAGCCTAACTGGCTACACATGGTACGAAAAGACCACATCAGGCTCTACAGCGGCTTGTAGCCTATCTGCTGGTGGGTCATCTGTCAGTGTGTCCGCAGCAGCCACGTCCAGAGTAACGGCTAACTATACGGCTACGCTAAGCGCATCTGGATTCTCATCTGGTGATGTTAGGCACAACTTTGCGGTAAGCCTCGTCAAGGTCAATACCGTGGCAGTGCATGACATTACACACGCTCACACTTTCCACAACCAGAGCGCAACAGAATGGAGCCTAAGTCTGCTTGGCGAGACCGATGCATTCGGCATTGTTAGCACGGCATCCGGAACCATCAGCACGTCATCCTGCTTAGATCGCAACGTTGCCATTGCTGGACGTATTAGAGCTTGGGAGGGAGCGTATCCCGATGCTCTTGATGTGGTTGTCACTGGGTACGACGGTGGAACCCGTACGGTGGGTAGCACGGGTGGTAGTTATGGTGCATCCGACACCTTCAGCAACTACAGCACTACCACGGTACTGACAGACCCAACGTACGGAAGCGATACCGACAGCGACAGTCTGAACGATGTACCAACGTGGATATCCGCCGAACTCTCTGGAAGCGGGCTAACGACAAACGGTGATTCAAACACAGATAACCGTGTGTTGTTCCGTGGCTGGCGGTTCAATGGCTGGTCAATCGCTGAGACCAACAACCGTGCTATCTCTGGCACGGGTAACGATAGGCTGTACGCACCATGGGAAGGAATGTCAGGCTACAGATACCTAGATATTCAAATCAAGGCGCAATCAGGCACAAACCAGACCGGATACGTCGAACTGACCGATTATCACGGCAACACCAAAAAGTGGCAGGTTGTGGCTCCTACGACCTCCTACAGCACGGTTACCATTGACCTCTGCTCGCCGGATATCCACAGCCTCGGAGCATTGCCAGCGACCGACGATAAAGACAACCCGTACCCAAGGAAGAACACCGCATCAAGCAGTTATGCAGGGTCTGAATCTGTAGACTCTGCTTACTGGGGCATCACGTCCTGCCAGAGGCTTAGGGTGTCCAGCGGATCCATTGACATTGGTACAACCACACTCAAGTACACCAACACGGACAGCACTTATGTACCTGATAGTTTCACAGCTGCCTTTGAGCGCATCACGCCTGCCATCGTTGCAGAGGTAGACACAACCACCTACTACTACGGGCGCAGATTCTGGCAACAGGATAGAGACGGCAGGACAGAAGAGGAATCCGATGTCTGGTGGCAGATGACGGTGGGTGGTGAAACTGGAGTGACATCATACAGCGTTGACCCGGTAACCATCAGCGAGCTTGCAGGGCAGATAAACGCCTCCGATGACTCGATTGTTAGACATCCTGGCTGGGCTGCAACCAACAGCGTGGCGTACCCGGCAGGTGCTACTTGTACGGTATCTCAGCCACCACTACGCGATTGTTTCCTGAATGGTGTCACGGGTTACAGCACATGGTTGTACGGTGGCGGTATCCTTGCCACACCTAATGCCACAAGCGGGACAGACTTTTCCTACGGGCATCAGATAGCTGCTGGAACCATCACGGCACAGACGCTCTTTGACCGCATCAATGGAAACTTTCCCCCCGACCTGTACGACCCTTTCGATGTCAATGGCGGTACAGATGCTGCGCTCTATCTGCCTGCTGGTTCTTTGCTCCGTGGCATAGCTCATGGTGCGGTGCTTGATAGCGCAGGAGACCCGCTAACCACTGGCACGGTTGATCTAGAGCTTGCCAGCACAAGTGCGAACCGAGGTACGGACATCACGATAGATGCCGAGGGGCGATACTACACAAGTACACCGTGGGGGCTTGGCGAAAGCAATCACAACGTCATCTACAGCACATCAACTATTGGGCTTATCCCACTGCATACAAGCCACCGTTATAGGGCATGGTTCCGAGAGCAGGAACTAGCGGGTGTATGCGTCTCTGCTGATGTCGCACCCAACCAAAGGATGTGCTACGCAACCATAGAATCTGGTGCAGTAAACCTACACTTTGCAGATGGCCCTAACGGTACGAACTGGGTGATGCAGGTAACCAGCATTACAGATGCTTCTTGTGTACACATTGCATACGATCCGACCAGTGCTATTGGTAGGCTTTACATCGTAGTAGACACATCGGCAAACGACATCAAAGAGTACTACACAGATGATGAGGGGGTGAATGTCAGCGTGGCAGTAACAGTTACAGGTTCGGGTGATGATGCCTCGGTGGCAATCAACCCGATGGGCAAGCGGATAGTTTTGTATCACCACTCAGGAGACCTCTACAGGGTCATCTACGACCCACAGGGCAACGTGATAACAGCTGCAAGTGTGATTGTCTCTGGCGGTGTAAACCAAGGTAAAACGGCCATTGCTTGGAGGCTAGGCACTTGGTATGCGTATTACCGTGATGGTGGGAACAGCCTTATCCAAATATCATCTATTGATGATGGGGAAACCTGGTCTTAGGAAAAAGGCGGTGGGTGGCAGAAGATGCGTTTGGGAGAACCACCCACCTAGTCAGGGAGATAAGGACTGACAAGGAGACTATATCACTGTGAATCGACCTATCGCATTACGTGCAGCTAAAGAAGCATTGGACAATGTTGGCGTGGTTGAGGTTGGAGACAACCGGGGCAAAGCCGTTGAGATCTATCAAGCGTCTACCATTCCGCCTGTGCCACCCGGTAGCCCTTGGTGTGCTGCCTTTGTGGTGTATCGCCTAAGAAATGCAGCTCATGACCTCAACCTAACCATTCCAGCAGACTGGCCGAGAAGCGCATACTGTCCCGATCATGGCAACTGGGCAAGGCGCACAAAGAACTGGCTATCGGCGAAGGATGCGGAAGCAGACCCATCAAAGGTGCGCATCGGTGACCTTGTGTGCTTTTGGTTTGCTCCGCTGAATAGGCTTGCTCATATCGGCATCGTGACGGGCGTGTATCCTTGGGGTGTCAAGACGGTTGAAGGTAACACTTCCCCAGAGATGGATGATGAGGACGGCGTGGAGCGTAACGGCGATGGAGTCTACCGGAAGATTCGAGCATGGCGAGAGCTTGGCAGTAACGGTGGTTTTGTAGCGATTGACTGGTAGGTTCCATTTTGGAACTAACCACCAACTATTTCCATTTAGGAAATAGTTGAACTTGTAAGGATTTCTTACAAGTTGACATACACGAACATACAAAAAGACCCGGCTGGTAGACCGGGTCTTTCTATCGCTCACCAAGCACCATCTGTTGTTGTTTTGTATTCCCTTGCGGGTGCTAGAGTATACCAAAAGTAAAGACCACTACAAGATGTCTTGCAGTGGTCTGGTATAGCGGGTTTTCTGGAGACCTTTCTTATACTGGGCAGATTCTACCCTATGGCTCAATCATGGACTGCAGATGTCTAACGTATCCTTTCAGGATGTCGTTGGTCTCCCGCAGATCTGCAATCTGTATCTGAGCCTCGCACCACTTAGCCTGCCAATCAATAGTTCCACGCTCTGGTTCAATATTCACTGAAAATGTTTTCTCAGCAGATTGTGTGCGTTTTAGATGCCTTGTGTAGATTCTGGCGACTGTATTTGGATTGACTCCAAGAATCTCAGATATCTGTTGTGGGCCTCGTCCATCTATTCTCATTTGAATAATGGCTTTACGTGTTTCTTCTGACAAAAATCTTTTCTGCATTACTTATCTCCTATGGTTTTGATGGTTACTGCCTGTGCCTCCGGATGCACTTGGAAACCTGCCTTCTTGGCATCGTCAGGATGCTCAAGCATGGCTGTCTTGATAGGTTCCGGTAACTGGCTCACAAGGATGGATTCCTTGAGCTTGATGGCTGCGGGGCAGTTCTTCCTTGCCCACTCCAAAGCCACGTCCTCAGCCTCTACAGCGACCTTAGGGGCTATGGTTCTAAAGCCAACCGTACCATAGGGGCAAGTCCATGTCTTGGAGCGTAGCGTCCCATCTGCTTTGCGTGGAAGTTGGCTCATTGCGTACTCTGCCAGCTGTCGGTTGTACTGATGCTCAAGCCACTCAAGCCGTGCGGTGTGCTTACCAATCATCTTCACGATGTTATTTGTGATGGTGTCCAGCTTGGCTTTTTCTGCTTCAATACTTGCCTCAATATCCATGCGCTTACGCATCACCAGGAGTGCGAGATCTTCCGGTGTCTCGTCTCCCTTGATCCAACCGGATGCAGGCCCGGCATACTCGCCGGTTTCTTCGTCCCACAGCTCGCCATCAATCACATCGAATCCCATGCTAAAACTCTCCCTTGCAAGTGTAGTTGACCTCTTCTAAGTACTCGGTCAGGTAGTCCATCCATTCGCCTTCATCACCATCGTGTACGAGTGCATCAATGATGGTTTTTAGTGCGGTGTGATGTGGTTCTGGCGCACGTAAACCGCTCGTAACCGCTCGCATTTCTTCCACGATTACCGGGTTGTTGAACTGCTCATACTCGCCAAGCTTGTAGCCGTAGCCGTTGTCTGCACACACCTCGTAGGTGAAGTACCAATCTTCCGGGCATCTAATCCCAGTCTCTTGCAACAATGTCATCTCACTACCTCCCAATCATCTCTAACCTTCTGGTTTTCTTTGTCGTACAGATCCATTACAGGTGGGCAGTATGTAGCCCGATTACCTGATGGCAGATACACAACAAGATGATCTGCACCGATAGCTGAGAGCCTGACAACCTTACTAAGCTCCCATGCCTTACGCCTAATAGCCATACCCTCGAAAAGCCTTGGATAAACCTGCCCGAATGTCATCGCTGTAAAGGTCTCCCCGGTGCTGGTTTGATTGGCTCATCTATTACGATGTTGCCGTGTGAGCCTCTACGGTAGCCATCCTGAGGCGTTACCGCTCCGTTGGCATCATCATCCTCATCTGCGCTTATGGCGAGCAATGCGGACACACTGTAACGCCGACCGTAAGTAAGAGCTGAACCGAGACCGTGTGCGTCTGGTTTGGTTACCGGAATGGTTACCGTCGTTGCGATCCATTCGCCTGATGTATGGATGATGCGAGATTCCACGGTTACAGCCTGGAGTGTTTCCGGTTGTTGGCTTCCCTGTGTCAGCATCAAGCCGTTTGATGTCAGGATAGGGCGCAGCGTGTCAAGGATGCTGTCAAGCGTAACGTACTTTGATCTAAAGGCAGGGTTTTTGCCCTCCTTGATGATGCCCTGCATCTGGCTTTGTGCCTTGATGAGAGCGGGAGCAATAGCCCCGATGGTTTCCGATGTTGTCATTACTAATCTCCCGTAACGTGGTTGGATGCGTCTGCGTAGTAATCGTCTTGGTCTTCAATCGTGATGCTGA
>VFQT010004825.1_pt1 | contig 10785 bp, 12 predicted proteins | sample 3512381 | NCBI WGS metagenome assembly VFQT01 (sample SAMN10412376, study PRJNA504923) | tailings metagenome | isolation source: Relicate 2 Philex TSF3 active mining site | place: Philippines: Tuba, Benguet | collected 2017-08-29 | reverse complement strand
GCAGATGGCAAATGAACCCGTTGGCATTACTGCCCTAGCGCTGAGCGCTGGACTGGCTCTGATCATCGGTTACTACTTCTGGTTCATCAATCGACGAACTGGCGGTATCTTGCCCGAAGACAACCTTGAGGGAGAGATCGCAGATTCAGCGGGGGAGATTGGCTTCTTTAGCCCACATTCATGGTGGCCGCTTCCCGTAGCTGCTTCAGCAATGGCAGTCGGCCTCGGATTGATAATCGGTTGGTGGCTCACGCTGATTGCGGTCGGTGCATTGTTAGTTTCAGTAATTGGATTCGTTCTCGAATATGAGCGCCCAAGTAACGCTCCGCACCACTAGTGACAATTAGAGCAGAGATAATCAAGACCGGGATTCCGGAACTCAAGTCTGCATCAATAATCATAAACGCCCCGGCGCAGGAGATATTTGAATTACTGGCGCGCCCAGCGAATCACCCAAAGATTGACGGTTCGGATTCAGTAAAGGGCGTGAATTTCGGTCCAGAGCGACTATCAATGGGAGCTAAGTTCGGCATGAAGATGGAGATTGGGATTAAGTATCGGATCACAAATACCGTGGTCGAGTTCGAAGAGGGAAAACGGATTGCTTGGCGCCATCTGGGACGGTGGGTTTGGCGATACGAATTGAACGAGATTGCGCCACATCAAACTGTGGTTACCGAAAGTTTCGATGGGCGGCCATCGCCGCTGCAGTGGTGGCTTAAGGCACGTAAGGCTTACCCGTATGTAGAAATCGCTGTTGCCAAGACCTTGGTGCGGATCAAGAAGTTAGTCGAAGCGCTCGACTAGTGATGTCCCTCTTCAAGTTCTAAAAGTTCCTTTGTGGTTGGCTTGGCAATCTGCTCTTGATGAGCCTGTGAAAGGCGTGATCGCACTTTGCCCTTGAGGCCTTGTGGATTGGCTACTCCATTCTCATCAGCAGCGCCAATCTCAAGCGGAGCAAGTTGTTCATGAGAAGTGAGTAAATACGCACGCTCTGGAGTTAGCGGTTCATGAACCTCTACATACTCACCATGCGGAAGCATGACCAATCGCCCGGTCTCTCGGCCATGGAGGACGAGCTCCCGATCGGCGCGCTGTAACGATAAGCAGATGCGCTTCGTGGTGACATACGCAATTGGGGGCAGGACGATGATTCCAATTCTGGAGAACCACATAATCTGATTGATTGAAAGGTCAAAGTGGGTCGCAATCAGGTCATTGCCGCCATTAATCAGAGCGACCAGGGTGAAAGTTAGCGACATCGCACCAATCGCAGTGCGAGTTGGGTTATTTCGCGGACGATCAAGTAGGTGATGCTCTCGCTTATCTCCGGTCATCCACTGTTCGATAAATGGATAGAAGGCCATCAAAGTGAAGATGATTCCAGGAATAATCAGACCGGGAATCAAGATATTCCAAGAGATAGTTATACCGAAGGCATGGGTCTCCAACGGAGGAGAGAGCCGAACTAGTCCGTCGAGCCATCCCATGTACCAATCGGGCTGTGATCCGGCGCCAATTTGTCCGGGGTTATACGGACCATAAATCCAAATTGGATTTATCGATGCAACCGCGCCAAGAAAGGCGGTGATGCCGAATACGATGAAGAAGAAACCGCCGGCTTTTGCCATATACACCGGCATCAATGGGTAACCAACTACGTTCTTCTCAGTTCTTCCGGGGCCGGGATATTGGGTGTGCTTCTGATACCAGACCAACATCACGTGGGCGGTGATCAAAGCGAGCATGATTCCTGGGATTAGGAGGATGTGAACGGCATAGATGCGTTGAATGAATACTTCGCCGGGGAAAGCTCCGCCGAAGAGGAAGAAGGAGAGGTAGGAGCCGACAACTGGAATAGCTTGGATGATCGCCTCTGCGATTCGAATACCAGTACCAGAGAGCAAATCATCTGGGAGTGAATAGCCCAAGAAGCCTTCAACGATTCCAAGAGTTAGAAGAGCTACGCCGATAATCCAATTGAGTTCGCGTGGTTTGCGGAATGCGCCAGTGAAGAAGACGCGGAGCATATGTACGACCATGGCAGCCATGAAGATGAGCGCGGCCCAGTGGTGGATCTGCCTCATCAAAAGCCCGCCACGGACATCGAAGGAGATATTTAGGGTGGATGCGTATGCAGCCGACATCGTGACGCCGTTTAGCGGCTCATAGGAACCTTCATATTCGACCTCTTTCATCGAAGGGTCGAACCAGAAAGTCAAAAATGTTCCAGAGAGCAAGAGGATGATGAAGGAGTACATGACGATTTCACCGAGCATGAATGACCAGTGATCCGGGAAGACTTTGGTGATGGTCTTCTTCATCCATTTCGCAGCGCCGGTCCGCTCATCAATGAAGTTGGCGGAACCGCCCGCTAATCTCTCACGTGCACTCATCCTGAATCACGCCCCCAGAAACTCGGTCCAACTGCTTCATTGAAAGGCGCCTTGGCGATCAAGTAGCCCTCACTATCAACTGTAATAGCCAATTGTGGCAAAGGACGAGCTGCTGGTCCAAAGATAACCTTCGCTGCCCTGGTCACATCGAAGGTCGACTGGTGGCATGGACAGAGCAAATGCTTGGTGGTCTGCTCATATAGAGCGACCGCACATCCCATATGTGAGCAAATCTTGGAGAACGCGATGATTCCTTCATAGGTCCAGGAGAGTCGCTCTGCATCAAGATTGAACTCTTCCGGTCTAATCCGGATGAGGAGGACAGAGTCCTGTGCAATATCGTCGAGATGGCGGACTTTTCCGGCTGGGAATTCTGGTTGAACCTGAGCGACCGCTCCAACCTCAAGATCCGAGGGCTTGATTGGTCGGTCACCTGGATCGGTGACGAGGCGAGTTCCGGCCTTCCAGTTGGTCTCGTTTAATTCATTCTCGGGGAGCGGACCTAGATCACGAAGAAGAAGTAATGGTGAGAGCCCAACCAGTCCAAGAGCCAGCCCCAAAGTTCGCTTGATGAGCGGACGCCTTCCTAGCCCGGCGGCCGCAGCCCCCTCTTTTGCGGCAGCAACCAGAGCGGCGCGATCTTCATCATCGGATCGTTGTTCTTTTCGAGGCGCAACGACTTCATGGTCCGGCATCAGAGTCTTCGCCCAATGCACAGCTCCCATGCCGATGAAGAAGAGCGCCATCGCAAGTCCAAGGCCGAGGAAGAGTTGGTGGGCATTCGTATTATTGAAGATCGGCAGGAAGATCAAAGTGTCTTCCGGAATGAAGATGTAGGAGTAGATGAAGAGGATAGTTCCAAGCGCAGAGAGCGCGAAGAGAATCGCAACTTGTCGCTCAGCCTTCTTAGCGGCTCGCGGATCTACATCCGACTTACGATGTACGTGTTCGGGAAGTCCAGGATCACTCAGTGGTTCTAATTCATTCTTCATTTTTATCTCGCCTTCGATGTCAGCCAGACAGCTACACCAATCAAAAGGCTTAAACCAAATGCCCAGGCAAGCAATCCCTCAGTAACAGGACCAGTTCGACCGAGCGCTGCGCCGCCCAGGTTCGGCTCCTTCTCCACAAACTTGATCCACTTGATGATTGAAAGCTTCTCTTCATGAGTGAGAGTCGTATTTGCGAAGACAGGCATCGCCTGCGGGCCAGTGATCATCGCTTCATAGATATGTCGCGGTTCAACTCCCATAACAGTTGGCGCGTATTTGCCTCGAGTTAAGGCGCCACCTTGACCAACGAGGTTATGGCACATCGCACAATTCGTTCGGAATAGTTCGCCACCTTCGGCGGTATTTCCATCTCGCTCCCAGGCTAATTCCTCATTCGTTATCGCAGCAGGGCCGGGAGCTAATGAGGCCACATATGCTGCCAGAGCGGCGGTCTCTTCCTCGGAATAAACCGGGGCTTTCCGCATTGCCTGTTGGCTCATATCTGCCATCGGCATTCGCCCAGTCGCAACTTGGAAATCTACCGATGCCGCTCCAACTCCGATCAATGAAGGGGCAGCGCCAGCACCTTCAGCGCTCAAACCATGGCAAGAAGAGCAACCACGAAGGAATATCTCACGACCCTCCTTGATCAAAGATGCTTTATCTGAAGTTATCGTGACGGCAACTTCCTCTGTTGCTGCCTGAGCAACTGAGAATCCAATTCCGGCGAGCGATAGCGCAGAAAAGAGAAGCGCGGGACCGGCGAAGCGGTGGCGGCGATATCTGGAGAGAGCTCTGATAAGACGATTCATCATTGCACCAAGTAGATCGCCGAGAAGAGTGCAATCCAGACAATGTCGACGAAGTGCCAGTAATAGGAGACGACGATTGCGGTGGTTGCTTGTGAGTGACCGAAGCGGCGAGCCTTTGAAACACGAATCATCACGATCAAGAAAGCAATCAGGCCGCCAGTCACATGTAGACCATGGAAGCCAGTTGCAAGATAGAAGACTGAACCATATGGCGATGACGAGAGTGTCAACCCTTCATGGACTAGTTCGGCATATTCGAAAACCTGGCCACCAATGAAGAAGGCTCCCATAATGAATGTGAGAGCAAACCACTCTCGCATTCCCCACTTAGAGAACTGCCAGATTGAACCGGTCCGATAATTCTGGAAACGCTCCGCAGCAAAGACACCAAATTGGCAAGTGACTGAAGAGAGGACAAGTACGGTTGTGTTGAGAGCGGAGAATGGAATGTTCAACAATTCGACAGACTCAGCCCAGATCTCCGGACCTTGAACTGCTCGGGTTGTGAAGTACATGGCGAAGAGCGCCGCAAAGAACATCAATTCACTTGAGAGCCAGACGATGGTCCCTACGGCAACGATATTTGGCCGATTGAGCCGGGTATTTTGGACCGCCATGGAACTGGACATGCGGGCGATTATTCCCGAAATCCCCTTCGAATACCGCTACGCCTCCTCTCAGAATGGGGGCGGTGGCGGTGAAACGCATCACGCGAACCCCCGGTTCGCTATCGCCGCTTCCTAGGCCAATAGAATCACCCCGTTATGTCTCAATTAAGAATCGCGATCTACTCGGATGACGCCTCGGTGAGGGAGAGCGTCCGAAAGGCCCTTGGCAAGCGACTAACGAGCGAATTGCCAGAGAATCAAATCCAAGAGTTTGCCACCGCTGATTCTTTGAAGCTCTATGCCCTCGGTAAATCGAGCGCTGGAAAAGTGAAGGTCGATCTCTTCATCCTTGATGGCGAGGCGGTTCCGGAAGGCGGCCTCGGCGTAGCTCGCCAATTGAAAGACGAGATCTTTAATTGTCCGCCGATAATGGTCTTGGTTGCCCGCGAACAGGATGCCTGGCTTGCCGGTTGGTCGAGAGCTGAAGGCGTTGTGACCCATCCGGTCGATCCATTTACTCTGGCAAAGACCGCATTGAGCGTGCTCCGTGCCAAAGCAATAACAAAATAAGTCACTCCAGGCGAACAAGATGTGGGGCGAGGTCTTTCAAAAACTGGAGTCGGGTCTCGAACTCGAACAATCCCAGATTCGATTCGCTATGTCAGCGATCCTCGAAGGTCGGGCGAGCGATGAAGAGATCAAAGGGTTCCTGCTAAAACTCAAAGCCAAAGGCGAGACAGCGCGCGAAGTCCTAGCGCTTGTCGAGGTGATGTTTGAGCACGCCACCTTGATTGATATCCCAGATCGTTCGGTGGACACGGTTGGTACAGGTGGCGACGGATTCAACACAATAAACATTTCAACGACCGCTGCGATCGTCACTACAGCCGCGGGAGCCAGGACGATTAAGCATGGAAATCGTGCCGCTTCCTCGAAGTGCGGAGCCGCGGATTTACTCGAACATCTTGGCGTTGCGATAAATCTGAACGCAGCACAGGTCGCTGAGTCGGTCCGGAAGATCGGGATCGGATTCGCATTTGCACCGGTCTTTCATCCCGCAATGCGCCATGCCGCAGCGGCACGTAAAACCCTTGGTACGCCGACAATCTTTAACATCCTCGGTCCGCTCGCCAACCCAGCTCGGCCGAAAGCTGTCGCCGTCGGTGTGGCACGGGCAGAGATGCTCGAATTGGTTGCCCAAGTTCTGGCGCTCCGCGGCTGTGAAGGTTTCGTCTTCCGGGGCGACGAAGGTTTGGATGAAATCTCGATTGCCGGCCCAACGACAATCATTCAGATATCCGAAGGTCAACTTCTCAAGGCGAAGTTTGATCTCCGCGAAATCGGGTTCGAGCCACAACCTCTCAAACTATTGGAGGGCGGCGATGCCGCATTCAACGCCAAAGTGATTGAAGGAATCTTGAACGGCGAGAGCGGGGCTGGGCGGGATGCAGTAGTTCTGAACGCCGCCGTTTCGATAGCGGCATTTAAGGGTGATTTCAAATTAGGCATCGAACAACAGATTGCCAATGGTCTAGTTCTAGCAAAGGCCGCAATCGATAGCGGCCGGGCAAGCGATCTACTTCAGCGCTGGATCGGTTTATCGAAAGAGTTAGCAAAGTCCTCCTTATAGCGAAGCGCCGTCCCGATATTCCGAACTTGTTCTAAATCTGCGCGCACCTGACCTGCTCCTCGTATCGGCGAGGTCCAGTTTCCATTGATGTGGAGCAACTTTGTTTCTGGATGATTGATGAAGCGGAGCAATACCTCTACCTCCTCGTGGGAAGAGGCCGGGAGGATATTTTCCTCCGGAGCAACGACTTCACCAGATTCGATAAGAGCAGATAGCGATTCGACGATTCGATCGGGTGAAGTTGCCATAGATCCGGCAAGTCGCCCATACCTAATCAATACCAACTCCCACTTGGATTCATTCGCGCGCGCAAAGGCGAGCTCGGGCACTCTGGTTAGCGCACGTATTCTCTGACCGCGGGCCGAGCCCCTGACTAGCGCAGCAAGGCGATCTCGAAGGTCTGCCGCCTCTTCGAATCTCTCCGATAGGGCAAGGCTCTGCATTCGCTCCTGAATTCGCGCACTTACAGCAATCAAATCCTCATGAAGCGAGTGCTTTATCTCTGTAACAATCGAATCGTAGGAGTCGAGCGATTGCGCACCGACGCAGGGCGCGCCACATTTGCCGATGCCCAGCAGGGCGCATGGACTTGCTTTCTTCATACTTGATACGGTGATTCGTGGAGTGCACTGGCGAATCGGGAAGATCTCATGGATCGCCTCAATCGCGCGAGTCGCCTCATCTCGCCCATTAAATGGTCCACACCAACCATCGCTATCTGAAATCCCGGCCGCTCCGCGAACCTGAGTCAGCCGTGGAAAATTCTCTTGGGTGAGTTTTACCCAGATGGCCTTCTCTTGGAAGCGAGAACGTCGATTGAAACGTGGCTGTTGCTTTGCGATCATCCGAAGCTCGCGAATCTCCGCCTCGATGATCGTAGGCGTCTCGATGATTTCAACGCGGTCTGCTAGAGCGACCATGTCGTGTATTCGCTTACGGGTCTCGGCGGCAGTGAAATATGTCCGCACCCGAGTCCGTAGATTTCTCGTTGTGCCGATGTATAGCGGCGCGCCCTTCTCATCCTTGAATATGTAAACGCCTGGCCCTGTGGGCAGCCCTTCTGCAAAGTGGCGCTTCCTACGTTGAGCGTCTGTCACTCGATTAGTGAAAGTGCGAAGGTCCTCAATGGTTCGAACTCCCATCGATCCAAGTCGTTCGAAGACGCCATGGAGAACATCCGTTGTGGCGCGAGCATCCGCTAGCGCGCGGTGCTCTGGGGTAGTTCGGGCGCCGAAGAAAGTCGCCAATGAAGCAAGTTTGAAATTGGGGACCTCATCTCGGTTCAAGGCGTATCGTGCGATTCGCGCAGTGTCGATCACCTGGAAATTCGGCCATTGCACTTCAAATTTGGCAGCAGCATATTTCAAGAAGCCAATATCGAATGGAGCGTTATGGGCCACCAATACGGTCTCATCGGGCGATCCGAGGAATTCCAAGAACGAGAAGAGCGCTTCACCTATCTTTGGCGCTCCGATCACCATCGCATCGGTAATCCCGGTAAGAACAGTGATGAATGGTGGAATCGGCAGGCCGGGATCTATAAAACTCTGAAATTCTCCGATGATTTCACCGCCACGAACCTTTACGGCACCAATCTCCGTTATCTCAGAATCCTTGGGTGAGCCACCAGTCGTCTCGAGGTCGACGATGACAAAGGTAGTGTCAATCAGATCCTTACCAAGGTCATCGAAGGTCGGCTGCCATTGCTCGCCGGGTAATTCGTTGGATGCCACAGGAGGAAAATAGGTCCTTCCTATGACATCGGCTGGAAATGAAATACCCTCCAGATATGGCAACGGAAGGTGCGCCCGCCGGGTGGCTCGCTGATTACTACGCGAGCGGTTCCGGGGAGATGAAACGAGTTGGAGTACTGCTTCTACATGGCTTCACCGGCTCGCCAGCATCGATGCGGCCTTGGGCTCACTTTCTCAACGAGCGTGGTGTAACGGTTCGAGTGCCGCGAATTCCTGGACATGGTACGAGATGGCAGGACCTCAACAAGGTTAATTGGCAAGAGTGGCCAGCTCGCGCAGAGGCGGATTTGGATGCGCTGCTCCAAGAGTGTGATCAAGTATTCGTCTTCGGATTGTCTATGGGAGGCGCGAATACCCTCCATGTTGCAGCCACGCGGGCCAGTCAATTGACCGGCATCGTCCTGGTAAATCCCATGATCCATATCCCGGGCATCCAGATCAAGTTCGTTGAGATACTTAAATACCTTGGAGCAAAACGTCCATCCGTCGGAGATGACATCAAGAAGCCAAATGTAACCGAATGGGGATATGACGCGCTTCCAACAAAGGGGGTCGCACAACTGCATCGTTTCTTGAAAGTAACCAGGGGAATGTTAAAGAGAGTGACTGTTCCAACCCTCTTATTCCATAGCGTGGAGGATCATGTCCTACCGGTATCCAATACTGAGATCATCATGGCTGAACTTGGCGCGACTGATAAGACTAGAGTGGAGTTGGGGAACAGTTATCACGTAGCAACTCTGGATTACGATGCAGAGACGATCTTCGAAACTTCGTATCTATTCCTCGAGGCGCGAATCAAGTCCGCTTAGGCTGAAATTACCCCGCTGCCGAGGAGTGCAAAGAGGGCAAAGCCGAGCGCGATTCGGTAAATGACGAAGGGTGCGAAAGTTCTCGTTGTTACGAATCGCATCAACCAGGCGATCACTAGATAGCCGATCACGAAAGCGGTAACGGTGGCCACTCCAGTTTCCAAAGCATTGAAAGCGGATAGCTCTGGCTCCCTTATTGAATTAGCCAATTCGAAGAAGGAGCTGCCGAAAACTGCAGGGATAGCGAGTAGAAATGAGTAGCGAAGCGCGGAAACGCGATCCAATCCAAGTATTCGGCACATCGCGATTGTTGCTCCGGAACGCGAGACACCTGGGATAAGTGCAAGCGATTGGGCAAAGCCTGCATACAGCCCGTCGCGCATTCGCAGATCAGTAAGGTTGCGGTTACTTCTTCCAAACTTATCGGAGAGGCCGAGGACGATTGCAAAGATAATCAGGACGGATGCCACTAACCAAAGGGAGCGGAAGTTCTCGCGAATCAGATCTTGGAGTAGAACCCCAAGAATCACGATTGGAAGTGAGCCGATTGCAATGAAGTATCCAAGACGCATTTGAGTGCGGTCGTAATCTCTACGCCCCAAGGCGCGAAGGACTGCTCGTAAGATTCCTCCTATCTCACGCCGGAAATAGAGAACGACCGCTAATTCAGTTCCGATTTGGATGATGGCGGTGAAGGTCGCACCGGGATCAGCCGCTCCTGGAAGGAATTCACCTGCAATTCGGATATGAGCGCTCGAAGAGATTGGCATAAATTCAGTAAGGCCTTGAATCAATCCCAGAAATATGGCCTCTAGCACTCGGCTATCGTACAAAGCGGCGATTTACATCGGGGGAGAAGGGCCGAATCGCATCCGGCGAGTATTCTGAAGAGCAGGAGGAAGCGATGAATATTCACACCCATGGCCGAGAAGTTCTTGAAGAGTTAGCACCTGAAGGGCGAGCCCTTCGGGAGTTGATCCCTGATGTCTATGAGGCCTTTGGAAACCTTTCCAAGGCTGCGCAGCAACCAGGCGAACTCTCGCCGATTGAAAAGGAGTTGATTGCGCTGGCGATAGCTGTCGCATTGCATTGCGATGGTTGCATCGCATCCCATGCCCGCCAACTGGTTCTAAAGGGTGCGACGGAGCGACAGGTTGCCGAAGCGCTCGGCGTCACAATCCAGATGATGGGCGGGCCAGGAACTGTTTACGCGCCCCGCGCTTTCGCAGCCTTTAGATCGTTCAGCGCGCCGAAGAAAGAGCAATTGAATTGAAACCGAATCTCAACAACTATCGATTTGTGGCAATGCGCATCTCGCTCTTACTCCTATTTGCGATGATATCCATGCTTCAAATCTTTTCCTTCCCAGGACAGTTCTCCCATATGCGAGAAGTAGAGGGTTTTTCACGCCTCTACGAAATTAGCCTAACCCTGATTTTGGCAATCTGGTTTCTTTCCGGCCAGCTAGCCATAGTTGCAATCTGGAAAATAGTGAGATTTTTTGAGCGAAGCGAGTTTTTTACCTTGGCTGCATTGAATTGGGTGAACCGAGTAGTTTTACTATGTTGGCTAGCTGTAGCGGGATCTGGGGCGATTTTTATTGTGACGATTCCTAGAGCAGAGGATCCAGGAATTTTCGTCTTGTTAACCGCTATCGGACTATTTCTTTTTTCACTTGCTTTATTTGCGACGTTAATGCGAGACCAAATTCGAAATCAAATATAGTTTGTGGACGATACTGGGATCGAACCAGATATATTGAATTGTAAATACTTTTATTT
>VFQT010004822.1_pt1 | contig 10787 bp, 10 predicted proteins | sample 3512381 | NCBI WGS metagenome assembly VFQT01 (sample SAMN10412376, study PRJNA504923) | tailings metagenome | isolation source: Relicate 2 Philex TSF3 active mining site | place: Philippines: Tuba, Benguet | collected 2017-08-29 | reverse complement strand
CCACCGTTTGGGCCACATCGTCATAGTTGTGCCAGATTCGCGCCTCGCTCGTGTAGAAGGCTCTCACTTCGTTCGGGTCGCCCCGTTCGAGTGCCGACAGAAAACGATTAGAAAAGGCGCTGATATCTTCGCGATGACCCATGTTCGACCCCCCTTTGGCCAACGAAGTTGTCTTGCACAATTAGACTAATGGACGCGAGCGCAGGACGCCACCTTCACGATTTCCTCAGCACTTGGCGGGCGTTCATGGTCGCGGCCGTGCCCGCGATGCTGGGCTCGGTGTGGGCGACCGGGCGTTTAGGTGCGTCGATGTCGCCGATCGACCTCGCCGAATGGGCGCTGCTGATCGCGCTGCTCACCGTCGTTGGCAGTATCAGTCAATTTGGAATCAAACCCGGTTACATGCAAGAGGTCAGTGATCGCGGTGGCGAGCATCGTTACGCAGCGTTGCGAGCGGCGTTGTTAACGGTCGGCGCTAGTGGTATCGCGGCGGGTGTCATCGTGGCAGGCTTGCTGTACGCGTTGTCGATCAACGGTCATTGGCATAACGTCGCCGTCTTGCCGTGGCTGCCGGTGTACGGCTTGCTCGCGAATGTCGGCATGATGTTCCACACGGATCTGCGCATCTTGGGCGGTGCGCGCGTGCTTGCGACGATCGCGATCGTCACATTCCCGTTGTTCGTCGCCTTGCTCGAGTGCATGTTGTGGCTAGGTAGCGATCCGCTTGCGGCATTCTTTGCTACCCAATGCGCGATATCTTTGCTCGTTGCGGTATTGTTAGCAATGCGCAGCGGGGTGTTGCAGGCCACGGGAGTGGACGGGCGCTTTCTGCGACGTGCCCTCGTGATGGGGCTGCCCGTGATGGGTGGCTTGTTGGCGAAATACGTGGCGGACCTTGCGGTCTCCGGGACATTTCGTTGGGGTGTCGATGCGGCTTCGGCCGGCGGTTATGGTCTTGCCGTGCGCGTCACCGAACCGTTGATGATGCTCTACATCGGCTCATTCCAGATGGCTTGGGGTGCACACGTCTACGGCTGGATCAAAGAATCGCCTAGTGGCGATTTAGTCGCGCGACATTCCGCGCGCTCTTGGTGGCTCGCTGCTGCCGGTATTCCGCTGGGTATTTTGCTCGCCGGGATGATTATCACCGTCACCGATCCGACCGCTCAGTCGTGGGCGGGTTGGTGGTTCATCGCCATGATGATCTCGCGCACGCTCGCGTTTGGGATGGCTTCGGCGATGGGCTACGGTCAGACCTTGCAGCGCAACTATCGACTAGGTATGCGTTATGCCTTGCTCGAGATGCTCTTGAGCGTGACGCTCTTGCCGATCACGGCCGTCTTTGCGGGTGCGGAGACGGCGGCCGTGGTGGCCGCCGTCATTCCTTGGTTGACCGTATGGCGCTTGCGCGCGATGTCGCGTCTTACTGTTGCAGCTTTGTCAGTTCCGCAAGCACCATCTTCGAGTGCCCATCCGGGTTGACGTTGTCGAAGCGTCGGGCGATGCGGCCCTGTGGGTCGATGATGAAGGTGTCGCGACGAGCGATATCGAACAACTTGTATTGGGGATAGCTTGTCAGCGAGCCATACGCCTTGGTGACGGCCGTCTTGCTATCCGACAGCACCGGGAACGGCAGGCTGTGTTCTTTGGCGAAGGCTTCTTTCGAATCGACGGCATCGACGCTGACGCCGAGGATCACCGCGTTGGCGCGGCGAAAGGCAAAGATGTCGTCACGCAGTTCGCAGGCTTGGGTCGTGCAACCGGGTGTGTTGTCCTTCGGGTAGAAGTACAGCACCACCCACTTGCCACGATAGTCTTCGAGGGAGCGCCAAGCGCCGGTTTGGTCCTGAAGCTTGAAGGCGGGAGCGGGATCGCCTGCTTTGGGGATGGCCAGCGCGAGGCTAGCGGCAAGCGCGAAGAACAGCGTCGTGAGAACTCGGATCATGGCAACGTCCTTTGTCGTCAAACCGGGGTAGCCGACTCTACCGAAGGCGCTGCGCGCTGACCATCTCGGCGCGCTATTTTCCGTCCCGCTATCGTCAGTTCGGATGCCACTCGATCTCGTCTACCGGTAGATCGCGCACCCGGTAGTTCGCCGAGACGTAGTCGTCTTCGACCATGCGTCGCAGGATCAGCCTGAGGTCTTGGCCCGCCGCCTGCGCTTGTTTTGCCAGTTGCGCCAGTTGCGAGAGACTCGAGATGGCTTTGCCGTTCACGCTGACGACTTCCTGTCCGTATTCGATGCTGCGCAACTCGCCTTGTGAGCCGGGCTCGATGTGGTGCACGAGCAGCACGCCCGCTTCGTCGGTCGAGGCAACCTCGTACATCAAGCGGGGTGCGAACACGACGCCGCTGATACGCAGACCGCGACGCTCAAGGTATTGGATGCTCGGTACCAGATCGGCTTCCACCACCAATTCACGATCACCACGCTGAATTCGCAGCGGCGTTTTACCGTAGCGCCCGCGCAGATCGATCAAAAGATCGGAGACGGCGAGATAACGTTGATCGGAACCGACTAAACCCAAGATTTCATCACCGCGCTGCAAGCCGAAGCCGTCTGGCGTGACCGGGGGATCGGCGACGATCAAGGTTTCGATGTCGCTCTCGTCGATGGCGAAGGCGGTCGCGATCCGCGGCACGGTGGCGCTGCGCCCGGCGCGCAGCAGTTCGAGCACACGGCAGGCGTGCGGCATCATCACCGCGAAATTCATGTTCTGTGAGCGGCGGTCACCGAGCGAGGCGGTGTTGATGCCGATGACCTTGCCGGTGGCCAGATCGATCAGCGGGCCACCCGAATTGCCAGGGCTGATGGGCGCATCGGTTTGGATCATCGGATAGCCGTTCGAGCGCGATACGCCGGCCATGATGCCGCGGGTCGCCGTGAACGCATAACCGAGTGGGTGACCGAAAGTGCCGAGGTCGGCACCGACGCCCGGCAATCCTTCGCAGGCGAGCGGGGCTTCGATGGCCTCAGTCGGAATCGCCGCTGCCGGTATTTCGAGCAGCGCGATGTCTTGCACGTTGTCGACGAAGAGGGCTTTGGCGGGAATGTTCTTGCCGCCACGGAACTGCGCTTCGATGAGTGCGGGAACGTAGCCCGCTACATGGGCGTTGGTTAGCACCCAACCGCGTTGCCGATCGACGAGAAAGCCGGCACCACGCCAACTGCCCGGCTCGCTCTCGATGAAGCCGAACTCGGAGGTGACGGTGAGTTTGACGGTGTAGCCCGCTGCTGCGACAAACGCTGCCTCGGCTGCTTGGTCGGTGCGTGCCACCGCCGAGACCGACAACAAAATCAGGGTGACTAGCCAACGCGCGGTGGAGATTTGCATGCAACGTATTATCACCGTTTGCCGCTTCAACGGTTGATCCAGTGGAGCGCATAATGGGCGCTCTCTGCAGGAGGTCGAACTATGTCCAAGTGGATCGTGATGTCGATAGCAGCGCTCGCACTCGTCGGGTGTGAGGCGGGTTCGTCGCCGTTCCAGCGTCAGGCTGCCACCAAGGCGCCGACCTCGGGGGCGACCACGGTCACTGCGGCGAGCGCGGCAAAAGAGCCGAAGTTGCTGCAGCTTGGCGACTTCACCCTGCCGGCCAATTCGAAGTTGGATGACGCGAACACGTTGGTGGTTGGCATTGATACGCGCTGGGTCGGACGAGTGGTGTTGCGCACCACGCTCCCGCCGGTCGATACCTACAACCATTTCTTTCGAACCTTGAGCGGCTCCGGCTGGAATCTCATCACGGCCTTGCAAGGTAAGACGAGTGGTTTGACCTTCGCGCGCGGTGAGCGCGTCGCCACGGTGATGATCGAGGGTTCGGCTCTGTCTGGAACCCTGGTCACGATTTTGGTGACGCCGCGCGAAGGCGCGAACTGATCGTTTGACTCGCGCGCGCGACCGTTCGCTCGACGTCTTTCGTGGGGCGACGGTCGCCCTGATGATCCTCGTCAATAATCCTGGTAGCTGGGATCATCTCTACCCGCTTCTTGCGCATGCAGCTTGGCATGGCTGGACGCTGACCGATCTGGTGTTCCCATTCTTTTTGTTCGCCGTCGGCTATTCGATGGCGTTGACCTTGCCGACGTTACGAGCGGCGGGCGGTGTGACCTACGGCAGTCGAGTCTTGCGTCGTACGGCCGCGATTTTTGCGATCGGCTTGTTCATCAACGCGAGTCCGTTCGTGCGCTGGGATGAAGCGGGTGAGTTAGTGCTGCGCGACTTCGATGCGCTGCGCATTATGGGTGTATTGCAGCGGATCGCTCTGTCTTTCGGTATCGCAGCACTGATCATCTGGTGGGGTGACCTTCGCGCGGCAGTCTCGTCGACGGTGGTGTTGTTACTCGGTTATTGGTGGGCCTGCATCGCGCTGGCTACGAGTGCGGATGCTTATTCGCTTGAGGGTTTCTTTGGGACTTCGATTGATCGTCTGGTGCTCGGCGCGTCGCACCTGTATCGGGGCGAAGGCGTGCCGTTCGATCCCGAAGGTTTGGCGAGCACGATTCCCGCGGTCACCCAAGTATTGATCGGCTATGTGACAGGGCGTTGGTTGGCGCAGCGACCTCGCGTGGACGACCTACCGTGGGCGCTCGTGGTGAGCGCGATTGTGTTGTTCCTGCTCGCGCAATGGTGGTCGACGGTCCTGCCGATCAACAAGAAACTTTGGACGCCGTCGTACGTGTTGTTGACGAGTGCGTTGGCGCTGGCCTGCATGGCGTTGCTGAGGCCTGGTCTTGCCTTCGCGGGCCGGTCGTTCATCGGAACTTTCTGCGAGGATTTCGGGCGCAACGCTTTGCTGATTTTCACGTTGAGCGGTTTGCTGCCGCGCTTTCTGAACTTGCTGTTATTGCCCGACGGGTCGACTCCGCTGCGCTTTGCATACCGAGAGTTCTATGCACCGTGGTTTGATCCGCAGTTCGCCTCGTTGCTCTTCGCAGTGACCCAACTGTGGCTGTACTGGTTGCTGGTTCGATATTTCAATCACCGGGGTTGGTACTGGCGAGTGTAAGATTCTCGCGTTGGACTATTCGGGGGTTCGTATGACATTCGCTTTGAAACTGATCGCTTCCGTAGTGGGAGCCGCTTTGTTGATATCGCCGGCGAAAGCCGACACCGTGATCACCGAGTGTGATCGCTTGGCCGCTCACCCCGAAGATCCGCAGAAGGTGACGCCCGGCGTCCACCAGAACGACATCGACTACCCGAAAGCCATCGCCGCTTGTGAGCAGGCGCTCGTCGTGAATCCAAGCGATCCGCGTGCGCGCTATCAACTTGCGCGTGTGCTATTCTATACGAACCAGAACGAACGAGCCGTAGCGGAGATGAAGCGCGCTGCCGATGCAGGGCACATCCAAGCGCAATATATTTTCGCGACCTTCATCGCGCGTCAGCGACCGTTTGCGCCGACGGATATTTGTTTAGCTGAGCAGTATTGGCGACAAGCAGCCACAGCAGGGCGGCAAGCGGCACGGGTGCAATACGTTCGCTTCACGCTGCAACAGCGTTTTGCAGGTTGTGCCAATGTGGCCACCGATGCCGAGTTGCGTAGCTTCGTCGATGGCATCGCCAAAGATTCCAAGAGTGTCTACGAGAATTTGTTCGTCGAAGATTTCAACGTCGGTTTGAAGAGCCGTCCCTCGGAAGCCGCTCGCGCGAGCTGGCAGCGTTGCCGCAGTTCGCTGGGTCTGCCGGCTGATGAGCCGTGGCGCGTTCGTCGTTTCGGTGACACCGAGTCGATGACGAATGCCCTGACTGCGTTGATTTTGAGCGGTGAGAAGACCATCACGGCCACGACGCCCTGGTCTTACGGACGCGATCCGGAACGTAGACCCTACGAAGGTGCCTACGCAGTGCTGCTCGATGGCAAGGGTGAGCCCGCCGGTGTGCTACGCACGACGTCGCTGCAGACCAAGCCGTTCGATCAGGTGACCGAAGAGGACTCTCGCTATGAGGGCAAACCCGTGCGACCTCTCGAAGCGTGGCAGCGCGTGCACCGCGATTTCTTCAATCGTACGTTGGCGCCGATCGGCAAGGCATGGTCTGCCGACATGCCGGTGACGCTCGAGAAGTTCGAAGTGGTCTGTCGCTAGGGCGGAAGCGGTGCCGAACGACTCGGTGCCGATTCGATCAATTCGATCAGCTCGCCGTCAGGGCCGCGCGTCGTGGCGGCTCTGCGCCCTTCGTAAGCGGCGCCGCTGTGTCGAGTGGGTGGCGTGATCCACTCGACTTTGATCGCATCGAGATCGCGCACGGCAAAACTCGTCATTGCAACGCCGGGCGGTAGTTCGCCCGTCGCCACCGGTCGTGCGATCGCATTGGCGGAGTAGCCATCAAACTCGATCAGATTGCCGTGTTCGGCGAGCCGCGCGGTGGCGATCGGTAACGGCGTCGCCAGATCGATACCTTGGGCCCGATTGATCATCGGATTCGGCCGCGCCCGCAGTGCACCCGGTTGCAGTGCGAAGCGTTCGGCATACCAATCGAGCGTGGCGCGCGGATTGGTCGCCGCGAGCACCATGATGAAGATGCGCCCGATACGGCCCTTGGGATCAGGTAACACCGAGCGGGACCGGTCACCCGTTTCAGCCGTCAAATAGAGCACTTCCTCGTCGTTACCCACCACTTGGAAGGCGCGGATCGACGGGATGGTGGTCAGCGGCTTCGGTTCACCGATGACGCGGAACGGTGAGTCGCGCATCGAGTCGAACAGCGCGTCCGGATCGTCGACGACGATTTCGATGGCATTCCAGCCAAAGCTGGTGAGGGCACGGTAACCCTCGGCGCGCGGCGATTCGATAGCGCGCACAAAGACGTCGGGCGCCGAATCCGGGCTCATCAAAATGTAGCGCCGTCCAGCGACGGCAGGTGCGCCCCAAGAGGCGGCGAGTTCCGGCGAGACCGTCCCGCGTTCACGCACGCGGTAGTCGAAATAGCGGCCGTAATGGGTTTCGACCCAGTCGAGATCTTGGGCGGCAATGGTCGCGATATCGAAGCGCTGCAGCAACGGGGCTGCGTTTGACCACGATGAGGTCAACCAAAGCAGAGCGAGAACCGAAATGGCGGATTTGAGTCGCTGCACCGCGGGCATGCTAGCAACGCGGTTGCAAGGGTGGCAAACCCCTATATTCGTCGGCATCGACAGCCCGTGTATATTCCGACGCCTTCCCGTCCGGTTCGATTGCTAGGAGCTTTTACAGATGACGACGAGCGCCGAGGTTCGCCTGCCGCGACAAACTAAGGGCAAGCGACCCCACTTTTTCGAAGATCCCTCGATCGACCAGATGATGACTTTCCTGTTGGAGCTGACCACCGAGGTCGCTGTGCTGCGAGAGCGTCTCGACACGGTCGAGCGTCTGCTCGATACCAAGGGCAGCGTGACTCGTGCCGCGATCGAGGCTTATCAGCCCGATGCGGCTGTCGAGCAGGAGCGGGCGGCTTGGCGCGACGCCTATCTCAAGCGCGTATTGAGGATGCACGCGCCCGAGTGACTGGCGCGTTCGATGATCTTTGACGAATTCTGAGGAGGATTTTTCCATGGCTGCAAACCCCAAAGATATCCCGGTGCCGAACATCGAAGAGTTGTTCCGACCGACTCATGACGAGCGTGCCCGGCAGAGCATGGTCAGCATGATTCGCAAGCACGCGATCATCGACATGCGCCGCGCACTCAAAGCCGACTATGAGGGGCGCATCGAACCGAAACTCGAGCGTGAAGGATGCAAGCCCGAGGATTATGCTGCGATCGAGAAATCACTCGAGCGTGAAGCTTCATATCGTTTTTATAGTGCCGTCCGTTACAACGCGCAGGAGATGTGCTACCTCTCCGTGCAGCCGGCGGTCGAGCGCGCGCTGCCCGAGATGATCGATCTCGCCAAAGATCTCGCCGTTCGTAATCCGACCGGCGGCTCGCTGCGTCTGAACCCTAATCTCGAGATTCCGCGCTACATCACCGCGCTCGATGTGCATTTGGCGCCAGGCTGGGTGCATGCGGAGTACACCGCCGATGACGTCGCGCAGGGAGCGGTCGTGTCCTTTGGTGGCAAGGTGTTCTCGGGTCAGCACCCGTATCGCAAGAAGCCGGGTGCCGTGGGTGAGTCGATCGCCTACTGGCTTAAGAAAAAATTCCCGACCTTAAAACCTAAGCGCATCCTCGATCTTGGTACGACGGCGGGGAAGAATTTGCTCCCGTACTGCACGGCTTATCCGAACGCCGAAGCTCACGGTATCGATGTCGGTGCGCCGGTGCTTCGCTATGGCCATGCGATTGCCGAGCACGAGGGTATCCCCGTGCACTTCAGTCAACAGAATGCGGAAGCTACCGACTTTCCGGATGGTCACTTTGATTTGATCGTCTCGAGCTTCTTCTTCCACGAAGTCTCGGTGAAAGCTACGAAGAAGATTCTCAAAGAATGCAATCGTCTGCTTGCGCCAGGTGGTGTCATGGTGCACATGGAGCTGCCGGACGAGTCGACGGTCTCGCCCTACGAAAACTTTTTCTGGAACTGGGACACGCTCAACAATAACGAGCCGTGGTACACGTCCTACCGTGCGCAGGATCCGGTCCAACTCTGCGAGGAAGCGGGGTTCGCGCGCGACAAGTCGTTCAAGCTGCACGTGCCGGACATCCTGACTTTTGGCGAAGAGCGTCATGCCAAGTTCATGCGCGGCGAAATCGAATCGCCTGCCCACGGTAGTGGTGGTTGGTTCGTCTTCGGCGCGACGAAGATGTAAGAGCTTGACGACATAAGCGCTGCTTTCGAGGGGGGTTGATGAAACGGCGATCATTCGTGGTGGGGGCCGGAGCTTGTGCTGCGGCCGGTTGGTGGTTGGGTGCGGGTGCCGCTCGGGCTTGGGCGGCAGCCGGTGACACGCGCTACGACTTGATCGTCATCGGTGCGGGCACTGCGGGCATTCCGGCGGCGATCTTCGCCGCCGCTCGCGGCGCCCGGGTGTTGATGCTTGATGCCGCCAATGACATCGGCGGTACGCTGCATCTGTCGACGGGACAGATGAGTGCGGCAGGCACGAAGTTGCAGGCGTCGCTCGGCATCGTCGATTCGGCGCAGGCGCATTTCGATGATGTGATGCGCATCAGCAAAGGCACCGCCGATCCCGAGCTCGTGCGTTTGGCCGTCGATAACGCCGCGACGAGCTTTGATTGGTTGATGGATCACGGGTTCACGGTGTTGCCCGACCACCCGGTGCTGGGGCAGGGCCACGAACCCTATTCACAAAAGCGGTACTACTGGGGCGCCGAGGGTGGTCGCACCATCCTCGCGGTGCTACGCCGTGAATTGCAGCCCTGGGTTGATCAAGGGCGAGTGGATGTCTCTTTGTCGACGCCGGTGACGGCGCTGCTGACCAATGACGCAGGCGACATCGAAGCCGTACGCGTGAAATCGGGTCTGGCCGAAACGGTGTTCCGTGGTCGACACGTGCTGCTCGCTTGCGGTGGCTATGTCTCGAATCCGCAATTGTTCGAGAAGCTCTCGGGTGTACGTGACTACGGCGATAACGGTTATCCCTATTCACAGGGTGCTGGCATCGAGCTTGGTATGTCAGTCGGCGGCTTCGTTCGTGGCCGAGAGAATTATTTGAGCAACTTCGGTTCGATCCTGGCCGATGATCAATTTCCGGCCAAGATGTTTGCGCGTTTCGTCGTCATTCCGCAGCAGCGTCAGCCTTGGGAGATCTTCGTGAATGCGCGCGGCGAGCGATTCATCCGCGAAGACGAGCCGAGCTTCGACAAGCGCGAGATGTCGTTGTTGTCGCAACCCGACCTGCGCTACTGGATCGTGTTCGACGAGGAGATTCTCGCCTCTGCGCCGCCGGGTGTCGGCGGATTTTCGCGCGAGGAGATGCGCGATGCGTTCGATGCACACTCCTGGTTCATCAAGGCCGACACCTTGCCCGAGCTCGCTGAAAAGGCGGGCATCGACGCGGCAGGTTTGCTGCGCAGTGTCGATGATTACAACCGCGGCGTCGCACAGCGTCGCGATCGGTTCGGTCGCGAGCATTTGCCGCGCAAGATCACCAAAGCGCCGTTTTACGCGATCCGTCACCAAGGGCACTCGACAACTTCGACCGTGGGACTTGCCGTCAACGGCGCGTTGAACGTGGTGCGTGCGCGGGGCGAGCCGGTGCGTAATCTATATGCCGCGGGTGAATTGCTCGGCGCGGGTCAGTTGATGGGACAGTCGTTCGTCGGTGGCATGATGGTCACGCCTGCCATCACGTTCGGACGACTGTTGGGTCAAAGATTGCCTATCGGATCGGTCCGTATATGAAAAGAGATTCGATGAACGCCGTATTCTCGTTGGTCTTAACTGCCTTGCTACTGGGGTCGACGACCATGACACAAGCGGCCACGGATCCTTCGCAGCAACGCACGGTGCTCGCGTCGCTTGAGCTCGACGGACTGCGCGTCGAGCGCGGCTATGCGCCATCGCCCCTCGGGCAGATCCATTATCAGGATGTCGGTGTGGCCAAAGACGGGCAGCCAATCTATGTGCTGTTTCATCAAGTGCCGTGGTTTCACATCTACTACAGTCGCGCGCAAGCGGAACTCGCCAAGCGTGGAATTCGTTCGATCGCACTCGATACGCCGGGATACGGTCTGTCATCGAGGCCGTCGCAACCGCCTTCGATCAGCGAATATGTGAGCGCTTTGCGCGCGGCGCTTGCCCATCTGAACATCGATCGGGCGGTTGTCGTGGGCCATCACACCGGGGTTACGCTCGGCGTTGAGCTCGCGCGCCGCGCGCCGGAGCAGGTGCAGTGTCTCGT
>VFQT010004821.1_pt1 | contig 10792 bp, 12 predicted proteins | sample 3512381 | NCBI WGS metagenome assembly VFQT01 (sample SAMN10412376, study PRJNA504923) | tailings metagenome | isolation source: Relicate 2 Philex TSF3 active mining site | place: Philippines: Tuba, Benguet | collected 2017-08-29 | reverse complement strand
GACCCAAAGACTGGCAAGCATGGTCGCTTCGAAACCAATACGATGCCGCAATGGGCGGGCTCGTGCTGGTACTTCCTGCGCTATATCGATCCGCACAACAACGATACGTTTGTCGATCCTGAAAAGGAGCGCTACTGGATGGGTTCAACCGGTGTGGATCTCTACATCGGTGGCGGTGAGCACGCCGTGCTTCACTTGCTGTATGCGCGATTCTGGCACCAGGTGATGTTCGATTATGGACGTGTCTCGACTCCCGAGCCATTCACACGACTGTTCCACCAGGGGTTGATCATGGGCGAAGATGGACGAAAGATGTCCAAGTCGCTCGGCAATGTTGTGAATCCCGACGATGTGATTGCCTCTCACGGTGCCGATGCACTCCGTCTCTATGAAATGTTCCTCGGTCCACTCGAGGCTTCAAAGCCATGGAACACGCAAGGCATCGACGGTATCTCACGCTTCCTCAATCGCACATGGCGCATGATGGTTACCGAAGACGGCACATTGTCGCCTGCCGTTGCCGACGTACCATGCACTCCTGAGCAAGATCGAGTATTGCATGCCACGATCAAGAAGACGCGTGAAGACGTCGACGCACTGAGCTTTAATACAGCCATTGCGCAGTTCATGATCTTTGTGAACGAATTCACACCAGCCGACGTACGACCGCTGCAAGCGATGCGTGCCTACGTGCAATGTCTTGCACCATTCGCACCGCATATCGCAGAAGAACTCTGGCAGATTCTCGGTGGTGAGGGTTCTGTGCATACGTCGACGTTCCCCGAGTATGACGCGTCCAAGCTGATTGCACAGAGCGTCGAGGTTGTTGTGCAGATTAGCTCGAAGATTCGTGGCAAGATCACCGTTGCACCGGATGCCGATGCCGCAACGATGGAAGCAGCCGCACGAGCAGACGAAAACGTCGTCAAGCACTTGGATGGAAAAACTATCGTCAAGACCATCGTCGTGCCCGGCAAGCTTGTCAACTTCATCGTCAAGTAGTCATGCGCTTTCTCTTCGTCATTGCTGTAGCCGTGCTCAGCGCTCATAGCGCTGTGGCACAGACTACGTATGCCGGGCCATTTATTGGGGGCTCTCTCAAGGCATCGCTCTTGAACGAAGTATCGGGAATTGCGGTTGAACCAACGCAACAGCCGCGTCTCTGGTTGATCAACGACTCAGGCGATAAGCCACAGATCTATTGTGCCAATATGCGGGGCGAGTTGCGTTTTAAGGTTCGCGTGACGAATGCGACGAATGTCGACTGGGAAGATCTTGCTGTGAGTGCCGAAGAGAACTGCGGCATCTATGTCGCAGACATCGGTGATAACAACGCCAAGCGCGCGGCCATCACCATCTATCGTGTGGATTCCCCATCGGATAGTATCGACGCGATTCCAACGGACCGAGACGGTATTGGTATTCTCACCGACACAGCTGAAGTATACACGTTCACGTATCCGGATGGAGCACGTGATGCCGAGACGTTCCTCGTCGATCCACGCACGAACGACTTCTACATCATCTCGAAGCGCGATAAGCTTGCACGCGTCTATCGTGCGGCGGCACCGCACCGCCATGGCACAACGCGCACACTCGAGTTCGTCACTACGCTCCCAATGTCGATGCTCACGGCCGGCGATGTTTCACACGACGGTTCATCGATCATCCTCAAGAATTATCTCTTTGCATGGCAATGGGATCGCCGTCCCAACGAGTCTGTCGCTGACGCACTCAAGCGTCCGGGCGTACGCTTGCCGTACATGCCCGAGGAACAGGGCGAGGCCATCTGCTTTACGAGAGATGATCGCGGATTCGTCACAACGTCGGAGCGTGAGAATGGTGGATCGAATCCGCCTATCTACCTCTACCTTCGGAGCGATGGCGCTACTGGTAATCAACTGCAGCGTGACGCTAAACTGCCGAACATCAGCATTGCCCCAACGCCTGGCAAGCCAGGATACATGACGCTTCGGTACGTTGTTCCAGAAGTCTCTCGCGTGTCGATCACCGTTGTCAACATGATCCTCATGACCATGCAGACCGTTGACGAAGAATCTGGCGAGGCAGGAGTGCAGGAGCGCGAGATCGATATCCGACGCTTGCCCCCTGGCGACTACGCCGTGTTCATCAACTCAAGCATGTTCAGCGTTAGCGTGCCATTCACGAAGCCGTGAATACGTTCTTACTTACAACTCGCACCATGAATACTCTCTCGGTTCGTGTACGCCGATCTCTGCACATCGCAATGATCGCAACGGTGGTTCTCTTTGCGTGTGCTCGCCCCCTCGCAGCTCAGTCGCTCTTGTCAGCGCGCCTGAACGATGTCTGCGCCTTGCTCAACCTCAAGAGCATGCAGTTCGACACAGTGTTCACATCGGAGTTCCTGCAGAAGGTACCGCCGATGCAACTCACAATGGTCACACAACAGCTCACGAAGGAATCCGGCGGTTGCGTATCGATTCGTGTGGTGGATTCGACATCAGCCTATCAGTGCAGAGCCGAGGCTGTGACCGTGAACGGATTTACAATCCCAATCACACTGTCGATTCGGAAGAACGCACCACATCTGATTGAGGGTCTATTCCTCAAGCCACCGATGCGCGTTGGATCCACCCTGGAATCGGTCATCAAGGAGCTTAGGCAACTCAAGGGTACAACATCGCTGTCGGCAATCAATCTGTCGCGCAAGCATGTACTCGCTGCGCACGATTCATCCGCGTACTTGCCGATTGGCTCCACGTTCAAGCTCTACGTACTTGGAGCACTCGCCGAGCAAATCCGGCTCGGGAAGCGTCGATGGGATGACGTGGTCATCCTCGATACATCGATTCGATCGCTGCCCTCGGGGATTCTTCACACGTGGCCGCATGGTTCGCCGCTCACCCTGCACACGCTCGCAACGCTGATGATTTCGCAGAGCGACAACACCGCAACAGACCTTTTGATGCACGAGCTGCATCAGGATAGCATTGAGCACATGCAAACGATCATGGGTCATTCAGACGCATCACTGAACGTGCCGTTTCTGACAACCCGCGATGTGTTTCTGTTGAAGTTTACAAATGAGGGTCAAGGGGCTCGTGAGTACGCCGGACTCCGTCCTGCTGACCGACGGAAGTATCTCGACCGTGTCAACGAGCAGACGCCACTCAGTGCTGTGCGATTTATCGATACGGCAGTTGTGCCCGACCGAGTCGAATGGTTTGCGCGCACAACCGACTGAATCCGTGCAATGGACTGGCTTCGCGATGGACGTCTCTCGCCTGCTGTGCTCGACATTCTCACGGTCAACAAGGGCCTCGATATCAACAGCAAACAGTGGTCGTATGCCGGATACAAGGGCGGTAGCGAACCTGGCGTGATCAACATGACCTATCTGCTCCGACACAGCTCGGGCGATTGGTACGCACTTTCGGCATCGTGGATGAATACTGACAACTCCAGCAGCGGCGAAAATGGGGTCAACGAGGTTACCTTTGCCGGCCTCGTGCAGCGCGCGATTCAGCTACTCGCCCCCTAACTTTGCACATGCTCTGTCTTGCCTGTGAATCCAATCCGGAATGGGTCGATGTTGCGATAGCACATCCCGACCATGTGCTCGTTGACCATGCGCTGTGCGAAAAGAAGGCGGCAGCCTTTGCAATGGCCATGATCAACCGCTACCCCGATAAAACGCGGCTGGTGCTGGAGATGATTGACCTCGCGAAAGAAGAGCTCGAGCATCTCGATACCGTTGTTCGCATTCTTGATGCACGCGGGATTACGATGGCACCGGATGAGGGCAACGTGTACGCGCAGCAACTCCATGGACATATTCGTGGACAGGAGCCGTATCGGTTGCTTGACGCGTTGATTGTCGGTGCATTTATCGAAGCGCGCTCGTGTGAGCGCTTTTCGCTTCTTGCAAAGCATGCACCCGATGAAGAGATGCGAGCGTTGTATTCCTCGCTGCTCGCAAGCGAGGCTGGTCACTATCGCATGTACACCGACATCGCACGCGAGTACTTCCCTGTGGAAGATGTTCGCTCTCGTGTGAAAGAATTCGCCGAGATTGAGGCCTCGATCGTCAAGGGGCTTTCCAACCAACCAACAATGCACGGATAATGGCACGCATCATTTTCATGGGTACGCCCGAGTTTGCCGTTCCGTCGCTGCAGGCATTGCATCGCGAGTTTGGCGTGCAGACCGTAGTAACCGTGCCGGACAAGCCTCGAGGCAGAGGATTGGAGATTCACCCAAGTGAGGTGAAGTCAGCCGCGCTCGAGCTTGGCATCACCGACATCTTGCAGCCCGCATCGCTTCGTGATGACGCGTTTCGCGAGCAGATCGCTGAACGCTCGCCCGACGTGATGTGCGTGATCGCATTCCGCATTCTGCCGAAGAGCATTTACTCGCTCGCACGCGTCGGCGCATTTAATGTGCACGCGTCACTGCTGCCGCGGTTTCGCGGTGCAGCACCGATTAATCATGCGATCATGTCAGGTGATCGCGAGACGGGTGTTACGTCCTTCCTGCTCAACGACGTTGTCGACACAGGCACGATTCTTCTCCAGCAGCGATGCGCTATTGACGATGGCATGACGGCCGGCGAGCTCTACGCGCGACTCATGCCACTAGCTGCGGAATGCGCGGTTGCTACCACGCGTGGGTTGGTGTCTGGCGTGCTCACGACAAAACCCCAGGATGATAGCCTTGCGACTCCTGCACCAAAGGTGTTTCGGACATCGAGTGCACTTGATCTTAGCCAGTCACGACACACTGTGCGCAACATGATTCACGGACTGTCGCCGACGCCATGTGCGTGGACGCACTGGAACGGACAGATGCTCAAGGTATACCGTGCGTCGCTTGTTGATGCGACCACGCCAATGGGTACATGGCGCATCGAAGACAATCAACTCCTCGTTGGATGTGCCGACGGATCGCTTCGCTTCGATGAAGTACAACTCCCGGGAAAGCGTCGCATGTACACTATCGACGTGCTGCGCGGATACCGTGGTGATCAATCAGGAACCTGCGCATGATTCCCCTCGTCGATACCGTTCGTGCAACACCGGTGATGGTCTGCGCACACCGAGGATCCTCGGGCAATGCACCAGAGAACACCCTCGCTGCCATCGCGTCAGCAATTGCCGCTGGTGCCACGATGATCGAGATCGACATTCAGATTACGCGCGATAACCGCATTGTTGTGTTTCACGACGAAGACCTTGGTCGCACCACGAATGGCAGCGGCGATATCCGCGAGAAGTTGTACGACGACGTTCGAACACTTGATGCAGGTTCGTGGTTCAGTCCGACGTTTGCCGGTGAACACATCCCACTCCTCGATGAAGCGCTTGCGCTCATCAAGGGGCATGCATACCTCAACATCGAAGTCAAGCCGATGGACGATTCGGAGCGCACATCTCGCATTCTTGATGAGGTACTCCGTGCAATTGATGCTCATCAGATGATCGACGCAACAGTCTTCTCAAGCTTCGATCATCGCATTCTCCTCCAGCTCAAGCGCATGCGACCCGACGTTCGTACGCTTGCGCTCAATGTTCCCGGCGATCCACGGCGTCCGCACGAGGTCGTGTCTGCCTGCAATGCCGATGCCTATGGATGCTCGATTGAGGAGTGCACCGCCGACGTCATGCAGGACTGTTCGCAGCATATGATCCCAGTCGGCGTGTATACCATCAACACACGCGAAGAGCTTCTCCAGGTGATCAAGCTTGGAGTACGTGGTGTGGTTACGAACTACCCTGATCGTTTGCAGCAAGTGCTCGTGGAACTCAGCATGACTTCTCACTCATAACAGACTATGGACCACGTAACACTCCTCGGACTCGCTGCTGGCTGTTGTTCAACGTTTGCGCTTGCACCACAGGCCATCAAGGTGTGGCGCACGCAGCAAGTTGATCAGCTCAGCATTGGTATGCTTTCACTGATGTTCTGCGGATGCATCCTATGGCTCAGCTACGGACTGCTTGACGACGACGTCAGCATCATCTGGGCAAACGTGATCGCCTTCTTCTTCATCATCTACATGCTCACAAAGAAAGTACTCGACATGCAGCGTGGAGGTCAGCGATGAACCAGCCCTATCGTGTAGCCGTTCTTCTCAGCGGCTGTGGCGTCTACGACGGCTCTGAAATCCAGGAGTCCGTTCTTACCCTCCTCGAACTTAACCGCCATGGTGTCGAGGTTATCTGTGCAGCGCCAGACATCGCACAGCATCACGTGATTGATCATCGCACGGGCTCTGAGCTCCCAGAATCCCGCAATGTGCTCACGGAGTCTGCCCGCATTGCTCGCGGCGCAATCGTACCTCTCAACGAGCTAGCCCTTGATTCCGTCGATGCGATCGTACTTCCAGGTGGATTTGGCGTAGCAAAGAACTTCACAACGTGGGCCTTCGACGGACCCAACGGCGGAATCAATCCATCTGTTCAAACATGCATCGTTGCATGTCATGCAGCTGGCAAGCCAATCGTTGGACTGTGTATGGCCGGAACAACCATTGCACGAGCACTCAGCGCCAGCAGCGCGCATCCAACGGTCACGGTAGGAACACCATCAGAACCGTCGCCGTACGACATCGCAGCGATCAATGCTGGGATTAGCGCTACAGGCGCACAGGTAACAGCATGTACTGTTCGCGAAATATCCATCGACGCACAGCATCGGATCATTACCGCACCGTGCTACATGATGGAAGCGTCGATCACCGACGTGCATACGAATGTTGCGATGGCGATCGACGCGCTAATGACCATGCTAGCACAGCGTAATGGCTGAAGAACTGCACCTTCCACCGTTGATCTTTCCAACGTTTGAAGCGCGGATCTCAAGCGACGACGGACGGTTGTCGATTTACGATCCCGTGCGAAGGCAGCGCGTTGCGCTTACTCCCGAAGAATGGGTCAGGCAGCACTGCATCAACTGGTTTATCGCTCGTGGCTATCCCTTGGGCCGGTGCAGCGTTGAACGTGTTGTCGACGAGCGAGGTCAGCGATTCGACGTCTTATGGCGAGATGCTGCGCTTCAGCCCTTTCTGCTTGTCGAGTGCAAGTCGTACGACGTTGCACTCACGCATGCAGCGCTTCGTCAGTCGGCCTGGTACAACTTGAAGCTCAATGCCCCCTACATGTTCCTCACCAACGGACGTGTTGCGCACTGTGCGCAGGTCTTGAGCGACGGAACCGTAGATTTGCTCGACGATATTCCACCGTATCCATCCCCATCACCATGACAGAACTTATCCTGACGTCGCCCCTTGACATGCACCTGCACGTGCGCCAAGACGCGATGCTCGACGTTGTTGCCCCGCTCTCTGCACAGCACTTTGCTGGTGCCGTGATCATGCCAAACCTCGTTCCACCGGTCGATACCGTTGAACGACTTCTCTGGTACACGGGTGAAGTCCGTCGAGCAACAGCAGGACATGCGTTTGATCCGTTCATGACGTTGTTCTTCCGCGACTATACGCGCGAAGAGCTCGTTGCGGCAAAGCCGCACATCATCGGCATCAAGCTCTATCCAGCAGGTGCTACCACGAATAGCGATGCCGGTGTTCAAGAGATCATGTCGATGGCGCATGTGTTTGCGATGATGGAAGAGCTCGAGATTCCCCTGCTTGTGCATGGCGAGACACACGGCTTTGTGATGGATCGTGAAGAAGAGTTTTGCGAGGTCTATCGCGCCCTTGCGACGCGCTTCCCACGCCTTCGCATCACGATGGAGCACATTACGACACGTGCAGCAGTGCAGCTCCTCGATGAGTTTCCGAACCTGCGTGCAACCGTGACGCCGCACCACCTGATCATCACGCTCGACGACGTCGCTGGTGGTCTCCTCAATCCGCACCTCTTCTGCAAACCAATTGCGAAGCGTCCGGAAGACCGCGACGCACTCCTCCAAGCAGCATTGTCGGCACATCCAAAATTGATGCTAGGAAGCGACAGTGCCCCGCACCCAGTGTCGAAGAAGGAATGCCCTGGCTGTGCAGCCGGCGTCTTCACTGCGCCGATCATCCTGCCAATGCTGGCCGAGCTCTTTGAACGACACAACGTTCTGCATAACCTGCAGGCCTTCGTCAGTGACCGTGCACAACAACTCTACGGTGTCACGCCACCGCGTACAACGGTACGTCTGGTCCGTGAAGAAATGACGATCCCAGAGCGTTACGGCGACGTTGTCCCTATGTGGGCCGGACGTACACTTCCGTGGCGCGTCGCGTCGGTACAATCGTAAGGTGAATCGTGCAGTGGCAGAGCTGGCGTGCGTACAGATACGACGTCCGGTATCAGCTCGTAGCCTCTTCTACGACGAGAATCGATGATTCATATCCGCAGATGCGCACACGTGTGTTCGGATGAATCTCCGTCGCACGCAACGACAGTGCTCGCCATGCTTGGCCGTCAACCAGCACCTTGCCCTGCGTACCATCTGATGTGATCATGTCGGTTACGATCACAACACGGCCCAGCAACGCATCGACTTCCGAGGGCTGCTGCTCCAACGTTGATGCTCGTGGCCTACGAAGGAATGGTCGTACGGTAACGAAGCTCACCAGACCCACAACAACGAAGGTGATGAGTTGCCATGTCAGCGAGCCGCCGATGTCGGCTACGATTGCCGCGGCAAGTGCGGCCAACGCAACGTTTGCCAGGACGAATCCCGGGGTGATCATTTCGAGAATGAACAGGAGGATCGCGCAGGCATACCAGATTTGTGACGGTGTCATACCTACAGAATTACTGATTTTCTCGAGTTCTTGGGCACTTCATTTTGGTATGACTCCGATCGGGAATGTTCGCGTAACTTCGTCGATATGCCTTGGACGCCCCCTACCGTTGTTACGCTTGCGAATGGAATTCGTGTTGTCTGTGATCACGTGCCTCACGTTGACTCATGCGCTGTGAGTTTTTGGGTCGATGCCGGCACGCGCGACGAGCCCAAGGGCGGTGATGGTGTTGCACACGTGGTTGAGCACACAGCATTTCGTCGAACTCCGACGCGCACGATGTCGAAGATTTCGCGCGACTTTGAAAATGTCGGTGCGTATGTCAACGCCTACACGACGAAGGAAGAAACCTGCTACTACGTTCGGACGCTCACCCAACATCTTCCTCGCGTGATGGCGACCCTTGCCGATGTGGTGCTCCACCCAGTCTTCCGCGATGAAGATGTCGACACAGAGCGTGGAATCATTATCGAAGAGATTCGCTCCTACGAGGATGAGCCGGAAGAGTACGTGTTCGACCTCGGCGAACAACAACTCTTCGGTACTCACCCACTGGGAATGCCGATCGTTGGCACAGTGGCAAGCGTGTCGACCATCACCGCAGAGCAAGTGCGTGCGTTTCATGCAAAGCACTATGTGCCGTCGCGCATTATCGTCGCGGTAAGTGGCAACGTAACGATCGAGGCCATTGTTGCCCTCGTCGAAGAGCATACCAAGGGGCTCCGCAAGACAACGTCGCCGCGACGCCGCACAACGCCGGCCGCACGCACACCAAACGAGGTAACGATCCGTAAGCCTCTGCAACAGGCACACGTCCTGTGGCAGTCCCGCACGCAGGGGTATCACGACGCTGATCGCTACGCACTGCAACTGATCAATGTGATTCTCGGCGATGGCATGTCGTCGCGACTCAACGTACGTCTGCGCGAAAAGCGCGGACTTGCCTACTCGGTGTATTCTCAGGTGCAGCTCTTTGCCGATTGCGGCTCGTTCTCGATCTACGCAGGTGTTGATGAGTCACGCATGTCAACCGTCCACCGCTCCATTGCAGCGATTCTTACAGAGCTTGCAACCGATGGTGTTACGCCATCGGAGCTTTCACGCGCCAAAGCACAACTGCGTGCGAGTAAGCTGATGGCTCTGGAAAGCCTCTCAGCACGAATGACAATGCTGGGCAAGGGGCTCCTCGAGGATGGCGCGCCAGAACATCCATACGCAACGATCGCATCACTCGAAGCGGTCGATCAGCAGGCGATTGCACGTGTTGCAGCCGCTGTCTGCGATCCATCGTCGTGGTCGCGATGCCTTCTTCTGCCATCCGGCGAGGAGTAACCTGATGATGCAGTTCACGCCAGAGCAACGTGCCGCACTCGATCTGCATGTGCATTGTGCTGTGCATGCAAATGCGGGCTCTGGCAAGACGAGTGTTGTGACGCATCGCTTTGTGCGGATTCTCGTAGAGACGGGAACGCCCCTTGATCAGATTATCGCCATCACCTTTACCCGCGCCGCTGCAGCTGAAATGCGTGAGCGGGTACACCGACTTCTCACCGAGGCGCAGCACGATGCAGAGATTCGTGCATCGTTTGCGTCGCCTCTGAGCGACGCGGAACTCTGCCGACAACTTCGCCAGTGGTCGAGCGCAATATCGACAGCACGCATCAGCACGTTCCATAGCTTCTGCGCGGGCCTTGTGCGGCAGTATGCCGAGGAGCTGCAGCTCGATGCCGATCTGCGCGAGCTCGAGGGTACAGAGGCTACGTCACTGGTCGACGACGCGGTTCGCCGTGCGATTACCGAGCACCTTGCAACGGGTTCGCCAACAGCCACGTCACTCACGACGGCCTTTGATGCCGTATCAATCGACATCGTCCGGTCGGTGCTCTCGTATGCAACTCGCGACACGTCATTCGCGCAGATGCTCGCGATGAGTGCTGACGCATCAGCATACGAGCGTCGTCAGACGTTTGTCAGCGCGCATCTGCGTGTGATTGCACGAGAGGCACTTGATCTGTTCAGCGCTGTACTCGCCCCCTTGCATGATGTTCCGAACAT
>VFQT010004820.1_pt1 | contig 10793 bp, 11 predicted proteins | sample 3512381 | NCBI WGS metagenome assembly VFQT01 (sample SAMN10412376, study PRJNA504923) | tailings metagenome | isolation source: Relicate 2 Philex TSF3 active mining site | place: Philippines: Tuba, Benguet | collected 2017-08-29 | reverse complement strand
TCCCAGGGGTGAGATTGGAAAACAGACCCGCGTTCGCGTTGCCCTGAACCGCCGCGATTGTCTTTTCACCAACTTTGGAGGTGGTGAATCCAATTGGCGTAACTATGGGAATGAGGATTGAAGCTGCGGCCAATGCTGCAAAAGATTTAGCGGGTAGTTTCTGACCTCGGTGCTTAATTACTAATGCAATTAGAGCACCCAGCAGTGCAACTATGAAGGTAAGAAAACTCAGTCCTCCCCACCATACCCAGTGCGAGAGGAAGCTATCTGATTGGGTCATCGCCAAGCGCGACCAAGGGAATCCCCCATAGGGAAAGTTGCCAGAGATAAATTCTCTTGCTGTCCAAATAGATGCCAATAGCAAGGTAAACGCCACCAGCTGTAATCCCCTGGGCTTTACTCTTTGGTAGAACCATGCCATTAGGCCAGCTGCTAGTGCTGAACTTATTGAGACGGTAGTGCTGAGTGCAAGTAGTGGAACTGGTCCCAGGTAGAGCGAAATCCACTCAATGTGCGTTATGTAAAAAACTTGAGCAGACATGAAACCGATCAAGGTTGCTTTCCAGAAGGAAGTTCCCAGGATTGAGAGAAATGTCAGCGCTGGAATTAGCGGCGCCAGTATCCAAATGTTTTCCGTGGGAAAAACGTAAAGCCCAATTAGACCAGCGAAAATGCCCAGCGAGACTCTCCAAAGCAGTTCGCGCATCACCAGACCCCTAGATTTCTATAGATAGTAGCTGTAGGCCACTATCCCACGCTTCACTAAATCAATTGCCTTATAGCTTGTTTCTGCAACCTGTGCATCTGCTGAAACAGATATTTGATCAAGCAGGTCAATGATCTGTTTGCTCCACCTAATAAAGTCCCCCGCTAGTAGTCCAGTTATTTTTAGGGCGTCCTGCAGCCTTGCACCCGTTGCCCAGCGGTAAACACCCCAGGCGATGTCGAGCTGCAGCCTCTGCTCCTTGGGAAGGCGGTATTTTGACTGCAACTCATAGAGCACTTCTTGAATAGCCTCGGTCTCAGCAAGTACCTCTTGGAACGCTCCCCTGGGTAGCTTGGACTCAATTTCTGATTCTTCGCCTCTGCCTTCGTAAACCAAGCAGGCTGCCATCGTCGCCATTCCAGCCGGATCCAGCTGCTGCCAAACCCCGCTCTTTAGGCACTGAGCAATCAGCAGGTCACGTTCGCCATATATTTTTGAAAGTTGAAGACCAGCTCTTGATACCTCTAGCTCCCCATCGACCAGCTGCAAATATTCGAGCTCCGTAAGTAGGTCGCAGATTCTCTCGAACACTTTGGCAACTTGACCAGTTCGGCTTTCTAAATTTCCGAGAGCCTGATCAATTTCGCGTTTTAGCTTTTGATAGCGCTCACCCCAGCGTGCATGGTTTTCACGGTCTGAACAGTGGTGACATGGATGAGCCCTTAGCTCTTTCCGCAATCTACCTAGATTGGAATCGATTGTTCGCATCTGCTTGCTAAGTCGAACATCAGAGCCAGACCTACTTCTTATTCGAGCTGACTCGCGTTCATGATCAGAAATCTCTCTTCTCAGCGATGAATACTCACGAAAATCCCCCAGGTGGCAGGCCATGGACTTTTCATATCCCGCCAGCGACGCCTCCTTGTCTGAAATCACCTGGGCAAGCCCAACAACAGATCGATCAGCTTGGAACTGGGCGAATGATCTCTCTAGGACTTTTGCGGCCCGCTCTTTGCCAAATGCAGAAATCAGGTTGACAGCCATGTTGTATGTGGGGCGGAATGAACTGTTTAGCGGGTAAGTCCGCTTTGAAGCAAGCGAAGCGACAAGGTTCGGATCAAGCTGGGCTCCCCACAGAACCACCGAGTGACCCTCTGGGTCAATTCCTCTTCTTCCAGCCCTACCTGTCAGCTGGGTGTATTCACCAGCAGTTATGTTGACTCTCGACTCGCCGTTGTATTTATCGAGCCTCTCCAAAACCACCGTTCTTGCCGGCATGTTAATACCTAGTGACAGGGTCTCAGTCGCAAAGACGATCTTTATCAGCTTGCGGAGAAAAAGCTCTTCAACTACTTCTTTGAATGCAGGAAGTAAACCTGCGTGATGCGACGCATAACCACGCTCTAGAGATTCCAACCAATCGTGGTACCCGAGAGTGTCTAAATCCTCATCAGAAATTGAGGCGCATCGCCCCTCAACAATTTGGCGGATTTCCCTCTGCTCGTCTCTGGACGTCAGCCTTAGGCCCTCTCGTCTGCATGAGTTCACTGCTGCATCACAGCCAGCACGCGAGAAGATAAAGAAAATAGCAGGCAGCAGCTCGAGTTCATCAAGTCTCTGAACTACCTCGGGTTTTTCTAGCCTTGGAAAGTTTCGTTGCAACCGGTTCTTATCAGAGGGTGAGTACTGCTTTCCTCCCCACTTACCTCGTCCAGAGACCGGACCTCTAGCTCTAGCTTGGTGCTTCTGAGTTAGCTCAGGGTTGACTCGCATCTGATTACTGCCTGTTTCAAAAAGTTCAAGTAGTTCTGAACCAAACAAAACATGCTGGTGAAGTGGTACCGGTCTGTGTTCAGACACAACGATTCTTGTGTTCCCCCTTACCTCATCCAGCCAGGCGCCGAACTCCTCAGCGTTACTGACGGTTGCCGACAGTGAGATTACTTTCACGTCTTTGGGAAGATGCAGAATAACCTCTTCCCATACTGCGCCTCGGAATCTATCGGCAAGGTAATGCACCTCGTCCATGACTACGTAACCTAGGTCTCTTAGGGTTGTCGAGGTTGCATAAATCATGTTCCTGAGAACCTCGGTAGTCATGACGACGACCTGAGCCTCTGAATTTTGGTTGTTATCACCGGTTAGTAGCCCGACTCGGTCTTTGCCATATCGCTTAACCAGTTCTGCATACTTTTGATTACTCAGGGCCTTGATTGGTGTCGTGTAGAAAACCTTTTGATTTGAATTCATCGCCAGGTGAATAGCGAACTCTCCGACAACGGTTTTTCCTGCTCCAGTTGGAGCGGCAACCAAGACTCCAGCACCATCCTCCAGTGCTTTACACGCCTGCTCCTGGAAGTCATCCATGCCAAACGGCAGATCGGCTTGAAATAGTTTTAGTTGAGGATACTTATTTGCTTGCTTGGCTCTTTGATAACGCTCTGAAGGGGAAAGCTCATTCGAGTTCGAGTTCATCAACGCCTAGTATCTTCGCTTGCTTTCGTGCCCGGCGTTTGTCGTTAGCCATGGCAATACCAATCGCTAAGAAGTAGAGGGCTGACAGTGGTGCCATTAATAAAAACATTGTCATTGGCTCAGCAGTCGGGGTTGCTAGAGCCGAAACAACGGCGATTAGAAAAACAGCCAATCGCCAAGACTTTAAGATTCCCCTTCCAGTTGCCAGACCAGCAAAATTCAAGAGCACTAGAACGACTGGCATCACAAAGGCCAAACCAAAGATCAAGAGAATTCTTATCGCAAAGAGAACATATTCACTTGCGTTAATTACGTTTGAGCTTCCCTCAGGCGTGAAACCAATCAGGACTACCACGAATCCTGGAAGTGAAGTCCACGCGAGTGCAGTCCCCGCAAGAAAGAGTGGCAGCGCAGCAGATACGAATCCGATGGCAAATCGCTTTTCACGTTTCTTTAAACCTGGCGCAATAAAAGCCCACAGATTCCACAGCCATATCGGTGCAGTCATGATTACACCTAGAAATATTGAGACCTGAATTCTTAAGTCAAATGCCGAAACAACAGTTCCAAAGTTGACTATCGCCTCTATACCTCTTGCCTCTGTCACATCAAGCAACGGCTGCTGGAGAATCTTAAAAACTGGATCGAATAAGAACCAGCCTGCGATGGTGCCAGCGACTAGAAATCCCGCCGACCACGAAAGACGTATTCTCAACTCCCTCAGGTGGGAGCCAAGACTCATTCGGCGCTCTGTGTTTTTGCGCCGAGCCATTAGTCCTGCTTCTTCTCGCCCTCTTTGACTTCAGGGGCAGCAGTTGCCTCAGACTCTGGTTGATTCTTGTTGATTTCCTTTTTGAAAATTCTCATTGACTGAGCAGCGCTCTTGGCCAGTGCAGGAAGCTTAGGCGCTCCCCACAGCAGTAGGACGATTGCCAGAATGATGATCCATTCCCAACCTTGCAGTCTCATGCCCACCTCTTATCTATTTCGATGTCTCGAATGCGTTGCACCAGTCTACGCTCTCGCTCCTGATGCCGCTTCAGCCTTGATTTTCTAAGCTTTCTTCGCTCACTTAGGAGCTTTTCTAGGTCTGCCTCGGTTGCCGCCTGGGCCGCCTCTGGCTCAATTCGCTGGTAATCCCTAATTTCCGCAAGGAGACGATTAGTTCTTGAGACTTCCCTCAATAGGGCCTTGGTTGAGGTAATAAGGCGGTAGCTGAAGAGAGCAAAGAAGTAAAGACCAATCAGAAAGGCTGCGATTGGTAGCCAGGCAAGGTCCATCAGTCCTCATCTCTTGGTGTCTGACCATCTTCCAAGCTTGCTTTGGCAAAAGCAACAACTAGCTCTCTGGCATTTGCTGGCTCCAAGACTTCAACCAGGCCCCCGTAGCGAACTATGTGTCTAGGGAGCCCCTCCAGGCCACCAACCCGAATTTTTCCGATATACTTGCCAGCCTTTAGCTCTGGTTCTGCAACCAACGGAAAGTTCCAAAAAATCTCTGCTGCTTCTGGTTCAGCTGAGATTGTGACAGTCTGCTCATCTAAACTCACGCCGTAAACCTCTTCCGGGATTGTGGCCGTCTTTGAACTCTCAGCGATTGGATCCTCAGTAATGGTGACTTTTTGCATCCGGTCTAATCGGAATGATCTCACTTCCCTATTGGTGTGACACCACGCACGCAGGTAGTGGTTGCGTCCCCGAAGCTCAATCAGTAGCGGATCGATTTTTCTGAGCGACTGCTCCCCTTTTTGATTTCGATATTCACATTCAATCGAGACTGACTTTTCAATCGCCTGGTGTATTTCTTCGAGCAGTTGAGAAAAGCGGCCAGGCAACACTGTTGTCACAGGCACCTCTTCCGATGCTGCAAGTTGCTTGCGCAGACTCTGAAGTTGAGGATTGCCAGAGAATTGAGGAAGCGAAGCCAAGTAATCGAGGCCAATTGCAATCGATGTCACCTGTCTTTTGCTCAGAAGCGGAGGGCCATCCAGTTTCGTGTTTTCTTGTCGAAATGAAACCCAGCCATCTTCCAATTCCTCAAAGTTCAGATGAAAGTGTGTCCAGTACTCAGCAAGATCTTCGCTGTCGGTAATTGTGTGCACCGCCTTTAGTATGACCTTTTCACTGACTTCAAATCGCTCAGCAAGGTCACTAACCTTTTGCTCACCTTCATTAAGGATTACCCCGACCACAGCCAGTGCTAAATCAAATAATTCAATTCCATCAATTTCTTGCTTAGGCATGAATCTTTACCACCCGCTCCAGTCTCGATCTGATGCGATTAGCCAGGGTCTCAGGAGAAATTACTTTGACCTCTCCCCCAAATTCCATAAGGTCTTCGGCCAGCAGGTCCTCATCCATATAGTTCAGTTCTATTGAGTTTGACTCCCCAAAGTGCCACCAGGCTTCTGAGTCTTCAACAACTTCAATTACGGCTACATTGCCTTTGGTGAAAGAAACTAAATCCAACTCAGCTTTGGCAACCGTCTCTTGGTCGATGGAATCAAAAAACAAATCCGTTTTCTTCACTTTGCTGACAATTCTTCTGAGCAGGTAATTTCGAATCTCGCCATCTCTTTGCGCAAGTAGAACCCATTCACCTGAGAGTAAGCGCAACTTCAGAGGCTTCACCTCTCTGGTTCTAGCTTCTTCTCCGGGAACTCTGTAGTCAAAGAGAACCACTCGGTTTTCATCTATCGCTTCAGCAAGTGGCGCAAACGCCTTGTGCTTTACCAGCAATTTCGGGGCAATAAAGCTAAGTTCTCGATTGATCTCTACTGCACCTCGCGATTTCAGCCTAGTGAGAGCAGTTCTCGCGGCGATGGCGAATTGCTTGGTATTCCAGGCCTTAGCCGCCAACTCAACTAAACCGAGTTGCTCGGGAGTGAGCTGAAAGTCTTTCGGCCATGCAAAGCTTCCCTTGGCGATGACATAGCGCTCAACATCTCCAGGATCATGCTGAACTGTTTCGAGCTGAACCCCCGCTGAACGCAAAGCACTCTTATCGCGGTCAAACATTTTTTCTCGAGCATCGTGAGTGGATGCATCGCTGTAGCCAGGAACGGCAGAAAAGATTGCTTGCTTTGTCAGTCCGGAAGTTGATGCCGCCATCAGGCAGCAGGTCAATGTGAAAAGCCTCTCAGCTGGAGATTGACCTGCCACTGATCCCCCGAAACTAGTCCTTACCTAAAACATCAATCACGAAGATTAATGTCGACCCTGCTGGAATTGCTCCCTGGTCAACATCACCATAACCCAGATCAGGTGGAATCACGGCTATGACTTGTGAACCGACAGTTACGCCCTCCAGTGCCTGAACAAATCCTTCAATCAGACCATCAGTAGTTACCGCAAAGGCCGCCGGAGCTCCTCTTTCCCAAGAACTGTCAAACTGTTCGCCGTTCCACGTCCAACCCGTGTAGTGAACAGTCGCGGTTTCACCGATTGCGATGGGCTCTCCCGCTCCCTGAATCAAAATGGTTCTCCTGAACTCAACCGGTGCATCTGTTGAGGGTATCTGTATTCCTGGCTGGCCTGTTGTTGGATCCAGAATCACTGTTGGCATCCCAGACTCGGCATTCATGCTCTGACCGTTGGCTCGAGGAAGGTAGGCCTTCAGGACATCAAAGATGAAAATCACTCCATCGTCTTCTGCTAGTCCAAGGCTTGGAACACCGACTCGGTTGTGAACGCTAGCCGCATCCATGAGTACTGCTATGCGAGAGCCGACCTGAACTCCAGTGAAAGCTCGGCAAAAGTCGGGGTTACTTCCAGAGATAAGGTCTTGAAAAATAAAGTTTTCCGACCCAAACTCGCTAGCTTGAAACTCTTCGCCAGTGCTTGCGTTGTATCCTGCGAAATGTAACGAGACTCTTTGCGATCCGACAATTGGGCCACCATTACCCTCGATAAGCACTTTGGTCTCTATGCCGCTTCCAGTAATTGGGAAGGGAAAACTAACGGTCGGTTGTGAATTGAACTCGCCAGTAACTTCGATTAGCTCAACGGCTTCCCCGCCTGAGAAGGCTTCGCAGGTCTGTTCAATACCTGCAACAGATTCTGCATATTCACCCTCACCCACCACCGCTGGGGATGCACACCCAGCTAGAAGTAGGACAGACGAAGCTACGGCAACTTTTTTCAATTGAATCCTTCCGTTGACCTGCTAATTCTTCCGCTTATTGCTCTCGTCCGTGACCTTCCGAAGAGTTTTTCTAATCTTTTTTACGCTGACATGCCTGTCGGTAAGCCCAAACCACTCCTGGGTGTCTTCGTCAGACCCTTCAGTCTTGTTTACGCGACGCTTTCTGAAATCAGGTAGCTGAGTGTTATCAGCCAATTTCCTGGCAGTTAGCAAGAAACCTGTGTGAGAAATCATGCGGTGTTCGGGCCTCACGGCAAGGCCCTCCAGGTGCCAAGGTCGCACGAGAGTCTCAAAGGCTGCCGGAGTGGTAAATCCACCTTGCGTCTTTATTTCCTCTGCCACCCTCGATAGCTGAGTCGCAGTCGCGACGTATACAACCACCAACCCACCTGGTCGAAGTGCTTTGTGAACAGCGGCTACGCATTCCCAGGGGGCCAACATATCCAATACCGCTCGATCTGCTGTGCCGGCCTTTAAGGTTTCTTCGAGTTTCTCCTGAAGAGCGCCGATTGTGACAGTCCAGTTCTTTGGTTTTTGTCCCAGGAAATTTTCGACATTGCCCTTGGCAATCTCGGCAAACTCTTCTCGCAGCTCAAATGAGAAAAGTTTTCCCTTCTCTCCCACGGCTCGCAGGAGATAACTGGAAAGTGCACCAGACCCAACACCAGCTTCGATCACTACTGCTCCTGGGAAAATGTCACCTTCGATGATTATTTGGCCAGCATCTTTCGGATAGATGATTTGTGCACCGCGAGGCATGGACAGCACATAGTCGCTGAGCAGAGGCTTGAGTGCGAGGAACTTTTCGCCATTGTGATTTTCAATTACTGAACCTGAGGGAAGTCCAATGATGTCATCGTGCTTGATTTCTCCACGATGCGTACCGTGCTTTCCGCCACTGGCAAGGACAATGGTATTAATCCTTCCCTTAGGACCCATTAGTTGGACCCTGTCTCCAGGCTTGAAGATTTCAGTCATGAATTCTCAATTCATGCAGATTGCTGACACTAACTCCGACCAGGGAGCTGATTATCTTTCTATCTGGCCCTTCGGGGAGTTTCAACATGTTTGTTACACCAACAGCGTTGGTGCCTGCAGCGACGGCACTGGTCAAGCCGGTGATTGAGTCCTCGAAGGCAATGCATTCCCTGGGATGAAAACCTAGTTTTTCAGCGGCAGTTAGATATGGTTCAGGGTGCGGTTTGCCGAATCTCACATCGTCGCCAGCAATCACGGCATCAAAGGCCGGAAACGGAATGGCATCGGCAACCGCAAGCGCCATTCGGCGCATGGACATCGTGACCATGGCTGTTTTGATTCCTGCCTGCTTCAACTCAAGCAGTAGCTCAAGAGCGCCAGGTCGCCAGGGAAGACTGGCTCGCATCTGCTCGATTACTTCGTCCGTCAGGTGGTCGATGATCTCTTGCACGGATCTGTCTTGAATTCCGAATTTCTGTCTGATTAGTTCCGATGAATCGTAAAGGCTTGAGCCAATAACGCCCCTTTCATCCTCATCCGTCCAGGTTGCCCCGTACTGATCCGCCAGGCGACTTTGACTAATGGCCCAGTAGTGTTCGGAATCAATCAGGGTGCCGTCTAGATCCCACAGAACGGCCCTAGGAAAGGGGTTTTTTGACATTGCGGTAAGTCTAGTTTGTGCCGTGAACTAGAGTTTTCACCTAAGACTTAGAGGAGCTGAATGCTTTCAGGGCGAATTTTGCTGGTGGCTTTTGAGGGCTGGAATGACGCCACAGAGGGCGCTTCAGGAGCACTCAAGGCAATCGCAGAGCAGCTTGATATGCAGACCCTCGATGCTGTTGACCCAGAAGACTACTTTGACTTTCAGTTCTCCAGACCAGTAATTGAATTCGATGCCGACGGCAATCGAATTATCTCCTGGCCTGGCTGCGAGCTGCTGCAGGCCTCGTCTGAAAAAGTTAGCGTCAACGCCAAGTGGCAGAATCTCTATCTTCTGCTCGGCACTGAGCCTTCTAGGCGGTGGTTGAGTTTCGCCGCCGAGGTGTTGGAGATGGTCCAGGATCGGGAAATTGATTATGTAATCATGCTGGGTGCGATGCTGGCCGATGTTCCTCACACCAGGCCCATGCAGATATTCCGCAGCTCACAAAACGAAGCTCTGCAGGGCATGTTTGATCTAGAGCCTTCCAGATATGAAGGCCCGGTTGGCATCCTGACCGTTCTCGCGCAAGCCTTTGAGGCTGAGGGAATCCCGGTTCTATCACTTTGGGGATCTGTTCCTCACTATGTTCACAACACCTCAAACCCCAAAGCGGCGATGACATTTCTCAACGAGATTGCCTCTCTGACTGACTTCACCTTTGATACCTCATCTCTAGCAAATCTAGCTTTCGACTGGGAGCGATCAATCGATGAGATGGCTCAGGGTGATGATGAGATGTCAGCCTATGTTTCGCAGCTTGAGAAAAATCGAGATGCCATTGATAGCGAAGAGGTCTCTGGAGATGCCTTAGCTAGAGAATTTGAGCGTTACCTTCGTCAACGACCCGAGTCGCCTGATAAGGCCTAGATACCACCCGCTGTTAGCAGCACAATTAGAAAACTTCCGACTGCTACCCGCCAGATAACAAATGGCAGGAAAGATCCTCTGATTAGGTAGCGCAGGAGCCAAGCAATTACCGCATAGCCAACGACGAAGCTAATCAAGGTTGCAAGAATTGTTGCAGCCAGCAGATCTGATGGTAAATCTCCAAAGCTTTTCACAAATTGGTATGTCCCGGCAGCCAAGACTGCTGGAATTGCTAGAAGGAAGCTGTATCTCGCTGCAGCTTCCCTGGTGAAGCCGAGCATTAGTCCTGCAGTAATCGACCCTCCCGAACGAGACACACCTGGAATAAGTGCCAGTGCTTGACCAAAACCAAACGCGAGACCACTTTTCATATCCAGTTCGCGAATGTCTTTTTTCTTTTTTCCAAGGGCATCTGCGACACCAAGTAAAATCCCAAAGACAATCAGAGTTATTGCTATGACCCAGAGCTGCCGAACATCCTGTTCAATCTGAGACTGAAAGCTCACACCAAGAATTGCAATCGGCAGAGTTCCGACGATAATCAACCAACCCATCTTTGACTCTTGACTCTGAGTGCGCCAAGGCTTAACTGCCTCTGTGAAGAAAGCTCGGAGAATTTCCCAAATCGTTTTGGCAAAGTAGATGACAACGGCAAGCTCTGTGCCGATTTGAATGGTGGCAATGAAAGCGGTGAGCTGAGGTTTGGTTAGTTCCGAAAGTCCCATCAGCTCCTGCGCGATTTGCACGTGGGCAGACGAAGAAATGGGCAGAAACTCCGTTAGTCCCTGGATGAGTCCAAGAACTAGAGCCTCAATTAGACTCACTGATCCTCTGCCTGCTCGAAGGGCAGGTATTCTCCGTAGCTTTCCTGCAGCGCTTCCTCATAACCTAGAAAGGCGTCAAGGAGCTGCTCGTAAGCGC
>VFQT010004819.1_pt1 | contig 10796 bp, 11 predicted proteins | sample 3512381 | NCBI WGS metagenome assembly VFQT01 (sample SAMN10412376, study PRJNA504923) | tailings metagenome | isolation source: Relicate 2 Philex TSF3 active mining site | place: Philippines: Tuba, Benguet | collected 2017-08-29 | reverse complement strand
CGTGACCATCCCGTTCGCCGAAGTCGTACCGGCGCTCGAGAAGGGCGTCGTCGATTGCGGCATCACCGGCACCATGCCTGCCTACAAAGCGAAGTGGCCCGAGTTCACGAACTCGCTGTTCCGCATGCCCGTCGGCTTCACGGCTGGTTTCCTCGTCGCCAACCTGACGATGTGGAACAAGCTGTCGCCCGATACTCGCGCGCTCATCCAGAAGCACGCCACCGAGCTCGAGGACCGGTCGTGGAAGACGACCGAGGCCGAGACGCAGGATGGCGTGTTCTGCACCACTGGCACCGGCAAGTGCCCGGCCGGCGCCCCGGGTAAGCTGAAGCTCAACATGCCGTCCGAGGCCGACTTCAAAGCGCGTGACAAGGCGCTGAACGAGATCGTGCTGAAGAAGTGGGCGGCCCGCTGCGGCAAGGAATGTGCCGAGAAGTGGACCGAGCAGATCGGCAAGAAGTACGGCCTTGTCGCCAAGGCCGACTGAAGCGGCCGGTAGTCTGAAAGCCCGGTCCTCCCTGGACCGGGCTTTCTCATATGACGCGACTTAACAATACAGACCGGACGAGGAAATGGACGCACTTTGGAGAGGCGTGAATGCGCTGTCTCGCATCGCGGTTCTGTGCGGCGGGGCCATGCTCTTCGCCGCCGCGGCGATCGTGACCGCCGAGGTTTTGGGACGCAAGTTCCTGCCCACCGTCAGCGAGAGTATCATCTGGCTGATCGAGAAGGTTTCCCCGGGCCAGGCTGCATTGACAGGCAGCATCGATGCCTGGTCGAAATCCCTGGTGTTCTCAGGCTCCGACGAGATCTCCGGCTATCTCTTCGCTGTGGGCACCGCGTGGTCCATGGCCTACGTGCTGTGCACGCGCGGGCACATCCGCATCGATGCGCTCTACGGCACGCTATCACCGAAGGTGCGCGGCTGGCTCGATCTGATGGCGCTGATCGCGCTCGGCGTCTTCGTTGCCGCCATGGTCGAACGGGCCTGGGACGTGACCTGGACCAACTTCATCGAGACGAACCGATCCAACACGAACCTGCGCATCCCGCTCGCGTTGCCTCAGTTCCCGTGGTTCGCGGGGATCTTCCTCTTCGCGGTCGCCATCGTCTTGGCCTTCGTGCGCACATTCTTCGCACTGCTGCGCGGCGATTATATCACGGCCCGAGACACGGCCGGCGTGGCGACGATGGACGAGGAGATCGAGTCCGAGATGGCCAGCCTTGGGCTCGGCAAACAGAACGGGGGAAAGTCCTAACACATGCTCGCCACAGCACTCATACTCCTGCTTTTGATGCTCGCCATCAGCGTGCCCGTCGCGGCCGTGATGGGCGTGCTCGGCATGGCTCTGAACAACTTCTACTCATTCATGCCGCTGCATCGCGCCATGGGCGAGATCATCTGGAACGCCTCCAGCGAGTACATTCTGATTGCCGTGCCGCTGTTCGTTCTTCTGGGTGAGATCCTGCTGCGCGCAGGGATCGCCGAGCGGGTCTACAACGCCGTGGCGCAGTGGCTCTCGTGGCTTCCGGGCGGACTGATGCACGCCAACATCGGCGCGTGCGCGATGTTCGCGGCGACCTCCGGCTCGAGCGTGGCGACGGCAGCCACGATCGGCACCGTCGCCCTGCCCCAGATCCAGAAACGGGGTTACAACGAGCGCCTGTTCCTGGGCTCGATCGCCGCGGGCGGAACTCTCGGCATCCTCATCCCGCCGTCGATCAACTTCATCATCTACGGCCTGCTCACGAACTCGTCGGTGCCGCGGCTCTATCTGGCCGGCTTCATCCCCGGCGCAATCCTCGCCGCCATTTTCATGGGCATCATCCTCGTCACCTGCCTCATCGACCGCAAGAGCGGCGGCGAGAAGCTCGAGACGACCTGGAAGCAGCGCGTGCAGGTGCTCCCGCACCTGCTGCCACCGATGTTCATCTTCCTGGTGGTCGTGGGGTCGATCTACATGGGCGTGGCGACGCCGACGGAGGCCGCGTCCCTCGGCGTGATGGCGGCCCTGGTTCTGGCGTGGCGCGAAGGGCGCCTCAACCTCCAGATGCTGCGCGCCGCGACCGAAGGCACGATGCGCACCACGGCGATGATCATGCTGATCATCATCGCGGCGCAGTTCCTCAACTTTGTTCTGGCCGCGATCGGCGTCACCGACACCATTGCGAAGGCGATGGAGGAGTTGGGGCTCGGTAAGTACACGATGATGCTGTTGATCATCGTCTTCTATCTCATCCTCGGCTGCTTCATGGAGACCATCTCCATGATGATCCTGACGACGCCCTTCATCGCCCCGATCGTATTCAAGCTGGGCTGGGATCCCGTCTGGTGGGGCATCGCCCTGACCATCATGATCGAGGCGGCCCTCATCACACCGCCGGTCGGCCTCAACCTCTACGTGGTCCAGGGCATGCGGGAGCGTGGCCCCGTCAGCGACGTGATCTGGGGCTCCCTGCCCTTCGTCGGCGCCATGTTGGGCACCATCTTCCTGCTGATGGCCTTCCCGCAGCTGGCGCTCTGGTTGCCCGATTTCGTGATGGGCAAGGGATAGCGTCCTGGCGCGACGCCGCGCACGAGAAAAGCCCCGGCCGCCCATCGCGGCCGGGGCTTCGCATTTCCGCGGGTGCAGCGCGCGAGGCTTATAGCTCGGTGAGCTTCCCGGCCTTCTCTGCAAGCAGATAATAGAATGTGACGCGCGGCTTGTTGTGCTCGGCCTTCATCTGTTCGCAGACGTCCTTGATCATCTTGTCCAGATCGGCATCGGAGTCCGACATCTTGAGCTTCCGCTTCAGGAAACTCTCACGCACGCGCTCCAATTCGGATTTCGACGAGCACGACACCGTGGAGGCGTCCCTGCTCTGAAGGGCGATGCCGCAGAACTTCACGATACCGGTAACAGCCGCGTCGTTGACGCTGGCGGTGTATTTCTTGACGTCTGCAGCGTAATCCATGTCAGCCATAAGCCACCTCCCGGAGGTCGACGAGGCAACACGGACGTATCGTGGGCCTCGCTTGAAGCACCATTGGACCGTTCGCACGTTCATCCGCCGACGGCGGACGATCACGGCCCATGCGTATAATACCCCGGATTCGCCCTGCGACCAGGAATTCCCCGAGGAATCAGTTCTGCCCCTTTCGGCGCAATCACGTCCCTCCGCGCGAGTCACCCTGGTGTTCACAGCGGTCGAATGCCGGTTGCGGGAAGCGTCGCGGCTGGTCAAACTCGCGCGACCCTACAGCGAAAGAAGCGTCACGCCATGGCAAAGCCGATCCTGATCATCAACGGTCCGAATTTGAACCTGCTGGGCACGCGTGAGCCCCACATCTACGGCTCCACGACGCTGCCCGAGGTCGAGGCCATGTGCCAAGCCCGCGCCAAGGCACTCGGTATCGACGTCGTCTGCCGTCAGTCGAACCACGAGGGCCAGATCGTCGACTGGATCCAGGATGCCATCCACAGCGCCGACGGCATCATCATCAACGCCGGCGCCTACACGCACACGTCGGTCGCAATTCTCGACGCGCTCAAGAACGTCAAGGCGCCGATCATCGAGTTGCATATCTCCATCCCGCACCAGCGGGAGGCCTTCCGCCACCACTCCTACATAACACCTGCGGCAACCGCGATGATCTGCGGTCTGGGGGTGGCCGGTTACCCCCTGGCGTTGGACGCAATGGCTGGCCTCATCGCGGCGCGCAAACGCGCCTGACATACTACGGCGCCGGTCTCACGCTTCGCCGGCCGCCGCGGCAGGCAGCGCCCGGAATGGATCAATGTCCGGGCACGCCGGGAAAGGTCGGCGCCGGTCCGGTGGGTGCCACGTCGAGACGGACGACCGCGCCGGCCAGGGACGGCTTGGGCGGCTCGTACTCCTTCATCACATGGGGATCGTGACCGGGGATGATGTGGCGCGGGCTCGGAGCGAGCCGCTCCACCACGCGATAACTGTCGAGCATGTCGCCGAGGTGGAACGCCGTGGTGAACAAGCGGTTGGTCATGAAGTGCTCGTAATAGTGCGTCGCATCCGACGCGAGCACCACCCAGCCGCGCTTGGTATGCACACGCGCGACCTGCAGGCCATCGGCATGCCCGGGTGCGGGATGGAGCGTGATGCCCGGTGCGACCTCGACCATCCCGTCATGCAGTTCCACCCGGCCCTTGAAGTTGAGCCGCACCATGCCGACGACGTCCTCGACATGGTAGCTATGCCCGATCTTGGGATAGCGCATGTACTTTCCCGTGGCGTAGGCCATCTCGCGCGCCTGCAGATGGAAGCGTGCATTCTCGAACTTTGCAAAATTCCCGACGTGATCGTAGTGCATGTGCGAGACGATGACGTCCCGGACCTCGCGCGCATCGACGCCGACGAGCTTCAGGCTCTCGATTGGGCAGCGCAGGAACGTGCGCTTGCGCTCCTTCGCCATCTCCTCCGTGAAGCCGAGATCGAGAACGAAGGCACCGGCGGGGCCGACGATGCACCACACGTAGTAGTCCATCGGCATCGGGCTGTCGTGCGGATCGCCACCGATGAAGTGATCGCGCCGCATGCCGTCGCGCGTCGCATAGCGGATGGCGTATATCTCGTACTCCGGCAGCGGGCTCGTCATGACGGCTCTCCTGTGCGTCGTCGGCATCATCGAAGGTTAGGCGCGCGACGCGGTCTTGTCACCCGCGGCGCCTGAGTGCTGGACAGCGGCGTCACGGAAAGGTTTCTCTCTCCGCGCCAAGCCGCCTGCGCGAACGGCGGCCACCACGAGAGGAGAATTGCATGCCGAGCAAGATGTTCGAAGACGGTCTGAAGTTGCGCAAGGAAGTGCTGGGCGAGGCCCACGTGAACCGCTCGATGGCCAACGCAGACGAATTCACCAAGCCGCTGCAGGAGCTCGTGACCGAACTGGGTTGGGGCGCATTCTGGAGCCGGCCCGGACTGACGCGCAAGGAGCGCAGCCTGATCACCCTCGGCATCCTCACGGCCCTCGGCCGGCCGCACGAGTTGCAGGTCCATGTGCGTGGCGCGCTCAACAATGGCTGCACGAAGGAGGAGATCCGTGAGGCGCTGATCCATTCCGGCTGCTACGCCGGTTTCCCTGCCACCATCGATGCCTTCCGTAACGCCAAGCAGGTGATCGACGACGTGGAAGGCAAGACGAAGAGCTGAGCACCCTCCCGCTCAGCGGGCGCGCTTCAACATGCGGGCGAGACCTGCAAGGCGGAGCGCGCCCGTCACGTACGTTGCCGCGAAGTAGACGGCTCCCCCCGCGCCGATGAGTGCGGCGAGGGCACCGGCGCGTACGGGCAGCGGCTTGTCCATCTCGAGCCAGGGTGCAGCGACGATGGCCCCCGCGAACAGAACGATCGCGAGCGCCACACTCGAGACGACGGTCATGATCACCGCCCGACGCAGACGCGCATCGGCGACGAAGTGCCCACGGCGGCGTAATTCGCGATAGAGAAGCATCGCGTTGAGCCATCCACCGAAGCTCGTCGCGATCGCGATCCCCAGATGCGGTGAGATGCCGACATGCCGGAACGCGAAGAAAAGGCCGACGGAGCCGAGTGTGTTCAACGCCAGGCTCAATCCCGCATAACGCATGGGCGTCCGGGTATCCTCGCGTGCGAAGAAGGCCGGCGAGAACACCTTGATCAGTACGAAGGCAGGTAGCCCCAGCGCAAAAAGGGCCAGCGCACGCGATACGTAATCCGTGTCACGGGCCGTGAAGGCGGCGCGCTGGAAGAGCACGGAGATGATCTCGTTGGGAATGACGATCAACGCCACCGCGGCCGGCAAGGTCAGAAGCAGCGCCAATTCCAGCGAACGGTTCTGCGCATCGAGCGCGGCCTCCGTGTTGCCCGCCCCCAGATGCCGGGAAATCTCGGGCAACAGGACCACGCCGATGGCAATGCCGACGATGGCGAGGGGCAATTCATAGAGCCGGTCGGCGTAGAACAGCCACGACACCGCGTGTTCCTGAAGCGAAGCGATCATACCGCCGACGACGATGTTGATCTGTGTGATGCCACCCGCAACGATGCCGGGGATGCCCAGGCTGACCAACCGGCGGACGTCGTCCGTCATGCGAGGGCGCACCAGCCGTGGCCGGAACCCGGCACGGCGCGCTCCGTCGATCAGTACGAGCAGCTGCAGCACACCCGCCGCCAGGATCCCGCAGGCCATGACGATACCGCTGCGCGGGCTGTTGCCGTAACCCAGCGCAAGGACCGTCGCCATTGCCGCGATCAGCGTCAGGTTCAGAACAATCGAGACGGACGCACTCTCCCAGAACCGCCCCAGGGAGTTCAGGACGCCCGACAACATCGCCACCAGCGACATGCACAGCAGGTAGGGGAAAGCGATGCGCGACATCGTGACGGCAAGCTCCAGCTTGCCTTCCGTCGCCGCGAAGCCCGGCGCCAGGACGAACATGAGGTAGGGCATAGCCAGGATCGCGACCAGGCTCAGCCCCACCAGAAGGGTCGCTAGACACGAAAAGGCGTCGTTGGCGAAGCGATGCGCGGTCTCCTTACCGTCGCCCTCGAGACGCTTGGCGAAGATCGGCACGAATGCCGAGTTGAACGCACCCTCGCCGAACCAGCGCCGGAAGAGATTGGGCAGACGGAACGCCACGACGAACGCTTCGGCCACCGGCCCGGTACCGAGGACGGCGGCGAAGAGGATATCCCGCAGGAAACCCATGATACGGCTGACGAGCGTCATGCCGCCGACGGTTGCGAAGGCGCGATAGAATTTCATGGGCACGAGCCCTAGCCGAGGCGGCGGGCACTCGGCAAGGGCCAATGGTGCGCACGTCGTAACCGGTCAGTTCTGGCTGCCGAGGCACGCGGCGAGGCTGGCGGCCATCTCGCGCAGCAACGTCCCGTAGAGCGCGGGCCCGGCCGGAATGGCGGCGCCGAGCGGATCGAGAGTGCCCTTTCGCACGCTCGTGCCCTCGATGACGGTGTCGACGACCCGCGGCGCGAACTGCGGCTCGGCAAAGACACACGTTGCCTGAAGTTTCGCCAGCTTGGCACGCAACTGGCTGAGGCGCTTCGCACTCGGCGGCACCTCCGGGCTCACGCTGATCGAGCCCACCGGTGTCAGCCCGAACCTCCGCTCGAAATACTGGTAGGCATCGTGGAAAACCACGTAAGGACGGCCTGAAAGCGGCTTCGTCGCCGCGGCGATCTCGTTCTCGAGTTTCGCCAGATCCACGGCCATACGGCTGGCATTTCCGACAATGCGCGCGCCATGTCCGGGCAGCGCGTCCGCCAGCACGTCGCTCAAGTGGGTGACCATCGCGCGCGCGTTGGCGGGATCGAGCCAGATGTGCCCGTCGACACTGGTCTTTGCGCCCTCCTTCGGCTTGTGCTCATGGTCGTGATCGCGGTGACGGTGCCCGTTCTTGCCGCCGTGGTCATGCGTCTCGAAATCGCCGCCACTGCGCAACGCGTGCTTGGTGAGCCCTTCCGTGTGCTCCAGCGTCACGATCCTCACGCCCTTGGGGAGCGACTTCACGAGCTTGACCGTAAAGGGCTCGAGGCTCTCCGACACTCGGACGAGCACCGTGGCCTTCGCCGCGGCACGGACGTCGGACGGCTTGAGGGAAAAATTATGCGGCGACGCGGCCCCGTCGACGAGCAGGCGCGGTGTGCCGACGCCCTCCATGAGGCCCGCGACAAGGCTGTGCACGGGCCGGATCGTCACCACGACCTCCGGCTCGGCGGCCCGCACGGCTGATGCGGCAGCCAGAAGGCCGAAAGCCAGACTTGTCACGTGGAGCTTGCGCACCCAATATCCGCTGGTCACGATTACCTCTCTCGGTTGTTCGATCGGCGGCCCCGCCCGTGCTCGGCTCCGGCGAGCCGGTCACGGCGACCCGAACATCATGGGGGATGTTATACTATAACAATGCCTGGGCCGTCCACTCCCCGGCCGGATGTGGATGAGGTGCGTCACGGAGGTGCTCATGTCGCAGTCGATCAAGCTGCTCTTCCTTGCGGGGTCGCAGCGCGAGGGCTCGCTCAACAAGAAACTCGCCCGGCTCGGCGCCGAGGTCGCACACGCCAACGGCATTCAAACCACATTCGCCGATCTCGGCGACTATCCGATGCCGATCTATGACGGCGATATGGAGGCGCGAGAGGGCGTGCCGGAGAATGCCCACAAGCTGAAGGCGCTGATGATGGTGCACGGCGGGATTTTCATCGCGTCGCCGGAGTACAATGCATCGATCCCGCCGCTGCTCAAGAATGCCCTCGATTGGATCTCGCGTATTCGCGACGACGGCGAGCCGCCGCTCCACGTCTACAAATCGCGTGTCTTCGCACTCGCTGCAGCAAGCCCCGGAGCGCTCGGCGGCGTGCGCGGCCTCATCGTTCTGCGGCAGACCCTCGTCCTCGGACTGGGTGCCCTGGTGCTGCCCGACCAGATCCTGGTCCCACGCGCGGCCGAAGCATTCGACGACAACGGGCATCTGCACGACAAAGCCCAGATGGCGCTCTTGAAGGAAGTGGTGCAAAAGCTGGCCCGAGCCGCCCACGTCGTTAGAGGTTGAACGCCCATGCCTGCGAATGCCGCCGATGCGAAATCACGCCTGTTCGTCGCCCTGGACGTGCCCGACGTCGAGCGTGCCCGTCAACTCGTCGAACGCCTCGGGCCGGAAGCGAACTGCTTCAAGGTCGGGCTGGAGTTGCTCTTTGGCGGTGGCATCGCCTTTGCGCAAGGTTTGAAGGCCGCAGGCAAGGAAGTCTTCCTCGACATGAAGCTCTTGGACATTCCCAATACCGTGGAAAAGGCCGTGACCAACGTCGCCCGGCTGGGGATCGACTATCTCACCGTGCATGGAACCGATCGCAAGACGCTCGATGCCGCCGTCGATGGACGCGGTGGTGCAAACCTGCGCCTGCTCGCCGTCACAGTGCTGACGAGCCTCGACAAGGCCGATCTCGCGGAGCAGGGCGTCACCGGCATGGGGCCCGCCGACCTGGTGGTGCATCGCGCTCGTCTCGCGGAGGCCGCCGGCTTCGACGGTGTGATCGCGTCTGGCCAGGAAGCGGCCCTCGTCCGCGCGGCTGTCGGCCCGGACTTCCTCGTCGTGACGCCGGGCATCCGCTTGAGCGAGGGACCGGATCGTGACCAGGCCCGCGTGATGACCCCGGCGAATGCGATCGCGGCGGGGGCTTCGCATCTGGTCGTCGGCCGTCCCATCACCCAAGCCGCAGATCCCGCGGTCGCGGCGCGGCGCATCACCACCGAGATCGCGCGCAGCCTCGGCTGATGCGTCCAAGCACGATCGCTCGAACCGACTGAACGCTCGCAGAACCAGGAGGACCCCATGGCCAAAGGATATTGGATCGCCCACGTCGATGTGCACGACCCGGAAGGCTACAAGGAGTACGTGGCGCTGAACGCCAAGGCCTTCGCCAAATACAAGGGGCGCTTCCTCGTGCGGGGCGGTCGGTTCACGACGAAGGCCGGGACGGCGCGGTCACGCAACGTCGTGATCGAATTCGACAGCTACGAGCAGGCGCTCGCTTGCTATGAAAGCCCCGAGTACAAGGCCGCAGAAGTCGTGCGGAACAAATATTCGACGGGCGACGTGATCGTCATCGAGGGCTACGACGGCTGAGTGACCCAGGCGCCGCACATCTGCGGCGCCTGCCGGCCGTGGCCCTCAGGCCGTCTCGAGACCGCGCGCGATCAGACGATTGATGCGCTCGACGAACGCTGCCGGATCGGCTGGCACCTCGCCGTCGAGAACGCGAGCCTGATCGAGCAGCACCCGGCCGATATCCTCGACCTCGCCCGTACGTCCCGCCGCGACATGGCCGACGGCGGCCTTGACCAGGGCGTGCCGGGCATTCAGTTCGAGCACCGGCTTCACGGCGCCACCACCCCGCTGGCTGCGCTGGAGCATGCGGTCGAGGGCCAGATCCGGCCCAGCCCCCTGCGCGACGAGGCAAGCTGGCGACTGTACCAAGCGGCTCGAGGCCCGCACGTCGCTGACGGTTTCCGCGAGCGCTGGCTTCAGCACGGCGATCAAGCCGGCGATATCCGGAGCCGCTGCTTCGTCATGCGACTTTTCTTCGGCCGGCACGACGCTGGAGAGATCCACATCACCTTGCGACAACGACCGCAGTTTCTTGCCGTCGAAGGTGACGGGGATGCTCGTCCAGAAGCTGTCCACGGGGTCGGTCAGGAACAGCACTTCGATGCCGCGCGCGGCAGCTGCTTCGAGCTGCGGGCTTGCCTTGGCCCGTTCCAAGCTCTCGCCCACCACGTAGTAGATCTCGTCCTGACCGGGCCGCATGTCCGCGACGTAGGCCGCCAGAGACCGCAGATCTCCCCCCTTGCTCGAACGGAACCGGGCAAGCTTCAGAAGTTGGTCGCGCCGTTCGAAATCCTCGTAAATGCCTTCCTTGATGACGGACCCGAAGACGTCCCAGATTCCGCCGAAGCGCTCGGGCTCCTTCTCCGCGACACTCTCGATTTCGCCGAGGACGCGTCCGGTCAGTGCCTTGCGCATCTGCGTAACGACGGGGTTGCTCTGGAGCATTTCGCGCGAGACGTTGAGGGGCAAATCCTCGCTATCGACGACACCGCGCACGAAGCGCAGATAGCCCGGCAGCAACTCGGCATCGTCCGTGATGAAGACGCGGCGCACGTACAGCTTCAGGCTGGGATTCTTCTGGTAGTAGTTATAGTAAAGGTCTGAGGCGGTACAGGCGGTAGGTGCGGGCAGTACAGGTGGCAGGCAGTACAGGTGGCAGGTGCAGGTGAGGTACGGGTGGGGG
>VFQT010004818.1_pt1 | contig 10799 bp, 8 predicted proteins | sample 3512381 | NCBI WGS metagenome assembly VFQT01 (sample SAMN10412376, study PRJNA504923) | tailings metagenome | isolation source: Relicate 2 Philex TSF3 active mining site | place: Philippines: Tuba, Benguet | collected 2017-08-29 | reverse complement strand
TTCTCTACCTGGCTGCCGGACGTTGGGGAATGATCGAACCAAGAGAGATCGAAGAGACAAAAAAGAACGGTAAATAAAAAGAGACCGCGAGTATCAACTCGCGGTCTCTTTTTATTTAATTAATCGTCATCTCCACCTTCGCCGCCCTCACCTCCTTCATGCTCACGCCCATCGAGGTGACATTCGATGCAGTTTTGATAATTCGAAATACCTTCTTCCAAATGTTCAGCGGCAATGTTGTCTTGGTTGTGTTCATGGCAGCCGTAACAAGTGTAGGTTGTCAACCCGCTGGGGTGACAAGTTTGGCAACTACCATCACCATCTCCATGCCGGATCGGGAAAGTATGCGGTCCATTATAAGATGCAGGTTCCCAAGCAGTTGTGGAATGGCAAGACGCACAATCTGTGCCAAATTGACCTAGATGCTCCTGTGGTTCGGCATGGCAGTTGACACATGCCGTAGATGAAGCGAATCGAGCATGGTCAAACGTGGCATTTTCCCAGTCGGATGGGTTATGGCAGGTTTCGCATTGTGTACCATACTCTCCACCGTGTTCATCATCTTGCTGATGGCATGAATAGCAGTCTGTTGGCGTGCCTTTGAATACATTGTTCACATGGCATTCTTCACAAGCGACAGTAGCATGCTCACCTTCCAATTTGAACGCGGAGAGGTTATGGTCAAAGTTCGCATCTTCCCATGTAGATGGGTTATGGCAATTCTCACATTGACGCCCATATTGACCGTTGTGTTCATCATCTTGATAGTGGCAGGAGTAGCAATCCTGGGGTGCGGACTGGAGGTCTACGAGTGAGCGCGCGTCCAAGTGACATTGGGTGCAGGGAATATCTCCTGCATGACCACCTTCAAGTTTAAAAGCATAGGCATTGTGGTTGAAATCGTCAAAGCGATCGACACCATCATGACATGCCAGACAATCGGAGCCAAATGAGAGCAGATGGGCTTGGGCGAAGGCAATGTCAATGTCGCTGTGGCAGGTTTGGCACGAGTCAGAAGCGAAGGTTGAAACGTCGTCACCGTGACAATTTTCGCAGGTGATCGGTTCACCAGATTTCATCCGCTGATGTTCATTTAGAGAGAAGCCGAAGGTTTCGTGCGGGAAAGTGTTCTCGCCGAGATCAGTCAATGAGGCGGTCTTCCCACGATGCTCATGGTGACAATCACGGCAGGCAATGGTCGGAGATTTTTGGACGATGCTGCCATGCAACTGGGCAACATCCTGCATTTGAATGGCAATGTTCGTATGACATTCCAGACAACGGTCTGCCATGGTTACGCGCTCCCAAGGCGCTGAATGACAAGCACTGCACTCTTGTATGTGTGCATGCGAGTCGACGCCACCAATGACCTCGCCAGGCTGGTCATTCAAAGCGCCAGAACTGAACATTTGCCCACCACTTGCAAATGCAACGCCAACTAGAACAAAGAACGTGATAAGCGCAGCGACAATTCCTGTGCCGGTAAGACAGCCGAGTCGATTAGTGTTATGCATGGCTGCCTCCTATTTCAAGAACGTGGCGTAATACATCGCCCCACCCAAATGCACAAAAGCGGAGATGAACAAAGCAATGCCGATCGGAATGTGAACCGTATGCCAAAGCGACATCATCTGGCGTGCACGTTTGAGGGCTTCTTGCGAAAGAGTGCCTTCGATCTCAAGTCCATCGAGGGTGCGGGGAATGCGTGTGAAGATATATCGTCCGATAAAACCGCTGATGACGATGATGGCGGTGAGAAGTGTAGTGGCTCCCGCCAATCCATTGAACTTCCATGAAGAATGAAGCAGCACCATGAACGGGCCTACCAAGCCCATATAAATATGGAATTTCAACCAAGTGGACATTCGCCCCAATGCCGCACTGCGGCTCCGTTTGCGGATGCTGTAGAACGTTTCAGTCAGCAGCATCAAGATGAAGCCGATAATTCCGAGGGTATGACCGAAGAATTCACTGGCAGCCGGAATTTCCCGAGTCCAAAACGCGACCAGCCCATACCCTGCCCCTATCAAAATACATGTTACGAACGCGAGCCAAAGTTCTATGTTTCCACGAAGCATCGTTGTTGCCCTCCCGAGGCAAAAGTTTGACCGTTGACGATGGATGGCGGACGATGGTTTTATGCCGCCAAGCAATGCGTCCAAAAATCTACGATCACATCCGCGATCTTTGCATCTTTTCTCAGCAAGCTGTCGCGAATGGCTGAAATATTGATCTTGTCTGCGATGATCTTCTGAAGCGGTGCGGAGAGTTTCTGATCGCCCATCACAACCGCACCAATAAGATGATCCTCCCCCACCAACAAGCGGACGCGGTTCACATCAAAACCGCTTTGCGCCACAATGGCATCTGGTAATTGTCGCCAGGTTTCGCTGTCACCACGCGCAATGCCCACCACATCTTCATCGCGTCCGTTCCCAACTGCACCGATGATGGTCGTTGTCAACCCGGCAAGGCGGGTAACGTTGAACGGCACAGTCTTGATGTAGGGTTTATGGCTCCCAACCATGTTCAAGCCTGCAGCAAATCCCTGTTCACGGGCAGGGCTCCATAAACTATCCAACACAGAGCGACCTGTTAGCGGGTCATACACTTGCGCCACATCGCCTGCAGCATACACATCCGGATCGTTGGTCTGCAAATATTCGTTCACTAAAATCCCGCGGTCAATAGCAAGATCAGCTGACTGTGCCAAATCAATACGCGGCTTAATACCCACGGCATATGCAAGCATATCGCACTTCATCGTGCGACCATCGAGCAAACGGACTCCAGTCACTTTGCCAGACCTGCCAAGAATCTCTTGCACTTCAGAACGGAAATGCAAGGTCACACCTTCGGCTTGCAAACGTCCTTCTACAATGCGTGATTCATGTTCATCGAGAACATTGCTCCAGTAGCGTGTGCCGCGCAAAAGATAATGGACATGCACACCACGCGCCAGCAAACCTTCGGTCAATTCAAGCGCAGTGATGCCGCCACCCACTACGATCGCAGTCCGCCCACGTTTGGCATGTTTCAAAATTCCGCGCGCATCTTCGAGATGGTCGAGCTTCATCACACCCTGCAAATTCGCACCGGGAACGGTCAAGGGGATGGCAAAGGCTCCGGTTGCAATGAGCAGCTTATCGTACGAAAGAAGCGATTTGTCATCCAAATGAAGTGCCTTGGTTGTACGATCGATCCCTAGCACACGCGCTTTCTTATATGAAAATTTCAAATTGGCATATTCTTCACGGGTCTTCGGGAAGAGCGTTTTATCTTGCAATTCTCCCGTAAGGAGATATGCCAAACCCGGGCGGGAATAGTATCCATGGGGGTCATCCCCGAGCATGACGACTTCGCCGGTTCGATCTACGCCGCGAATTGCTTCGACCGCCGAGATCCCAGCCACGCCGGTACCGATGATGGCGTATCTCATGCGCCCTCCGTGAACAAGTCAGTGCGCTCAAATCGCAGCACCCCGCGCGGACAGCGCGCAACACACTCGCCACAGGTGAGACATTCACGATGCTTGACCGGCTCTCCCCTCCAGGCGTGCCCGCGAATATCGATATTGATGGGACAGTTGTAATTGCATATACCGCACTGTACACAGCGATACGTATCTGGGACGACATACCCAGATGACGCTGTGATATTGCGGCTGGCATTGGTTTTAAATACATTCAGAATGGACAAAGCGTTGCCTCCATCACTATTGTCGCATTATTTTTTATAAAGTTATGGGGGAAAGTATGTAAATTTTCAAATCTGCCAAAATGGCTCGTATTACTACAGTTGAGAATATACCCTCTCATCATCAAAAAAACAGGACCGTCTCACGACGATCCTGTCTGTTTAGCAATTCTATTCAATTATCTTACGCGAGGGGTACCACATTGGCAGCTTGCAAGCCCTTGGGACCTTCTTCGATCGAGAACTCCACTTTCTGTTCGGCTTCCAACTTGCGGTAGCCGTCTGTCTGAATGGCGCTGAAGTGAACGAACACATCCTCGCCGCCGTCGCGACCGATAAAGCCGTAGCCCTTGGTCGCATTGAACCACTTAACGGTTCCAACAATACGTTCTGACATCTTTCTGTACTCCTGCTGTATAAAAAATTTATGCCCGTCCACCTAAACGCTTTCAAAGGCGGGTCGGGCACGCGGAGGCAAGATTATCACGCCTGAAATGGAGTGTCAAGATTTTATGAAAAATGGTTCGATAGACCATTGACCATGGTAGGTATCCATCGTCTATTGTCTATCGTCCACAATTCATAAGCCAGGGATCAAAAACGAAGTGCGGCGCTTGTAGTCTGCATAGGCTTCACCAAAATCGCGTAGGAGTTTGCGTTCTTCGAAATAAGCGCCAATGAAGACGTACAACGTCACACCAAGGTAAAAGACGAGAGAATTCTGGCTCATGCTTGGTGACGCCCAAATAAACAAAAGGCTGAACGTGTACAGCGGATGCCGCACAAGTTTATAAAGTCCATGCGTGACGAGTTGACCCGGCTTCTCTTCTTCAAAGAGTTGACGGATGCCAATGAATGATAGGGTATCGGTTTGCAGAAGCGCCACCAATAGCAACAGCGCAGATAAACCTTGCGCGCCAAGCATCACATAGCTCCACGGTGCAGGAACCTGGTAAAGTGGCACATTCGGCAAAACTGCCACAAGATACATTACCGGCAGGAAGCTGACCCCGGCGAAAAGGTTGTATGCCAATCGGTAAAAACGAGGCGACTTGATCATGTCCTTGGCAAAGTGTGAGGCAAGAACGGAATGGATGAGTCCCCAAAGGGCAAGAGCGAGTAGGATTAGGATCGAGTTCATATGATTTAGATGCAATTGGGGCGGATTTCGTTACAGCGGAACGATAGAAAAATATCATTAAAAACAAACTCACCCACGAAAAATTAATTTCGGGGTGAGCCATGTTTTACTCTTTACGAATTACTCATCACTTGTCACTCTGCCCCAAACGCTGCCAGTTCAATTGTTTCGCCACCCGCTTGGATGAGGTAGTACGGCTTCCACGCCACACCAAAGATATTGACGTACACATCTGTCTTCTTCGGGTTGATGGTCACCTCGCTAATATCACTGACGATGCTGCCCCATTTGTCGGTGATCTCGCGCGCCATATCCTCGCGCTCGCGTTGCAGGTCAGACAATTGTTGCTGCATTTGCTTGATCGACTGCATGGATTCTTCCACGTCGGCTTTGGCATTCTCGGTCATGCGGCGCTTCGACAGGGACGATGACAATTTACGGGTGCTGCGGGAACCAGCAAAAAGACTGATGACATTCTCGGCATGAGTACCGTATTCTTCCATTTTGCGGTTCTGCAGTTCGGTCTCATCTTCGCGCAGTTCGCGTTCTTCACGATAAAGTTTGTCCTCGAGCGTTTTGATCTTCTTGTCCAGCGCCGAAGTTTTCTTGGTGATCTCAGCATCGCGTGCTTCACGGGCGGTGTCGGCGCAGGCTTTCATGAAGTCTGCCTGGCTCACATCGGGACCGGCAAAGACTTTGAGGGCGGCATTGGCACGCGCAGTCACTGCTGAATTACGGAAGACCCAATCGGTAAAATCTTTTTGCAGGGAGGTCATCAACTTCGAGTCATTCAAGGGCGGCTCAATAGTGCCAAATTTGGAAGAAGGCACAGGTCCACTTTCGAGCTTGTCGAGCCCGGGTCCGGCATAGGGGAAATCTTCCCAGCGAATGATGCCACGACGGTCAAGACTTTCGACGAGGGCTGTCTTGGTCACTTCCACATCCACGCCGTATTTACGGTCCAATACACGGATCTGAGCGGAGGCAAGCAAAACAGGACGATAGACAACACCTTGAATATTCGCGCCATAGGCTTGGGTCTTGCCAGAGGCGTTGAAGGCTTCGGGCAGGCTGTAATTTTGCGGCAGATAATATTCGCGGATTCCCGCCGGGAGTGATGGTTTGGTCATGCTTCCATTTGAGGTGGAAGAAGCCGATGCCATGCTGCGTGGAGGGGTTTGCGTTTTTGGCTGAGCTGACACTGCTGTTGGAACGACAACCGGCTGAACGTGGTCAACAGGCGGCGGAGTAGCCGTCACTTTGGGAGCCGAAACAGGCGTCGCCTTGGGTTGACGCGCAGCCGCTTCCCCAGCGCCGACCAACTTGTTCAAGTCACGGATCTGGGTGCGGGTCATGGGTCCAGCGAGGAAGTTCATCACCCATCGGGTTTGGAAGAGGATCGGATTTTTTTCGTGAACATTGTTCATCACGAAGACGCGTTTGCCAATGGATGAAATGAGCTTGTCCATTTCTGCGCGCGAGAATCCGCCTGCCAAACTTTCGAGCCCATCGAGCAGACGGTTCTTATCGCGCTCGGTCTGGAGCTTGCCAATGAACCATGTGCCTGTGTTCGAGAGGGCTTTGTAATCCATGTCCACTGGGTTTTGGGTGGCGAGCAGCAAGCCCAAGCCAAAGGCGCGCGCTTGTTTGAGCATGCGCAAAAGCGGCTGTTTGGAGGGCGGGTTGGCAGTTGGAGGAAGATAACCGTAGATCTCATCCATGTACAGAAGGGCACGTAAGGAGGTTGAACCTTTTTGTGTGCGCATCCACGTTTCAACGGCGGAGAGCAGTAAGGTGGTGAAGAACATGCGCTCACCATCGGAGAGATGGGCAAGATAGAAAATGCTGTGGCGTGGCGTACCGTCCTGTTTGAAGAGCAAAGCTTGAATATCAAGCGATTGACCTTCACGCCAGGCTTCGAAGGCAGGCGCAGCAAGGATGTTGTTGAGGGTCATCGCCAATTCCATGCGATCTTTGGGCGGGAAGAAAGTATCCACCGGGAACGCGCCAAGTTTATCGAAGGGCGGTGTTTGGGTTTGCAGGATAAGCTCGGTCAGGTCAATGCCTTGCCCTTTGCTCCAATGTTCTTCGAAAATATTTGACAGAAGGATATGTTCGCGAGAACGGATGGGGTCAAGGTCGTTCATACCTACCAGTCCAAGCAACGCGGTTACTGTGCTGGTGATGCGCTCGCGAAGCACTTCGCGGTTTTCGTCCCAATCCAAACCGGGGGCATCAAGCGAAGAAAGGACACTGACAGGAATGCCCGAATCGGAGCCGGGTGTGTAAATGGCAAAGTCAACAGAGTTTTTGAGGTCGAGAATACGTTCGGGAGTCATGCCCCATTCTTGCAAGCCATTGCGCCAGGCAGTTGCGGCTTCCATGGATGCCTGCTCTTGTGTCTTATTTGCGCGGCGTACCACTTCAGGGTCGATCCATGGTTGAAAATCTTGCGGCAGCAATTCAGGGAAATGCAGGAGCAAATTGGTCAGGTCACCTTTGGGGTCGATGATAATGGCGGGTACGCTATTGAGCGCTGCTTCTTCAAGCAAGGCAATGCACAAGCCGGTCTTGCCGGAGCCCGTCATACCAGTGACAACGGCGTGTGTCGTCAGGTCGGCAGAGTCATAATTGAGATTGGTTGCAGTGAGTTTTGCTGTCTTGGGGTCAAACAGACGTCCGAGATAAAAATTCGATTCGGTCATGTAATCTCTCCTGTAAATCCTGCATGCGTGTTAAGGGTTTAATCGGCGCATGATTTTTTGAAATAGAACGCACGTGCTAGACAGTAAATTTAACCCATTTTATGCCAAAAGGCAAATGATTGAGAAAGAAAAACTGCGAGGGGTTACCTCGCAGTTCTCACATTAATCGTCGCCTCCGCCACCGCTATTATCATCGGGGTCATCATTATTTGAGTTGTCGTCATTCGAGTTATTATCGTCATCCAAATTATCGTTAGAACCTGAAGTCTCGTTTTGGTTATCTTTGCTGCTGCCAGAATTAGAAGAAGAACCCGATGATACGTCACCGGAACACTCCTCCTTGCCTTTTGCTTCTTTCACAATAAATTTCCCATCTTCGGCATAGTAGCCTTTCACTTCCACTTCCATGCCAATGCACAATTGACCTTCAACCTTGGATTGATCCAAATAAACGGTCATGCCATTGACGACAAGGGAAGTTGTGGATACCGCTTCAAGTGTTCCCTTCAATTCATATTCTTTTGACGTGGGTTGGATCGCCTCATTCTCCGACCCGGAATTTGACTCCGCTGGCGGGGTCGCTTGTTCCTTTGCATCCGACTCCACTTCCATTTCGATGGGGCTTCCCGTTGGTACAACAGAACCTGCCGGGAGCAATTGCAGAGTAATGACTTCTACAAAGCCTTGAGCATCCGTCCGCCCAGTGACGACGACTGCATCGCCATTAGACGGAAGGGATATACCTGCAGGCAAGATCACCTGCAAACCAGAAACATAATAAGCTCCATTGACCTGCATGAAAACGCCGGCAAATTCGATCACTTCATGTCGACCTTCGGCGAGCAATTCATTGGCTTCGTGCAAACGCTCGTTCTCAAATTCGTGTTCCAACAACGAACGTGCTTCCGAGTCAAAGATAAAGAACAGACGGATACTCTCCCATCCTCGTTTGACAGGATATAGATTTTCGCCCGGCAACGCAGAAGCAGATGCACTGAGCAATCCACTACCGCTCATTAGGAAGATGGCTGCCAGTGTGAAAGAGATCGCGAGCCGTTGAAATAACGGAATCACCCGTTTGGTACGCGGTGCGACTTTCGCTTCACGCAACTCTGCGGCATGCTGCATCACTCGCGCGCGTGAACGTCGCACCAACTCTGGCGATGGTTCAGGCGAAGCCATTGCACGTGCCTTTATGGAGGTCTCCAAAATGGGACGCAATTCTTCAGCGTATTCCGGGAAGCGTGCCAGGGCGGTTTCCATCTCGCCACCTTCTTCGATCTCACGCAAACAAAACTCAAGAGCATCAAATACGTTAGTCATAATCCACCTCACCAATCTCACGTTGCAGTGCAGCAAGCGCCCTGAATTGGAGAGCTTTCACAGCATTCACATTTTTATCCATACGAGAGGCGGTTTCCTCAAGTGAGTATCCCTGCCCAAAGCGCAGGGCTAAAACATCTTGTTGTTCGGTGGTCAATTTCGAATATGCGCTACGCACCATACGGTTCTGCTCGCGCTGATCCACCTCCGAAGCGGGACCCGGCCCAAGGTCTGGCAATGAATCGGGAATATCCTCTTCGGGTTTTCGGTACTTTTTTCTTAAATGATCCATCACCACATGCGAAGCGGTACCGATCAACCAGCCTTTGAGGTTAGACTCCGGTCCGCGTCCGCTTTTCACAGCCTCTAACAAGCGAATAAACACATCACTTGCAATATCTTCTGCAAGATTCTGGTCGCCCACCCGATAGAGCACGTACCGGTACACTTCTGAAAAATATTGGTCGTACACCGCCCCAATGGCTTTTGAGTCCAAACCATCAAGGCGACCCACGCCCTGCTGCCCGTTTATCGATGTCATTTTTGGTATTCCATACAACATAATGGTATCACGGCTCAAGAACTTCAAATAATATAGATTGCTTGTCACGATAGACTTCTTGCATATTAGGGTCGCTTTCAGCCCGTTCAATAAAATCAGCATGATTTAAGTCTGAAACCACATAACGAGCCCCGAACTGCGAACGGATCAGGTCAGACGGATTGTCCACTTCGCCGCGCGTAATCCTCACCCATTCGTTGTAAAGCTCAGCATCGTAGAGTTGCATGTACGTTGGGTCAAGCCCTGCAAGATAGGTGTTATATGTGTTGTAATAGAATAAGCGTGGAAAGTCATCCCAATCGGTTTGGAAGATTAACTCACCCTGCTGGGTGTTCTGCAACAGATAAAGGGATGCCCCGGCATATATGGCATATGGCTTGGCCTTTGCCAGTTGATTTTGCACAGCGGGAAAGACCTTAAAGACGCCAAACATGATCACAAGCGCAAGGACGATCAAAGGAGCAAAAGCCTGTGCCTTACCCTTCCACTTTTGAAGATGGTTTTCGAAATCAAATACAGCACTCCATGCCAGAGCCGCAAAGATCAACGCAAAAGGGGGGAAGTATTCAACAAAGCGGCGGGCATTGAACATCATCACTCCAAAGAGAACTGCCACAAGGAAAACTGTCGCTGTCCGCGTCTCCATTTTGCGACCTGCGAGACCGAGGGCGAGAGTTCCGCTGACGAAGGCTGCCAAAGCAAGCATGGAATTCTCCATGATCTGAGCTGTATCATATGGATACCATTCATTACCAACCTTGATCGACTCGCCCAATTGCAGCTTGGAAAGAAAGTGATGAAAGGTAAAGGTCAGATTATTCGGAAAGTAGGGATTGATCACCAACCCGGCGATGATGCCGACTCCAACGAACAGGATCGGACGAAGATCGAGACGTTTCTGCATCAACAGGATCGCTGTTGTGTAAATCCCGGCAAGGGCGAGCATCAACGGAAAAGCGTTATAGGTCCATACATAAAAGAAAGACAAGACAGCCAAATGCTTGTATTTCCCTTCGAACATCCATAAAAGACCAAGCGCCATGATTCCCAAAGATAAAGATTGCGCACGCGAAATGGACATGCGATAAAGAAACGCATCTGAAATTCCAAACAACGCCAATGCCCACAACCAGGCAAACGGAATTTTCTGCCGATCTAACAAGAACCAAATGGCAATAAACGCCAGGGAGGCAAATGTGACCGCCGCCAGTTTTGCGCCAACTCGCAGATCACCAAATGTAAATGGGATAAGTGCGACATGATATAAAAAATGATGATCGTAAAAATCACGCTGGTTGAGAATACTCATGGGCAGCCAGATAAAATCAGGCTTCAAACTTTCGGTGCGCATCAACCATGCTAATTTGATATG
>VFQT010004816.1_pt1 | contig 10800 bp, 6 predicted proteins | sample 3512381 | NCBI WGS metagenome assembly VFQT01 (sample SAMN10412376, study PRJNA504923) | tailings metagenome | isolation source: Relicate 2 Philex TSF3 active mining site | place: Philippines: Tuba, Benguet | collected 2017-08-29 | reverse complement strand
ATGGTGCTGTAAATGCCACGGTTATGGAAGAAGTCCTGGAAAAGTTTTAGGGAGTAATAAAGAAATCTTTATAGTGCTTGTCCTTAAAACTTGCAAACTTCTGTTTGAGTTTCAGATAGAAATAATACTCTTCCCTATCTCTAGACGTTAATTTAGCGGTTTTAAGAAGATCTTTTTTGCTGATTTTAAATAAAATCTGATTCTGATTAGGTGTCATAGAATTCCGTCAAATTTTCGAAAATATTCAAATAAAGCATCTCTCACTAAATCAGACTTATTTCTTCTGGTGACATTTGATAACTTGAAAAGCCTATCACGTTCAGTAGCGTCGAGCCTTAAAGTCAAAATTCCATCTCTTAGTTGTTTGGCATAATATTTCTTGAAGTGGGTATTTAAATTACTCATAATAACTTTGTGTATATACAATAAATATGCATCTATATGAGAAATGCCCAAAAAATTGAAATTTTAAATAGTCGCAGGTTAAAATTAAGAGAAAATGCAGTCAAGATAAGGGAAGAAAGAGAGCGGTTAACTCGAAGACTAGATAGGTTGAAAAATAATCTCCATGATATTGAAGCTGAGGAAGAAGCATTGAATTCATTAATTATAGATCAACTTGATTTTAAAAAAATGGATGTATCAATTCATATTGTAGAAGAATTCATACCAGATAGAATGGATAGATTGATGTTAATGATAAATATCCCTGGAATAAATTGTCCTATCTTCAAAATGTTAAGTTATTATGAAGCGGGGATATTATCCAAAATAAAGACTACAGGAAATAAACTGGCGTTTGATCAAAAGGTTTACAAATTTGCTAAAGATCACATTGAAGTACTTTGCAAGCTAAACGAATCAAGAGATTTTAAGTTAGATCTATCTGAATCAATAGATCAATATCTACATGATTTTACAGTAGAACCTAGATTAAATCGTCATTTATTTTTTTAAGAGAATAATTCACAAAGAGTATTATTATATACATATATACATTGTCTGGACAAGATTTAAAATGTTTGAGCTTAAAGAGTAATTAACTGAAAATACGAAAATGACTTTTTATGATTCAGATTTTAGAACCTACGATAACCAGGCTGTGTAAAAAAGTAATAAAATCAATTATAATTCACTATTTAATATGTTTTAATAATTTTTTGAAGCATCAGTTTTATATATTCAGAATTCTGTTCTTCTTGAAAGAATACTTGGTTGTTATTAAAGTCTTCGATAGTTAGGTTATCTTTCCAGTTCACTTCACTCCATCTAGTATTAGAAATGATAAATGAGTTTAAAATCAGATTATCATTAGTAACTTGTGGTTGAACTTTTTCTTCTAAGTACTTAAAAAACTGAATTTTAGCATCTTTGATCCCATTCGAATTTCTTATACCCTTTGGGTCAATAAAAGTGAGGTATTGTTTGCTTTGTTTTTTAAGCCATAGTATAAAATCTGGATAAAAATTATTGCCTTCAGCAAAAAAACCAATACCTTTTTTGCTCTGATTTCTAAGAAGAAAGACTTCATCAAATATTTTTGAAGGATTCATTTTTTGAACCTGATCTTCAAAATCTTTCATAAACTTATTTTCAGAGTCATTTAGAGCAACTGGAAATACTTGAAGCTTATTCTCATAGCCTTTTCCAACATAAATCAATGGCTTGTATAAATGCATTAAATTATCAAAAGCTTCAACTTGGTTAGCTATTTGAATGGATCGAAATGTTGTTTCAGAAAATTTACTTTTAAGTTGTATAAATCTCTTTTCAATGTCATCAATGTCTTCATTTTTATTCAATCGAATATCATACTGTAAGAGAAGGTTGTCATCTGTGGAAGATAATAATCTAGTTTCAATATGATTTGCATTGAACATATTTTTAAAATGTAAGTAATAGTGTTCTATATACTTTTTGAGCAATACAGTAACTAACTCTTGCCAAACCTTCATGTTTTTCAAGGTACTAAAGTTCATTTTATCCTCAGGAATAAAGACCCTATACCATGAATTATTGGAAACTATTTCTTGTAATGTTTTCTTTTCTAATTCAAGGTTTGCGAAACCTTTACTTGATTTAAAATTTTGAATATCAAAATAAATCTGCGTCCAATCAATTAATGCAAAATGCTGAGAATTGAGATAGCAAATCTGTTTTGCTGTTTCAATTTTATTGGATTTAAAACTCTCTAAAGAGTCAATTTTTGGGTACCAGTCCACTTCAATTTGACTGTTTTTAAATAGACTCTTATTTAGTTCTAGTTTTAAAATCTCTTTTTTCTTAAAGTTTTCAGATTCTTTAACTTGAATCAGCTTCAAATTACTTTTAGAAATATCAATCTTATTTAGTGTAGGGATAGTAATTGTTACCCAGTCACCTGCATTTGTTGGCAAACCTTCTTCCTCTAAAAGCTCTTTGAACTTCTCCATATAGTGAGCTTTAACACCGAAAATTTGAAGAGTTTCTAGGGGTCTTAAATACTTTCTGATTGCTTTTAAATTCTCTGGTCGTTGATAGTCATCTAGCCCTACAGAACGTTTTAAACTAAAATCATAACCTTGTAATCTAACACCTCTTCCAAATAACTGAATGATTTGAGATCCTTCAGACTTACCAATATTCATTAAACCCATAGAGCTTACTCGCCAAGAAGACCAACCCTCCGTAAATTTTTTTGAACCAATAAGCATATTGATTTCCTGCCTAGGATTAACTTCATTTATCTGGGCAAAAAGAGATTCTGAGAAATCTTTTTCAGACCCTAAAATTCCATTATTCATGGCTAAATCATGTAGCTTCTTTTCATCACCAACATTTATAACACCAAAATACTTTTCATTATCACCAACTCTCAATCCAAGTTCACCATTAGCACCTTTAAGATTATCAAGGTATAGGTTAGCACCAATATTATGATTATGGAAGATTTCTTTATTTATACCCTCAAATATTTGATCTGGCGTTAATTCAAGTTCATTTAAATATGCGAAGCTACCATCAAAAATGCTATATCCATTTCCGTCTAAAAGGCCAGATTTATTGCTTAAAATCAATTCAATAAATTTTGTGTATTCAGACTGGTTCTTTAGAAAATCTGTTAAGAAATGGACTATGTCTAATACGTCTGAAGTATCAATACCATTTTCTTTTCTTACTGCATTTACACTACTTCCAACAAATACCCATAGCGGTTTAAATATTCTGAACTGACTAGCTAATTCTGGCTTATTCTTAAAAAGAAGTAGTTGCTGATAGAATGAAAGTAAGTTAGCTGTCAGGTATTTATTTTTAAAATCTAAATTATCTTCTTTCAGGTTTAGGATCCGGTAATCTTTACCATAACCATCTTCATAAAAATATTTGTAGCTATAGTCAAACAGAATACTTTTAGCATATTCTTGAGTTAATTCTTCTTTTTTACCTTTAGCTGCGGCACTAATAGCTTGACCGAAAGTAGCCGAGTATTCAAATGCAAAACCAGTAGTACTTAATTGATCCCTAAATCGTTTCCATTGATCACCACTCATGCCACCGTGCCCCTCATCAACTAACACTAGATTATGGGTCTCAAAACTATCAACGGCTACTGTTTTATCTTTACTTTCTTCGGAAAGTTTAGAAATCTCTATGATCTCTACTTCCTTCCCAGAAAACATTCTAGATTGGTTTTTGGTAAAAATATTGGCTGGTATTCCTGAAAGTTGAAAGTCGAATAGATGTTGTTTAGATAGTGGTTCGTTGGGTGTAATTAACAAAATTTTACTATCATGACCTTTGCTATTTTTCTTTGCATAATGTAGGTACTGCTTGATATTAACATGCATTAACAGTGTTTTCCCACTACCAGTAGCGTTCCAAAAAGCTAGCTTGTTCAAGTCGCTTTCTTTAAACGGATCAACTTGATAAACAGATTCTCCTTTTTTAAGTTTTTTTCCAACATGTTTTTCAACTTGTTTGGTATTAAACTTTTTGACGAATTTGTTCAAATCATGTAGTAGTTGTTTTTTATTACTGAAAAACTTATCAAGGTATATCTCAGTAAAAAGTAGTGATAGATACTGAAAATATTTCCAAACTATTAATTCTTCTCTTCCGTCAGAAATTTCATGAGTGTACCTAACAATATTTTCATCATATTGTTGAAGCATTGATTCAGTAAGTTCATCAGTAAGGTATAAATGCGATTTAAGCTGCTTTAACACTTTAGTGTTGCCCTCTTCAGTGTAACCTTCGCTAGATGATAGTTTTAATTCTTTGAATACCTCTAAACCATTTTTTGAAACTATTTTAGAACCTATTGCGTCTATTCCAAAAAGTGATAATAGGTACTTATTTAGCAGTATTTTATCATGAAAATTGGCCATTATAATTCTATTTCGTTGAACATTTTCTTGAAAAACGTTTCTTCAATCAATTTGATTTTAAATTGATCACCCTCTGATCTAAAATTTTCCAAATGATGATCTCCATTTATAAAAATTTGCTGAAATTCTTTAGTGCGTTGACTATCATAGAATCTTCGCAGCAACTTTTCAACTTCCTCATGTGTAGTTGTATCTAAATCGCGCCAAATAACCAATGTTTTAATACCATTACGTGTTGTCCCCTCAACAACTTTAATATCTTTTACTCTCTGCACTTTACTTACATATAATCCTATCAAATAATTAAAAGTCTCTACTATGTCTACCCTTGTAAATTTTAATTCAGCATTTTCAGTAACTTTAATTTGATAGTCAAAAGGCTTTTTAAACATTTCCAGATTAAATAAATGATCTCTACTTTCAAGCTCTAACATATATTGAATTAAGTACTCTTGCTTAGCTTTTTCATTGAAATCTAATTCAGCTTTATTAATCAAATGAAGATTGTTCAAAGTGTCTTCATGGCTTTCTAATTTATGATACTTTATAAATTGAGAGACACCATTTTTATCTTGAGGCTTTCCATTATTCCAATTATCTGAATAAATAACCTTACATATTCTTGGGAGTAAAACATTATGAAAATGGTGCCCCATATCAATAAGAAGATATTTTAATTCGATTTTTTTCTCTCTTATAAGTTTAATTGACGCATGACCGGTTGTACCAGATCCTCCAAAATAATCTAAAACAATTCCACTTTTTTTATTGTTCAAACCTGCGTCAACACAGTCTTTTACAAGGTGTAAAGATTTAGGATACAATGGTAATATTTCTTTTGTAATAGGTACAATATGGCCCAACAATTCTGTTCCATATTTTTTTGCACTGTATTCATTTTTTGTCCATACTGATTTATAGTTTAAGCTAGTCTTTGATCTTCTGATTTTATAAGCTGATGTTTTGGAATCAAAATATGCATCAAGTTCATCTATATGCTTTTCAACAGTATCTCTTCCTAGTACCCATTTTCTTTCAATACCATCATTATCTATCGGATAAATTTCAATTGTCCCATCTTCTTTAATTTCGTTACGATTTGGATGATAATTATCATCACATACTTCACCAAAGCCAACAATTGCTCCATCTTTAACTTTGACTGGATAAAAACAAGTTTTACCGCTTGATCTTAAATAATTTGATGTTTTACCTTTTGCTGTATTCATGAAATCTCTAACATCTGGGTCATCTTCTCTATTTTCTTTTGCAATTGATTCTTTATCATTATCAAAAACAAAAAATGCATACTCTCCAGATGTGGAGATGTTTTTAGACAAGGTTCCTCCTGGATTGTGAATTACACTTACTGGAAAAACAGTTTTGTCAGTAAAAATATTTTCTAATAAAATCGATAAGCGTTGTTGCTCGGCTTTATCGATTGCTACAATATGAACACCAGCATCAGATTTATAAAGAGTGGATGACTTATCCAAAACTTGATTCATCAAGCTTAGCCAAGATGAGTGTTTAAAATTATTTTTATATAAAATTGAATTTGATTCAGTATTATATGGAGGATCAATATATACAACATCAATTTGATTAGTATACATTTCTTCTAACAAATTAAGAGCTTGAAAGTTCTCCGAACTGATTAAAGTTCCATTTATTTCTGAATGGAGATTTTCATACTCCGCCAGTAGTCGATCCTTGAACGTTTGATCAAAAAACTTCGTATCAAGAACTAAAAACGGTTCAAATACTAATTGCTCAGGGTTTTGAATGTCTACATCAAATAACGACTTCCATTCTGCTAACTGTTCTTTATTTTTAATAATTTCTTGATAATAATCAGATGGTATTTTGTCTAAGGTTATACAATAATCAGTACTAATTACAAACTTCTTTTTCAGCCATAGTTTCTTTTGAAAATTTTCTATTTGAGCCAAAAAATCAATGATCTTCTGTGAAACTGCTTTAATAGCTTTTACTTTACTTAATTGGGCTACAAAGAATTCTGTTTGCTTTGTGTTTACATCATCCAAATACAGTACCTCATTTTTAATGTAAAAATCCAGTTCTCGGTTAAGAAAACTACCTAAATCTTTGTGGATAAAGTAGTCGAAACTATTTTTTGATACGAAGTCATTTAAATTTTTTTCTAACAAAGTTCGTTTAGCATTCTTTTCTGTTGGACTCAAAGCGAATATAGATGTGAATGTACTTGGAATATTGGTGCTTAGGATTTCTAGAGCATCGTTAATTAATGACTCTTGTTTAGTGGCTTTTGAAAAAGGTTCATAAACAAAATTAATTATCAATTCATTGTTGTTTTCTTCAATAGGCAATTCGGAATAGATAGCAAACTTACGTTCAACATCGCCCTGTGATTTATTATTGTTTTGTTCAGTGCTAACTTCTTTTAACTGAAAATGTACTTTCTTTCCATCACTTGTTTTAAAAGTATAGTTTTTGAAATTTTCAGATGATTTGATATAGTATTGATCATGATTTGCCCAATGTAGTTTTACTTCCTCACCTTCATAGGGAATAGCATAGACATCTTTTTTATACCTACGCATTGATATAAAATCACCGTCTTTATAATAACGACGGAAAAAATTAGCTAGGTGTGAAAATACCTCTTGTTCAAGCGAATCAGAATTTTCTAGTGTCTTTAAGCGTTCACTCAAAGATTTGTATTTAGGAGATTCCTCCGCAACAATACCTGCATTCTCTAGATTTTTCTTTAATGTTTTTAATTCGTTTTCTATCTCAGTCCTATCAGATGATTGTGTTTCACTCAATGCTTTTTTAATATCAGAAGGAAGTTGCTTTTCAATAAATTCATTAACCTGTTTACGCTTCTGATTCATGATTCGGTAAATACCAAAATCTAAATCAGCTTTATTTAGCTCGAATATATCGTTTAAGACTTCTTTTAAATGGTTGTAATTGCTCATATTAAATGATTTCAAATGATACAGTAAATAATTCTTCCTCTTTTATTGTTCTTTTTAGTTTGCTTTTAGCTTCTTTAATCATTTCATCTCGTTGTGTATTTATTTCATCTTCGCGGTCATAGATTTCTTGCCTAAGTTTATTATACTTTCGCTTGATTTTTGAAATTTTCTCTTGCAACTCTATCAATTCTTCTCCTAGAATGTTCTCTTTATGCTGCTCACGCTCTAAGTCACGAATCTTTTGACGATCTTCTTTAAGATCAATTTCTAGTGCTCGTATTTTGTCATCAGCCCATCTTTCAAATTTGGTGAACTCACGCTGCATGAATGCAGAATCAGTTTTTTCTATATTATCTAATTTGTCTTTTTTGTTTTTTTGGTGCAGCTTATTGATCTCATATAGATCTTTCCGAATAAATTTACTTGTACGAATAGATAGATTTAATAGATTTCGAATATTTTCTTCACTTATTAATTTTGCACTATCAGTTAGACCCGTTAGAATTAATGTATCATGCTGTTCTAATTCAGATTGTACTTCCAGATTACTGATTTTCAATAGACCCTTAGAACCTCGCAATTGGTCTAACTCTTTAAATTTCATAGGAGAAGAAGCAAGATCGAAAATTAAATGAGCTTGATCGGTTTTTTCTGTTTTTGCTTTTTTTAATAAATTTTGAGCTACTTCACTTTGAATTCGATAGTGCTTAGCATCTGTACGAAGTTTATTCATTGTATAGCGTTCACCATTATTTATGAACGTAAACGAGTAATCTTCTAATTTGAAATCCGCTTGTTCGTTGAGGTAATATCGAGTAATTTCCCATAACCACTTTTCAAACTTCTCTAAAAAAGTCTTAGTATCTGAATAAGTAATTCGTAATTTATTTATAACACTTCCCTCAAAATTTTCAAAAAGAACACTTTGGGTATCTTTAATTCGTTTATCAACAGCGTCCTTAAACTCTTCTTCTAATTGCTTGAAATAGGCATCAATTTCTTCTTTTGTTCTACACTTCTTATAAACATCAATCATTCTTTTTTCAAAGTCAACACCATTTTCAATACTTCCTAGTACATGATCAGATGAACCAAATACACCTTGGAAGAGATTATATTTTTGACCTAACAAGTCATAAACTCTGCTTTCAACCTCATTTTCACTGTTTAGGAAATTAACCACAACAACATCATGCTGTTGACCATAACGATGGCATCTACCAATTCTTTGTTCAATTCGTTGGGGATTCCAAGGTAGATCATAATTGACCACCATACTGCAGAACTGCAAGTTTATGCCTTCAGCAGCAGCTTCAGTAGCAATCATTATTTGGTAATCATCGCTCTTAAATGCATCTACAAGAGCATTTCTGATATCTATACTCTTTGAGTTAGTTAGCTTACCATAATTATTCTTATCTGACACCCATTTTTGATAAATAGAACTTGATAATTCATCGGTGTTGTTACCGTTAAATAAAACTATTTTACCATTGTATTTTTCTATTGACAGACGTTCAAATAGGTACTGTTGCGTTCTAGTCGACTCAGTAAAAATTAGTGCTTTTTGATTCGCGCCTAATTGTTTTAGTTTTTCAAATCCAGTTTCAAGTGCTATAATTAACTTTTCACCCTTTTCATTATTTTCAATGCTATTTGCAAGTGATAAGTATTGGCTTAGGGTATCTATCTCTTTTTTTATGTTAATCTTATCCGTTGCTGTAATTTCTAAATGATCTTCGAAGTCTTCATCTGCTTCGTCTCTTTCATCATCAAAATTTTCATATTCTTCTTCAAACCAAGATATTATTTCATCTTCAACAACTTTTGAAGTTGTAAGCATTATATTCAATCTTTTGATGAGAGCTTCAAGGGTTTTAGCTATTGCAAATGAAGAAGAGCCTAAAAGCTTAAACATAACAGATTCCATCAAATGCTTTTGAGCTTTGGGAAGTGCATATATTTTTTCGCTGCGCAAATACTCTAAGACGTTGTTGTAAAGCTTTTTTTCTTCATCTGTTGGTGTGAATTGCTGAGTTATGGGGATTCGTTCTCGATATGGAACAAACTCTCTAACATCCTGCCTAAGCGTTCTTTTTATTATTGGCTTTAGCTTTTCTTTTAATTCAATTAAATCACCATCACCATTTATATATTGCTTTCTAAATGTCTTTAAATCACCAAATACACCATCGTCAATTATACTAACCAACCCAAACAACTCTTCCAAACGGTTTTGGAGAGGTGTAGCCGTTAATAAAACCTTTTTATGGTCTTTAATTGCATTTTTGATTTTTGATGCAGTACTGTCTGGATTTTTATGGACATTACGCAAATAGTGAGCTTCATCTAACACTACAAGATCCCATGAAGTTAGTTGAATCAATTCAGCCTGTTTGCTTGCGTATTGGTAGCTACAAATTTTAATAGATTTGCTGTCATCAAATGGATTAGTTACACCACTTTTATATTTTGAATTAAAATTTTTACTCTCAATTACTTCAGAATTTAGATAGAATTTGTCCGCTAATTCATTCACCCACTGTTTTCTTAATGAAGATGGACAGATAATCAATATTCTACGCTTATTTTCAGCCCATTTTTGGCTTAAAAGTATACCTGCTTCAATTGTTTTACCTAAGCCAACCTCATCTGCAAGTATCGCACCCTTAGAGTAGGGAGATTTAAACGCAAACAATGCTGCCTCAACTTGATGTGGATTTAATTCTACTTTTGCGTCAAGTAGAGCAGCTCCAAACTTTTCTGTTGAGTCTGAACTTGCTCTTTTAAGAAGCTCGTATGCAAAATATTTCGCTTGATATGGGGTGATTAAACTCATTATTGTTCAACTAATTCAGATAGTTTTATTTTAAGTATTTCACATATTTTGAGTATCATTCTTAAAGATGGCTCAGATTTATTTTTTGCCCAAAGATTTACAGTAACAGTTGAAACCCCTAATTTCTTAGATAATTCCACTTGTGTCATCCGTTTTTTTTCAAGTATCTCTTTGAGACGAAGCATACACAACAAATTAAAGAATTACTTTAATGAAAACCTAAATTATTTAGCAGAACTTACTAACAATAGGCCATAGTCTATTCTTACAAAAATATTTTTATGTAACAACAACTATTTGATTAACAGCACTTTAAGTAAGTAATAGATTTGGTTTTCCCATTTTTTTTCGTTATATTTTTCTAAACCGATTTTGGTGAAAATTAAAAAAATAAAAAAATGGCTAGAAAGCAAAGAGTATTAGGAAATGACACCTATTTCACTGTATTCAACAGTGATTTGAAATTGATAAAAGATCCTGTAAAGAAGATCTTGTTTGGAAAAATAAAAAACTGGATTTATCGAAATGAAGATAAAGAAAGTAAGATACACTTGAAGAATGGATACTATTGGTCATTTGCGTCCTATAAATATTGGGCTGACGAATGTGGGCTAGAAGAGAAAACTGT
>VFQT010004814.1_pt1 | contig 10800 bp, 7 predicted proteins | sample 3512381 | NCBI WGS metagenome assembly VFQT01 (sample SAMN10412376, study PRJNA504923) | tailings metagenome | isolation source: Relicate 2 Philex TSF3 active mining site | place: Philippines: Tuba, Benguet | collected 2017-08-29 | reverse complement strand
GCTGCGCCGCCGCGAGAATGTCGCGTTGATCTGGGTGGCTTGCGCGCACGTTGACGCCGTCTGCACGACGTCCAGCGATCTTCGCCAAGGCAACCGAATTCACTCCGAGCACGATCTTTGGCCGAACGCACGGCATGGGAAAGGTCGCGAACTTCTCGTCACGATTCGCGTCCCACATCTGGTCGAGGACATCGAGGGTGTGCTCCAGTCGAGCATGGCGCTCAGCCATCGTCGTCGGAATCGGCATGTCGATTGCGTGGAGTTCGGAAGCGAATGAGCTCGTCGGGGATGCCCCGGCACCAAGACCGAGAATGAATCGGCCACCGGAGATATTCTGCACCGTCGCTGCGGCATTGGCGAGCACTGCAGGATGTCGCGTCCCGACATTGGCGACGAGCACACCGAGACCGATCGTCGACGTCACCTCGGCAAGCGCACCGAGCAACGTGAAACACTCCGGCATGGATGGTGCGGCCATCACCGATCCTGCGAGATGATCCGAGATCCACAGGGTGGAATAACCGGCATCCTCTGCCGCACGTGCCGCATCACGCAACTCGGGCCACGTGTAGTGACCCTGGTTGAACTGAATGTCGAAGATCATGGTTCGTCTAGTCGGCGCGCATCGTCTCGATGTTGCCGTCGACCGGCAACACCTGACCCGTGATGAAGCGCGCGGCCGGTGAGCACAGGAACACCGCAGATGCAGCAATGTCGCTTGCTTCGACGAAGGTGCGCAGCGAAACTTGGTTCTCATATCCGCGCCGAAGTTCGTCTGCGGGAATACCGGTGGCTGTGGACTCGCGAGCAATCACTCCATCCATGCGAGGACCACTCACCGAACCGGGACAGATGGCGTTCACGCGCACACCGAACTCGCCGAGTTCCATCGCCCAGGATTTCGTGAGGCCGATGATCCCCCACTTGGCCGCCACGTATGGCGAGCGAAGTGGATAGCCGTAGATTCCGGCACTCGTCGAGATGTTCACCATCGAGCCTTTGGACTCGATCAACATCGGAACCGCTGCATGCGCACAGCGGAACGTGCCGCCGAGATTCACGCGCACGCACTCGTCGTAAGCCTCAGGGTCCATCTCGTCCACACGCGCGGTCGGACCCGGGACGCCCACGTTGTTGACGAGAATGTCGAGTCCACCGAGATCCTTGGAGATCCGTGAGAACATCGAGTTCACGTCGTTCGTGTCGGCGACATCGCAGACATAGTCGGGCGAGGTCGAATCATTGACGTCACACACAACGACGGTGGCACCGGCTGCTCGCATTCCCTCTGCGATCGCCTTGCCGATCCCCGATCCACCACCCGTGACGAGGGCTCGTAGCCCACGAAGGGTGAAATCTCCAGAGTTTTGCGTCGTGCTCACGACAACGAACCTAGTGCCGGCACGGATTCACACCCCAAGGACGGGGGTTTCGTGGAGCCAAGGGGAATTGAACCCCTGACCTCTTGCATGCCATGCAAGCGCTCTACCAACTGAGCTATGGCCCCTTGTTCAGGTATGTCTGCTTCCAAAACCGCGTAACCACGCCTCTTCAGCTATGCCTCTCGGTCTTGCGGTCTAGAGCATACAGCCCGATTGCTGCCAATGGAAAGGGTCAATTGGTCGATTCACATTCCGACCCTTGCGAACTACTGCCAACCGAGCTTCTTCTGCATCTTTGCTGGGACGGCACTAACCTTCGACCGCAGGTTTGTCACTTCTTCCAGCAGAGCCCGCTCACTGGAACTTCTTTCGTCGAGTTTCTCTGTCAACGACCGAATATGTTCGTCAACGCCATCTGCAATTCGAGCAATGCTCTGTTGCATCGCGCCAAGTTCGGTGCCGTTCAAGAACGTTGCAACCGCCTCCAACGCATTCTGAACACCGATATTTGCACGCTTTAACTCTTGCGCCACATTCCCGACTTCTTCGGCGACACGACGGACTTGAATATGGGCCTCTGTAATCCCCGACTGAGCCCTAGAAATCTCATCCGTCGCCGACGATAGCGCTTGAAGCTTTTCTCCAAGAGCATCAAGTGTTGCTGCTGATTGTCCAAACTTCGCGATTACTGACTTTAATTCAAGTGCTCTCTCGTCTGCCATGACTCCCCCTTAATAGAGATTGCTTAGTGTGTTTGTAAGTAACTTATTTGTGCTGTCCAATTGCTGTGAGAGACGAAGCAAAGCGAGAGCAATATCGTCATCTGAATGAGTTGAATTCATCACTTGTTTTGACTTTTCGCATATCACTCCCGCAAAGTCAAGCATGGTGCATGTCGCACCAAGTGCCGCTGGCTTACGGCGTTCAACGAGTCCAATGAGCCAATCAGCAAACCCCGAAAGTTGCGGGCTTGAAACCCCATAGTTTCGTGCTGCCTCTTCAATACTTTGAAGAACATTGAGCTCAAACTCACCCATATTTCCATCAACATCAATGAGCTCCGCAAGCCCTCGTCCGGCGAGGAGTCCTGGATGTGCGGGATACGAGGCGAGAAGTCGCGCTGTCGCCGCACGCCACTCTCGAGCGTCATTAGTGCTCACAATGGCGTCATAGAGTCGGGACCATCGTGGATAGTCAAACTCAGCTAAGTCAACCAAAGCCTCAATACCGGGCATAAGGTCGCCCTCAGCGAGATATTCAAGAATTCGCGTTCGGAGCTCCGAATCAGCCTCTAGACCCTTGGCAGCACTCTCTTTTGCAGCCAGCCACATCTCCCTTAGTGAACGCCTTCGGGAGCGTTCGATGGTGTCGTACACAAACTGCATTAAGGCAAGTCCGCACGAATCTATGGCATCCAAGTTCTTTCTGTAGTCATGGTCCACGGTTTTGCTCAAGGCTTCTGCACGACCAGGTTGGGTGCGTTCAACAAAGTCGAGAAGGCTTGTAATGACGTCACTTGTCGATATCCCATTAACTGTGACAGTGAATTCTTTTGCCCCATACTCCACCGTGTAATCGGCGACAACGCCAAGAAGAATAAGTCGGTGCAAAGCACGCTCTCGAGATTCTCGTTCTTCAGCAAACGGCAGAGAAACTCTTTTCATCATTTCTTGTGGCTCAAGAATCTGTGCTACCGAGTTGAGGACAATGTGCTCTTTTTCAAGACCCTGAAAATTCGAAAGGTGAAAGTACATGGACTGGACCACATCATCCTTAGCTGCTCTCGCAACTCCATCGTGAGTGACTCTCGCACTTTCAAGTTCACTCACATCTGAGAGCAAAGTCTGATTTCGACCTGGGTCAAATTCAGTCAAGATGAGAACGCAATGTGCTTCTCTCCGGTCTCGTCCCGCTCTACCAACTTCTTGATAGTACGATTCGATTGACTTCGGAAGGCCGTAGTGAATCACCCACCGAATATTTGGCTTGTCGATTCCCATCCCGAATGCAATAGTGGTCACGAGCGCAGTGACTTCATTGCCTTTGAAGAGTTCGGCATTTCGGCGCTTCGTATTGTCCCAATTGATATTGCCGAGCGGTTTGGGTTTCTTCCCTGCGTATATTCGATGAGCGGGAATAAGACCTTTGATTTCGTCAGATGTTGAGAGAATTCCGTGATATCCATTTCCGGTTGGACAGAAGATAAGTCCGGAGTAGGTATCTTCTCCATTTGGCTCAAAAAAATCTTGTGAAGATTCTCCAAAGAGAGACGGGAGTGACTTCAATACGCCTTTCAGTTCAGCACTAGAAAATTCTGGACTCGTTGTCCTTATCTGAAAATTCAGTTCCTTGCGGTCGAAAGTTTTTGGTCGAACAATAGAGTTCGCCGTCCGTTCAATCATTCCCAGTTGGAACAACACATCCTTTAGGACTGCCCGGGAAGCTGTCCCAGTAAGCGCCAGCAGAGGTGGTGGCGCCCCTGCAGAGTCTTTACAAGTGTCTCGGACAACGTCGCCAAGCCCAAGATATGCGGTTCTGAAATCATGTCCCCACTCCGATACGCAGTGGGCCTCATCTATTACGACAAGATTAACGGGCGAAAGCGAAGTCATTTCCCGCAAAGCAGAGCGAAACGCCTGAATCTTAAGACGCTCTGGCGCTACGAAGATGAAGTACGCATCAGCGTTCGCTACCTCCGCTAACAGTTGATTTCCAATTCCACGACGTGTCGCCTCGCCGGAAAGTCCAACCATCCTGTCGATGCCATGCAACTTGAGACCATTCAATTGGTCTTCCATCAATGCGTTTAAGGGGTCAATTACAAGGGTTCGCCCGGGCAAGCAGAGGCCTGCAAGTTGGTAAATAATGCTTTTCCCGGCACCTGTAGGAAGAAGTACCGTACAATCTCGGCCCTCAAGAATCTCTGAAAGTGCTTCATATTGACCTGGCAGGAAGTCCCTCTTCGCAAATACTGCGCGGAGGATTGTGCCCAACGACTCACGGGCGTCAACCGAAGACACCTTCATTGGAATTCGCTGCGTTGTACCAACAGGTGGATTTGCGATGGGTACAGGTGCCGCTGATGAACGAACGACGACTATTGGTTCATCAGGAAATGGCGGAAGTTCATAGATAGAGGTAAGCCCTGGTTCTAGCTTGACCACGAGGTCAATATCGTCCGGTTCATCTTCGGTCGCCAAATATGTTCCGTCCTCGTCGCGGGCATATGTCAACCAGATTCCGTCGTTGTCTAAGGTGACTGAATCAGGCGCCAAGCCACACTGACCCCACAACTGGTCCAATGCTGCAAGAACGTTCAAGTACGGTCCAAGAAGTTCTGCGGCATGCCCAGTCGGGTCTTCGACACGAATCACCCAGCGATTGCCCGCAAGAAACCCTCTCGAGCAACCCTCAGCAATTGCTAAGACTAAGCGATGGGTTTGGACTGGCGACCAGACTGTCTCCAAATAGATGTCAGACGCATCGCCTATCTCCGATAGCAGCTCGTTGACTCGGTCCAACCCTTTGCCGGCTTCGTTCCTCATCTCGCGTGTAGTGACTCGAATCGTCTCAAACCCAGCACTAGCAAGGAGCGCGTCGCGTTCTTCGTCGAGAAGACTTTGGTCTGCGTGCTGTATCCCGTCAATTTCGACAACAAACGGCGTGACACCTGGTGGACTTAGGAGAAAGTCGCAACGTCGACAACCCTCAGACTTTATGCCACGCGACTTAAGCAGTTGGTCAAATGAAGGCTGTGGAACTAACCACCGAACCATCTCCGGCCAATTCTCATCCATCCACTCAATAAAGTGCTTCTCTTCCTCAGAGTCTCCAAATTCTTCAATTGAGTAGTCCTCAGGAACTGGTGGAATCGACTCGGTCGGGTCAACTGAAACTCTTTTTCGAAGACGCGGAGCAATATCCCCTGGAAGCCGTGATGCGACAATTGACTTATCAAATCCCAAGAGATTGAGGAGCGAAATTTCTGCATCCGGGTGAAGGGGTGGCCGGTCTCCTCTACTTAACAGCTTGAGGAACATACCGAGGACCCGCCGCGTGTCGGAGTCTGCTGGTTCATAACTTGGAAGGTCGGCGTACGCCATCCAGCAGGAATCGAAATTTGATGGCGATGTGTTTCGAATCGACCTTAGAGACGCACCAATTCCGACATATCGAGTTTTCCAGCCAGCCCGACGGACAGTTCCATCAAGCCAATCAACGCGGATTTGGTGCGTCGCCGGTTCAGACGACCTTGCATACCCATCATCCTCCGAATCTTCAGACCCTCCGTCGACAGTCATTAGACACTTCTTTTTCGATTTATTCTTTGCCCAATTTGGACAGGAATAAAACGGCCCTCGCCGCCCATTCCTGAGAACCAGCTGAGAGCCACAATCAGGGCATACATGCACCTGTGTATCTGAAGTCCCCACATTTCCAAGTTACCCGCCATTCCAGATACCACAAAAGTCAACGACCTACGAGACAACCAATAATCAGCAGTGACTTTCCACATCATTTATGGACAGGACCTATCAGGGACAGACCCAGCCAATACTGCACTACACCCACTAGGCAACATCCCAGTACGGAATTTGTGGGAGAAGGTTTTGGTCCAGACTTAACAAAGTTTTGAGCCACACAATGAAACTCTTTCCTGGAGGCCCAAATTGACAGAGGAACCAGATAAAACCATGTTGCGTGAGCTCTACACCCACGAGGAGGTCATTGAACTCATCAATGAAGAGGGTTTCGCATTCGAACTCGAGGTCTTTCAAAATGTCTCTGGCGATGAAGTCTGTTGTCTGTACGACAACTCAGATGATGGGCCGGGCTGGCATGTACTTCTCGGTCTCCAAAAGGAACTCCTTGAAGGGTTCGATTTTGTGCTCTATCTCCCAACCCTTGAAAACCCTTACCGGGCAGCTAATGAGTGGAACGAGAAGCACTACAAGTCTGTCATGACTGTCATGTCGGACAGTGAAAGCAATGCGGTGTATCTCTATCCATACTTTGCACTTCGTCTCTGCTCAACAGTTGACTTTGAGCAATTGGTAACTGTCAAGGGATTCAAGAAGCACTTTGCTGACTGGCTCATTGATGTTGACGAAGCTCTTGAGTTTTTCCCGTATGAACCCGAGTCCACTTCGGGTGATGGCTCGCAGAATTCGGACATCTGATTTACACACTTCTGTTTGGGTATTTTTATTGCCCAATCAAAAAATTGAGTGATATACAAAATTAGGGAATCCACGTCAAGAGACGTTGCAAATTGACAATAATGCGGTCTGGCGAGCGCCACAGACTCACCAGACCTGATTGATGCCATTTGCTATCGCTTAGTTCAAGTTGCAGACGCGGTACATGTTCTTCTTGCCTACTTTTCGGATTTCAACCTCTCCAGCACTCACCATCTTTGAAAGCGTTCGACTAATTGTTGAGTCACCCATCTGATGCCCTGTAGCCGCCAAGAGTGCTCGTATGTCTTGGATGCTCTGCCAAGCTGCATTGGTTTCGCTCCATGCCTCCAGAATCAAGGTTTGCTGTGACTTTGGGGGTGGCGGCGGTGCGACTGGAACTGCCACGCCTACCGACAATCTGGTGTTGTCGTCTGGCGCAAGAGGGAACTCCATGGTCGTGATTTCAAAGTATGCGGGTTCACAGGGTTCAAAGGCGTTTGCGTCCTCCATTTCCAGGCAGTAGAGATTCTCCTTCTTTGACACTTTCCAAGAAGTAGTGACTGCAGCAAGAAGTGCATTTGACCCTCGCATCTTCCTGCCCTCTTCTTTGCCTGCGTGGTGAACGAGGAGACCGGCACATGGATTTTGGGAAGCTGAGATTATCTTCTCAAGAATTTTGATGTTTCCAGTTGCATCTGCAGCCTTATCTTCATTATTGATGATGAGTCGTGCGTAAGTATCGAATATGACGAGCGATGGATTCTTTTCTGCAACGAATCCAGCAAGCTGTTCGACAAACTCTTCGTCAGATAGCCCTTTGTAGGACCATGCGTCAACGACAATGATGTTTGCAGGAACCCCCCAAATTCCAATGCGGCGTGCAGCTGCCAGTAGTCGGTGGGTTACTTGGTCTACCCGTTCCGCAGCGAAGTAAATGATGTTTGTTCCATTGTTCTTGAAGGTTTGGCCCCAAAAGATGTCATCGAGTGCAGCAGCTAATGCAAGCAGTATTGCGATGAAGGTCTTTCCTGACTTTGGAAGTCCATACAAGGCAGTGATTTCGCCTGCAACCAACCTGTTTCGAAGGACGTGCTGTATACCTCCTACCGATTTTGCCAATTCGGACCCCAGCCAGTATTTCAGCGGGTTTTCTGCGGGGTTGGTAGTTCTGATGTACCTATTGGGATTTCTCATTTTGAGTTCAGGAAGTCCAACTTTGAACGTAGACACATTTGCTGGACCATCCTGATTCCTTAGTCGTTGTTGCAAATATGTGTGAGCTCAGTCTGCGTGACTGAACATCTGCAACTTAGTTGTGGGGTCCGGCCCCATGTGAACGAGAAGTTCTTTTTGATTTTGGTGAGAATTTAAATTCTCGAATTTTTATTGCGAGCTATTTTGTTCACCATGTTTTTCTGTCTTAGGCAATGTTTGACGTGGTGAAATGAAATGCAAGCTACGTCTGTTTCTCTTCTCTCCGACCCCCTATAGGGGGAGGAGAAGAGTAGATGACGACTTAGACCGTTGGAGTGTTCTTGGAACTCTTGACAACATCTCCCAAGACTCGATATCCCTTTTGCTTGAGCTTCTTGTGAATACTCGTTTCAAAAAGAACGGCATCGGTCTTTGTATATAGAACTCTTGACGGCGTTAGGTCCAAGTTAAGTTCGGGTTGCCGACCCTTGACTTTTGGTGACCCGATATAGCGTCCAGATTTAGATGGGTTTCCTTGATGTTGCTTCACCCGCACCTCAATTTGTGAAGATGTTTGGCCCACGTACACGACTTTTTTTAGCCTTCCACGATTCTTGATAGGAGGAGCAGCGTCAGCGTCGACATCCAGGACGTATATCCGCCAGGTCTTCGTGTCGCCATTGATTGCATATCCCTTCCGAGCAAGGTCAATCTTGAGGTTTTTCAACCGAACCTCGGCTATTTCTTTCTTTTTCGTTGGCTTGTACCGTGGAATCAGGTCTGGTCTCAGCGTCTTTGCGCGGCCCTGAACCCAATTGGGGCCCTTTCCTTCCTGGAGACTCTGTAGAACAGCCTCTGGGGTTCGCTGGGTCCGAGTCACGTAGAGGTGTGGTTTGGACGGAATTCGGCGCTGCTCCCCCGACAGTTCAATGACCACAAGATTGTGTGGCTGTAGTTTTTTGGGTCTTTTCTTGGCGCCCATGGTTGCTACTCCTTTGATTTCGGGTCGAGGAATTTGGTGAGTTCTTTGACCTCTTTTGGAACATCAAAAGTTTTGGATGATGCCGCGATATCAAGTACTTCGCCCCAGAATGCGTCGTGAGCACCTCGTGAGGGGTCCTCGGAGGTATCGGCCACATAGACAAAGACAAATCTGGCTTTTCTTCCATCTGCTTTCAGTCTGAGTACCCGTCCCATGCGTTGAATCATCTGACGTCGTGTCTTGCTGGCAGAGATAATGACAGCAAGGTCGGCTTCAGGGACGTCTACCCCCTCATCTAACACTCGTGCGGCAGTTAGTGCTTTGAGTCGTCCGGCTGCGAAGTCAGCGAAGGTTTTGTGGCGTTCCTTGGCGTCTAGCTTTGAGTGAATTGAAGCTGCAGTGACCCCCGCTTTGTTCAATTCTTTTGCGATTGCTTCTGCACCGTCAATAGTTTCAGTGAAAAACAGTGTGCCATTTGCCTTCTTGACTGAACCTGCAAGGTGCTTGACCACTTTCAATTTCTGAGGTGTGTTCGCGAGGAGTGCTTTCCGCTGAGAAAGTGATTTCATGTACCGCTGTGCGGCCATGCGGTCTCGAATCTCTCCTTCTGATGCGATTCGTTGAATCTCTTCCATGAATCGGGGATATGGGTCGGTTTTTAATCCGAATCGCTTTGACAACTCGAATTGAGTCTTCGAAATCGCTTCTGATAGTTCGTCGAACTCGGTTTGTTCAACAGTGTTCAGATTTACTGCTATCTGGGCGACCTTGACGTCGGCGATGTATTTCTTCTTGATGGCTTCGCGGTATCCAAGTGTGTAGACAACCCGTCCGAAATACTGCTCAAGGTCTTCATGTGCGCCGTCAGGTCGCTCTCGGGTGGCGGTGAGGCCGAGACGACTCCGAAAACCGTCTTCTAGGGCGAGTTGAAAGGTTTCTGCAGCGTATCGATGGCACTCATCAGCGACCAGTAGTCCAAGTTCCTGGTCCTGGAGGCCAAGGTCTTTCCTGCTTGCTGAGTGAACAATCGCGATAAGCACGTCGCAGCTCGTGAGAACGTCTTGATTACCGTTTCCCATTAAACCGATGTGGGCCTGTGGGAATTGGCTTTCAAGTTCGACAAACCATTGACGCTGCAATTCAATAGTGGGAACAATGACCGCTGCCTTGCCACCGAATTCCAATTCTTGGGCAATGGCCGCAACTGCAAGTCGGGTCTTGCCCGTTCCGGTAACCGCCTCCACTAAGCCGCATCGCTTGTTCTCGTTCCACGCCTGAAGAGCAGCGGCTTGCCATGGTCGAAGCGAAGAAAAATCAAAAGCGGTGACTCTCCGAACCTTTATTGCTGTCTTTGCGTGCTTTGTTTCTCTCTTCTGGGGAGTCTTCTTCTTGTCTGTCTGTGACAAATACCAACATGGTCGTGGAGAATCATCTTTTACGAATTTGGATGAGTTATAGAGACAGCTATTGATGTCGCCCTTGTAGACCCCTAGTTCAGCTCCAAGCTGGCGAGCAGTCATTCCGGGGTCGTTCTGAAGCACTTTCTCGATTTTCTGTTCAAGCTGCCCGTCAGCCATAGATGTCTCACTTGTCTTTTAGTTCTAATAGTTTTCTCGGATGTAGTCATACGCATGGTCGAACAAGTCTCCCTGGTGCGGCAACCCGGAATCACGGAGTATCCGGCGGAGTTCGAGACGTACGGTGCGGTCTCCTGGGTGGGAGGTTTGCCAGCCCGTTCCGCGGACTGGTTGAACGAGTTCGTCGACTTTGTCGACCACTGTTTCAATGACAACTGGGACGTCTTCTGGTTTGTATTCCTGGAAAATTTGGGTGAGTGCACCTTTGCGTGGGTCCACGACCTTGATGTCGCTGATTCGTCCCTCGTCATCTGCGCGTTCGGCTTCGAGCAGGTCTTTTGCCAATGCCAGAAGCTGCTTAAGGAATTCGACACTTTCGGCTGCATCTGAGATGCGGGACAGTCGAAGGAGTTCGAGTCGTTCAGCAAGAGTTCTCCAGACTTTGTCGGAGGTTTCATCGCCGAATCGTTTCTGGATGCGTTCTT
>VFQT010004813.1_pt1 | contig 10801 bp, 8 predicted proteins | sample 3512381 | NCBI WGS metagenome assembly VFQT01 (sample SAMN10412376, study PRJNA504923) | tailings metagenome | isolation source: Relicate 2 Philex TSF3 active mining site | place: Philippines: Tuba, Benguet | collected 2017-08-29 | reverse complement strand
GCACTCATGGACGCTGGCGTGCAAATTAGCGGGCCCGTTTCGGGCATTGCCATGGGTCTTATTACAGATGGAAGCCGATTCAAAGTGCTTTCTGACATTTTAGGGGATGAAGATCACCTGGGTGATATGGATTTCAAGGTAACAGGAACAGCGAAGGGAATCACAGCCTGCCAAATGGACATCAAAATCGATGGGTTGCCTGCTGAGGTTTTGTCGAAGGCCTTAGCTCAGGCGGCCGAAGGAAGAGCTCATATTCTCAATGAAATGAACAAATCGCTGGCGGCACCTCGCGAAGATTATCGTCCGCAAGTGCCCCGTATCACCCAGTTGAAGATCGACCGTGAGTTTATAGGCGCGGTGATTGGGCCTGGAGGAAAGATTATTCAGGAAATTCAGCGAGAAACCAATTCCACCATCAGCATTGAGGAGGTGGGAGAATTCGGCATGGTACAAATCTATACAGCCGATAAGACAGGCATGGACGCAGCCGTGCGCCGGATCACAGGTATAGCGGCGAAGGCTGAGGTAGGAGCCATATACACCGGTAAGGTTCGTTCGATAATGCCATTTGGTGCTTTTGTCGAGTTTTTACCGGGTAAAGATGGACTTTTGCACATCAGCGAGATTCGCTGGGAGCGTCTAGAAACAATGGATGGCGTTTACAAAGAGGGCGATCAAATACAGGTAAAACTGGTGGAAGTTGATCCCAAAACGGGTAAGTTCCGCTTGTCTGCGAAGGCACTTCTGCCTAGGCCTGAAGGTATGCCTGAAACCTCAGAACGCCCACCGCGACGCGATCGTGATGATCGTAGAGATCGGGGTGAAAGAGGCGACCGGAAAGATCGTGGTGAACAAGGTGAGCGGAAAGACTAAGGAGATCGTTGCAGCTTCGGTTGATCATTGTATGTTTCAGCGCAACGTAAATGGGTTGCTTGGATTGTTTTTTTGTTGATTTTGTTGCACAATTCTGAAATCGTATCGTTTTTTTGTGTTTTGCACGCGTTTCAGATTAATTTTGGTCGATTTTTCGTCAAAATATCAACACTAGCCTATGCGTCAGCTGAAGATCAGCAAGCAAATCACCAACCGGGAAAGCCAGTCACTGGAGAAGTATCTTCAGGAAATTGGTAGGGTCGATTTGATAAGCCCCGACGAGGAGGTTGAGTTGGCCAAGCTCATCAGGCAAGGAGATCAAAAAGCATTGGAGCGTTTGGCCACGGCAAATCTGCGGTTTGTGGTATCGGTAGCAAAACAATACCAAAACCAGGGCCTCACGCTGGGAGATTTGATTAATGAAGGAAACTTAGGACTCATAAAAGCGGCACAGCGTTTCGACGAAACAAGGGGATTTAAATTTATTTCCTATGCTGTTTGGTGGATTCGGCAATCGATACTTCAGGCCTTAGCCGAACAGTCACGAATCGTTCGACTCCCATTAAATCAAGTCGGTACGCTCAATAAAATTGTAAAGGCTTTTTCCAAATTGGAACAAGAATTCGAGCGAGAGCCAACAGCTGAAGAGTTAGCCAACATTTTAGAGATGACGGTGAGTGAGGTTGAAAACAGTCTTAAGGTATCGGGTCGACATATCTCTGTCGATGCACCTTTAGCCGATGGTGAAGATAGTTCGTTGCTCGACGTATTGCGCGATGATGAGGCCGCAAAGCCAGATAATGCACTTATTGACGAATCATTGAGTAAGGAGGTCGAATATGCACTGATGGTACTCACCACACGTGAGGCGGATGTGCTGAGGTATTTTTTTGGATTGGGGGGTCGACAACCTCTAACGTTGGAAGAGATTGGCACGAATTTAGGCTTAACCCGCGAGAGAGTGAGACAGATTAAGGAAAAATCCATTCGACGCCTCCGTGCGACAACCAAGAGTCGAATTTTGAAGGCCTATCTCGGCGGCAACTAAAGTTGATAGGCACTTGATTTTTGCCGTGGCGCTTGGATCTCTCCTATTCTTCACCTTCTTCTTCTTTCAGCATGACTTCTGCAGAAAAACGAAAGTTCAGTTTGGGGTAATCGGCAATGGCACGCTCCAACATCCAAAGACTGTCGGCTAGATAAACGGGTCGATCATCTTTGTCAAATGCCATCTGTTCGCGCTTGAAACGGAAAAAGTCCTCGGCATCACTGGGTTTCTCACTTTCTACCCAACAGGCTTTGAGGTAAGAGAGCGGACGAAAAGACACTTTTGCACCGTATTCCTGAAGGAGTCTGAATTGAATAACATCGAATTGCAGTTCGCCTACCGTACCGATGATTTTTCGGTTGCCTGGTTGTTGGGTGAACAACTGGGCTACACCCTCATCGGTCAACTGTCTCAACCCCTTTTCAAACTGTTTGGCGCGAAAGGGATCCTGGTTCTCCACTGCGCGGAAAATCTCTGGTGAAAAGGCAGGGATACCTTTGAAGAAAAAGCCGGCACCCTCAGTCAGCGAATCCCCAATCTTAAAATTACCCGTATCATAAAGCCCCACCACATCACCCGGCCATGCTTCCTCCACCAGATTTCGCTCATTGGCTTGGAACATGACGGGTGTGCTAAACCTGAATTTTTTGCGCAGCCGAGGGTGGAAATAAAATTGATTTTTTTTGAATACACCGGAGCAGATCCTAAAGAAGGCGATCCGATCCCGGTGATTGGGATCGAGGTTGGCATGAATCTTGAAAACAAAGCCCGATAAATTCTTATCCCCTGGTTGAACAGTTCCTTGGTTGGTGGTTCTTGAAACGGGGGCAGGGGCCAATTCCACGAAAGTGTCGAGGAGTTCCTGTATGCCAAAATTATTGAGTGCACTGCCGAAGAATACAGGTGCTAGATGACCCGCACGGTATTCTTCTTCAGTAAATTCGGGTAAAACCGATGTCAGTTCGACCTCTTGACGTAAGGCTTCAGCCGCCTGACCCAAAATGGAATCGATGGCTGGGTCTTGAAGCGACTCAAACGAACGTACATCGTCGGATATACCTGTTTTATTGGGAGAAAATAGGTTTAATTCACTTCTGTGGAGGTTGTATACGCCTCTAAAAGTAGCGCCTCCTGAAATGGGCCAGCTGAGCGGGGTTACCTGAATTTTCAGTTTCTGCTCGAGTTCATCCAGCAAATCGAAAGGGTCTTTGCCGTCGCGATCCATTTTATTCACAAAAATCATAACCGGAATTTGGCGCATTCGGCAAACGGCCATCAGTTTGTCGGTTTGTTCTTCCACCCCGCGGGCGATATCGACGACCAGAATCACGGAGTCGACCGCAGTTAAGGTTCTGTAGGTATCCTCGGCAAAGTCTTTATGACCCGGCGTGTCGAGAATATTGACCCGATAGCCTTTATAATCAAAACCCATGACCGAAGTGGCTACAGAAATACCTCTTTGCTTTTCAATTTCCATAAAGTCAGAGGTGGCTGACTTACGAATTTTGTTGCTTTTTACGGCGCCTGCGGTCTGGATAGCGCCACCGAAAAGGAGGAACTTTTCCGTGAGTGTAGTTTTCCCCGCATCGGGGTGCGAAATGATGGCGAAGGTCCTGCGCCGCGCGATTTCCTGTTGTGGGTCCACGGGGGGCAAAAGTACGTCAATTAATCGACCGATTCTTCAGTCGAATTGCGGAAAACGATGCCCGATTCTTCAAAATAGTCGATCCAAATGGCTTGATCCGATTTGATCTCGCCCGATAGGAGGGCGCGCGACAAGCGGTTTAGTATTTCTTTTTGAATAATTCGCTTCAATGGCCTTGCTCCGAAAAGGGGGTCATAACCCGCTTCTGCTAAAAATCGCACGGCTGCTTCGGATGCTGCCACGCTGACGTTCTTACTTTGGAGTTGTCTGCGTAATTGATCGATGTGTAGGCTAACAATCCTTTGGATCTCTTCTTTAGAGAGGGGCTGAAAAACGACGATTTCATCGATTCTGTTTAAAAACTCCGGACGTAGGCTGGAGCGCAGTAGTTGCATCAATTCACTTTCGATTTCCGCCATCAGGTGTTTTCTGTTTCGATCTTCCATTTCCTCCAAGCGTGATTGAATGATGGGTGCACCCAGGTTGGATGTCATCACAATCAGGGTATTGCGAAAATTTACCGTGCGGCCTTTGCTGTCTGTGAGTCGACCTTCGTCGAGTACCTGCAGCAAAAGGTTGTATACGTCGGGATGGGCCTTTTCAATCTCGTCGAGTAGGATCACCGAATAGGGATGGGTGCGGACGGCTTCAGTGAGTTGCCCCCCTTCATCATAGCCTACATAGCCCGGAGGAGCGCCCACGAGTCGAGATACACTGTGTTTTTCCTGGTATTCGCTCATGTCGATGCGCACCATGGCTTGTTCATCGTTGAATAAAAAGGCGGCAATCGCTTTCGCTAATTCTGTTTTTCCTACTCCTGTGGAGCCCAGAAAGAGGAAGCTGCCTACCGGGCGTTTTTCATCGTGCAGACCAGAACGCGACCGGCGCACGGCGTCCGAAACCACGCTGATGGCTTGTTCTTGACCAATAACTCTTTTGTGTAGCTCCTCTTCCATGCGCAAAAGCTTCATGCGTTCGCCTTCCAGCATTTTTTGAACAGGAATTCCCGTCCATTTCGACACCACCTCGGCTATATCCTCAGCGGTCACTTCTTCTTTTAGCATTTTCTCTCGCGAAGACGCTGCTTTCGCTTGTTGATGAATTTCATTCAGTTGGACTTCCGCTTCTTTGAGTCGACCATAACGAATTTCAGCCACCCGACCATAATCGGCCGCTCGTTCGGCCTGTTCGGCCTCCAGTTTTAATTGTTCGATGGTTTCTTTTGACGATTGAATTTTCTCCATGAGTGCCTTTTCCGAACGCCAGCGCCCCCGTAAAAGATCTGCATCCGCTCGGAGTTTCGATAAATCCAAGTCGATAATTTTGACTTTTTCGGTATCACTTTCCCGCAACATGGCCTGTTTTTCGATTTCAAGCTGCATGATTCGCCTTTCTAGTTCATCCAATTCCTCTGGAACCGAATCGATTTCGATTCTTAGGCGGGCAGCGGATTCATCCATCAGGTCAATGGCCTTATCGGGCAAAAATCGATCGGTGATGTATCGTTGGCTCAGTTCGACAGCAGCTAAGATGGCTTCATCACGAATGAGGACCTTGTGGTGCGTTTCATAGCGATCTTTTAGGCCGCGTAAGATGCTAATGGCGTCTGCAGCATCGGGTTCATCGACCAAAACTTTCTGAAACCGGCGTTCCAGTGCCTTATCTTTTTCGAAGTATTTTTGATATTCCGATAAAGTCGTGGCACCAATCGCACGCAATTCTCCGCGAGCCAGTGCAGGTTTGAGTATGTTGGCCGCATCCATGGCGCCTTCACCTCCACTACCAGCGCCCACCAGCGTGTGAATTTCGTCGATAAACAAAATGAGGGTACCATCGCTTTCAGTCACCTCACGTACCACCGATTTCAGGCGCTCTTCGAATTCACCTTTGTATTTTGCACCGGCAATGAGTGCCCCCATATCGAGCGAAAAAACAACTTTGTGCTTCAAATTTTCTGGAACATCCCCCTTAATTATCCTAAAGGCTATACCCTCTGCGATGGCTGTTTTGCCCACGCCCGGTTCGCCGATCAAAATGGGGTTGTTTTTGGTCCGACGGCTTAATATTTGAATGACCCTCCTGATTTCTTCGTCGCGTCCAATTACAGGGTCTAGTTTACCCGATTCAGCGAGATGATTGAGATTGCGGGCGTATTTTGCAAGTGCGTTGTAGGTGTTTTCGGCATGAGGGTCCTTCACCTGGGCGCCCTTGCGCAGGCTTTTGACCGCAGTAGTTAAACAATCAGTGGTGCAACCAGCGTCTTTTAACAAGCTTGATGCAACATCACGACCGGCAGAAATGGCCAATATGAGGTGTTCTAGGGCAACAAATTCATCCCCCATTTTTTTTGAGATTTCAGCGGCTTTTGAGAGACTTTTTTGCGCTTCGGTATGCCAATAGGCTTGTGCGCCCTCTACCTTCGGAAATGACTTATACTGAGCCTTGAGTGCTTCAAGGAGTCGGCCGGACTTACTTTCACAGGTATTGATGATGTAGGAAAATAGGTGGTGGTCGACCTGCTCAATTCCAAGAAGGACGTGGACATTTTCAATGGCCTGATGAGAATTTTGATGAGCCAGTTCGATGGCCTTTTGTAAGGCCTCTTGCGACTTGGCGGTTAAGGAATCTTGGTTCATTTTTCGTTTTTGCTGTGAACAGCAATTCCCCTACCATTGGTATGCCCTCAAATAAAAAAGACATTTCGTCAGGAATTTTTAAACAAAACCTGACGAAATGTCTTGAAAAAGGGGTGCGGCCGAGAACTTCGGCGCTTCAAGTTGCTTTTATTCCGGGATTTGGTTGAGACCGTTGGTTTTTCCGAAGAACTCCAATGACTTCACATTGTAGGCCCGAGCTGCTTCAATGGGCGTGTCGAAAATGCCCAGATCGAAGCGTTCCTTATTTTTGAAAATAACAGCCCTGTATTTTTTACCGCTTTTCACTACGCCCCGATAGCCGTATCGGTTTACTGATTTATTTGTATTGCGAACCACTTTTGATCGATTGGCCCATTCTAAATTGGCTTTTCGACAATCGAGTGGATTGCTGTTGATGATGTTCACCAATAGCCGTTCATTGGCATCGGGTTTGTTTATAAATTTCTCAGCAATTAATTTGTGCAGGTAAATCGTCTCATTTTTGTAGACACCCTCACCTAAGGGCCAATTTTTTTGGAAGAATGCGTATCCGCGGGAATGTTTCCTGAGGTTTTCAACAAATTTGATTTTTTTCAGGTACGGGTTCTCCACAAGAAAGTCGTACACCTCCGCATCAACAACAGCCGTTTCACTGGTGTTTTTTAGGGGGATTTTCACTAACATTGATTTTGTTTAAAGGGTTAGACATCATATTTTCTTAACAACCGAGGCAAATTTAAACAATTGAATTTGTACTATCAAGACCTGATATGTCACTGGGTATGGTGAATTTCCTTTTGTAACATTTCGTTTTCGAAGAATGCCCTCGTAGTACAAGTTGTAATCTGATTAAACGCGAATCATATTTCAGTCGTACACCAGAATGTGCTCCGTTAACCATGGCGAAATGTAATTCGAACCTCGTCCGGAAATAAACCGAACAACAGCAATAAATAAATCGTGATGCCCTAACATTCCATCTTGCAGGATGATGAAATCAGGTAATTAGTAAGACCAGTCTAATCCTATTCTCTGGATAAATGGATTGATTTGTGGGTATTTATCCAGTAACCATTGTTTTTTTTCTGAAAGTGTCGCAAATGTTGCGGCTTGGGAATCAGGTGACATTGTAAGCAGCTTGAGTTGAATTTCAGGCCGCCCTGTCAAGCTTCTGAGTTGGTTGGTTAAATCGAACAACAAAACATCCAACGCAGTGCGCAAAGCGTCGTGCTCGATGGGAATTTCGATTTCTGCCGCATTATTTAATACAGGTTTAATTTGAGATAGAGCGCTATGCACATATTTCCTGCCTTCTGACTGAAGTCCTGCTAACATCTTGAGCCAAGCTTGTTCGATTGTATCCTTTTCAGTGCTTGTCGATATTTGAGTGGATGCTCCTGTTTCCTTAGACAGCGGGTGCTCTGGTGTTGCTTGGCTGGCATGAAGCTGTGGAGATTTGATTTTAGATACTTTTAAGGGTGTAGTCACTGTCTTTTGCGGTGGTGCCACCAGGAGTTCAGGTCCGGTGTGATCAGGCACTAATTGAATTTTTTCGGAACCTAAAGGCAGCGTTTCATCCCGGGTTGCTTCAGATGCTTTCATATCCCGGGTTGCTTCAGATGCTTTCATATCCCGGGTTGCTACTGTTGTACTCTGACTGGGTAAATGGTGCGGGGTAGTGCTGGGCGCAGCAACGGGATGGGCAGAATCAATTACTTTTTTTTCGGGGGATGCACGTTCTTGATGGTCTGGTAAATTGACTTGCTTGTCTAAAGCTGCTTCAGAGGAATCGGGCATGTCAGTTTCTGGAGGCAGCAACAATTGACGCGCATAACAAAGTTTAGCGAGCGCCATTTCCGCATGAAGCCTAGGGTTTCGACTTTGCCGGTGGTTTATTTCGGCTTGAGCGAGTAGGTTGAGACCGCTCAAGTGAATGTCTAAAGAAAGTCGTCCGGCCTGATCAACATATGATGGAAGGCTGTCTTTACCTACTTCCAACATCGCTCGGGTTTGTTCGTCGCGTGCCAACAACAGCCACCTCCAATGCGAGGCTAATCCGGCTAGGAACGCATCGGTTTCAAAGCCTTCGACAATGATCTTTTGTAGAAGCAACAAAAGAGCAGACAAATTACCATCGAGTATGTAATTAGTGGCATCAAAAAAGGACCGACTGTCCAGGAGATTGAGATTTTTAACTACATCTTCTAGCCGAAGCTGTCCCCCAGAAAACCCGACAATTTGATCCAGCATGCTGAGCGCATCACGCAGCGCGCCGTCGGCCTTTTCGGCCAATGAATAAAGCGCTTGTTCTTCGAATGGAATTCCATCAGTCCTACATACCCTTTCTAACTCGCCAGCTATATCCGGTACGCGGATTCTGTTGAATTGGTATACTTGGCAGCGAGATAATATAGTGGGTAGGATTTTGTGCTTTTCGGTGGTCGCAAGGATGAAAATGGCATATGGTGGAGGTTCTTCGAGGGTCTTCAAAAATGCATTGAAGGCCGCCGTACTCAGCATATGAACCTCATCGATGATGTACACTTTGAATTTCCCGCCTTGGGGTGGATAACGAACTTGTTCAACCAGGTTTCGAATATCGTCGACCGAATTGTTGGAAGCCGCATCAAGTTCATAGATCGCCATTGAGCCGCCCGCTCTGATCGATGCACAGCTGGCGCAAACGCCGCATGCTTCTGCCTCTTCAGTAGGTCGAAGGCAATTGATGGCTTTGGCCAAAATGCGTGCGCAGGTGGTTTTTCCAACGCCTCTTGGACCGCAAAACAACATAGCTTGCGCCAATTTATCGGTTCGAATGGCGTTCTTTAGGGTTTGGGTGATATGTGTTTGCCCGACCACCGACATAAAGGAGTCGGGTCGGTGTCTTCTAAAGGATACTAAGTAGGGTTCCACCTTACAAATATAATAGGTTTTGATTTTCTTTTTTCTTATCTTTGCACCCTCATTAAAAATCCGTTCATGAACCAATATGAAACCGTATTCATCCTCACCCCCGTACTCACGGAGGAGATGGTCGCTGAAGCGGTCGGGAAGTTTAGACAGGTGCTGGAAGTAAACGGCGCCGAGCTTGTCCACCAGGAAAGCTGGGGACTCAAACAAATGGCTTACACCATCCGCAAGAAATCAAGTGGGTTTTATCACCTGTTTGAGTTCAAAGGAGATGCAGGCCTGGTCGACAAACTCGAGCTTGAGTTCCGCCGCGACGAGCGCGTTCTGCGATTTCTGACTGTTTCACTCGACAAACACGCTGTACTGTACAACCAGTCGCGTCGCAATCCAGACCGAAAGTCTAAGTCCAAGCAAACCCAAACCGAGCCCGCCCATGATCAGCAATAGTTTTGCCGCCATTCCGGTCAAAGAAGAGACCCGTAAAAAATACTGCCGCTTCAAAAAAAGTGGAATTAAGTATATCGACTACAAAGACCCGGATTTCCTCCTTCGTTTGGTGAATGAGCAAGGTAAAATCCTTCCTCGTCGCCTTACTGGTACTTCTTTAAAGTACCAGCGTAAGGTGTCTCAAGCCATCAAACGTGCTCGCCATTTGGCATTATTGCCTTATGTAGCCGACGGATTGAAATAAACCACAGCTTAATAGAATTGTGACATGGATATTATTCTGAATCAGGATATAAAAGGACTAGGTTATCGCTACGACATCGTGAAGGTGCGCCCTGGTTATGGCAGGAATTATTTAATTCCACAAGGGCTCGCCCGGATCGCCAATGAATCGAATGTGAAAGAGCGCAATGAGAATGTTCGTCAGGCGGCTCACCGGGTTGAGAAGGTTCTTCAAGATGCACGCACGATGGCCGAAGCCTTGTCGGGCATGAATTTGGTATTGCCCGTTCGCGTTGGTGAAAAGGGCCGTTTATTTGGCTCCATTACTACGCTCCAAGTTTCTGAGGCTTTGAAAGGCCAGGGTTTGGAAATCGACCGCCGCAAAATATCTGTTCCTTCAGAGATGAAAGAACTGGGGGTATATGAAGTGGAGGTAGATTTACACCGCGAAGTAAAGGCCCAGCTCAAGTTAGAGTTGGTGGCCCAGGCTTAATCTCGGTTCATGATGGCCTCGGCCTTCATGAGGCATTCGTACCATTCTTGCTCGGCGTCTGAATCGTAGGTAATGGCACTGCCCGCCCGAACGACAGCCTCTTTTGTGTCGCTGCGGTAGAGCATACTGCGGATCACGACATTGAAATCAAAATCGCCTTGGGGTGTAAAATAACCGACGGAACCTGAGAACAGTCCCCTTTTAAAGGTTTCCAACTTGTCGATGAGCTTCATCGCACTGATTTTAGGCGCCCCTGTCATAGACCCCATAGGGAACGAAGCGAGCAGTGCATCGAGCGGATGTGTTTGTGGACGCAATTCACCACATACGGTACTGTACATCTGGTGGACCGTCTTTAAAGTAAACACCGAACACAATTCGGGCACTATTACTGAACCCGGCACGCAACTCCGAGAAAGATCGTTGCGGACCAAATCCACAATCATCAAATTTTCTGCCCTTTCTTTCTTGTTCATCGACAGGAGGGCCGCGTTTTTCGCATCTAGTTTTGGATCGGTGTCCCTGGA
>VFQT010004812.1_pt1 | contig 10804 bp, 10 predicted proteins | sample 3512381 | NCBI WGS metagenome assembly VFQT01 (sample SAMN10412376, study PRJNA504923) | tailings metagenome | isolation source: Relicate 2 Philex TSF3 active mining site | place: Philippines: Tuba, Benguet | collected 2017-08-29 | reverse complement strand
TTTACGACAGAAATGCCAACTCCATGTAGGCCGCCGGAAACTGAGTAGCCACCATCGCCGAACTTTCCGCCAGCGTGTAGAACGGTCAATACGACTTCAAGGGCGGGCTTCTTCTCAACTGGGTGGATATCGACTGGGATGCCACGACCGTTGTCGACCACGCGTACACCGCCATCAGCAAGCAATGTCACGCTGATTTCCGTGCAGTACCCGGCTAAGGCTTCATCAACTGAGTTGTCGACGACTTCGTAGACCAGATGGTGAAGGCCGCGCTCGCCGGTGGATCCGATATACATTCCGGGGCGCTTGCGGACCGCCTCAAGGCCCTCAAGGACCGTGATAGCGCTAGCGTCATAGGCGTGAGAGACCTTCTTATCAGCCACCTAAAACCCCTTTACGGCAAACCTCGCCAAAATTAAGAGCTACCAATCCCAGAATCCTAGTGGTCGGTGAAGATTGGCATAACCGAAAAAGGGCGTTGGTGGTGGATTAGGCGAGGTTTTAGCGGGTGGGTGAGGCTCTTACCCGTAAGTGTCTCTAGGGCCTCGGCTGCCCCGAATACTCCGCAACCCCCGCTTCCAAGATGGTGCGGTTGGTCCAATTATCAACAGCTCCTCTACCAACGCCCCAGCATCGTCGCTTTGTACCTGTCGGAGGAGATCGAGGGATAGAAGTCGGAGTTGGGTTGCCCATGCCGTGGAGCTTGCTCGAATCGTTAATCGCCCATCCAAGAGCGTGATTGGTTCGGCGTGTTCAGCAATCTCAGCGCCAACTATGGAACCCCAATTTGCAAAGAGGTTTCCTTCTGCCAAACCTTTATGCCAATCCTTATTTACCACCAACTCATCCATGATTTTCTTAAGTGGCTCAGGCTCGCCAGAACGTTCTTCCGGTGATTCGATCTCCACTCGACGGGTCTTGGTCCGGTAAGACCGGAAAAGTTCGCGCGCTATATCCCGTTTCATAATTTGGCAACGCTTCCTGAGGTGACTAAGTACTTCTGTCCTTGAATTCCTGGCGGTAGGTCATCTGGAACAGCGACGGTAATCAGTGTTTGTTCTGCATCGGAGGTTAGGTTGTTTAATCTATTTCTTCGTTTTTGATCCAACTCTGAGAATACGTCGTCCAAAATCAAGATTGGTGAATCGCCATCAGACTTCAGTAAGTGATAACTTCCTAAGCGTAAAGCTAGAGCAATAGACCAAGATTCGCCGTGGCTAGCAAATCCTTTGACTGGTGAATCACCTAGATTAAGTAGTAGATCATCTCGATGAGGACCCACTAATGAGATACCGCGCTCACGTTCCTGATATAAAACTTCGGATATCTTCTGATGGATTTTTGAAATATTCTCTTCTTTGTTAGGGCTTGGATTATCAATGCTGGATTTATAACCTAGTTTGGGTATCTTCTTATCGGATATCTTCTGATAAGAATTAATTAGATGTGGGGTTAATTCATCTATTAGCGCTATTCGCGCCGCAACCACCTCACCACCAAAATTCGCCAAGTGTTCATTCCATGGGTGTAATGAACTCTCTGGGGCGCGGGACTTTAATAGGGTATTTCGCTGTTTTAACGCCTTTTCGTAATCACTTAATACCCCGGCTAACCGTGGGTTTCTCTGGGTTAATAGATGGTCAAGGAACTTCCGGCGCTCGCCAGGATCACCACGTACTAGATCCAAATCTTCAGGGGAGAAACAGATTGCCTTAACAAGACCGGCTAATGCGCGTTGGCTGCGGACTGGGTTCTGATTTACTTTCGCACGGTTGGCTTTAGAAGCATTCACTTCTAGTTCGATTAAGGTTTCGCGGCCATCATCATCTACGCGCGCTCTTATGTAGCCCCGCTCCGCTCCTAGTTTTATTAAGGGCGCGTCAGAGGCGACTCGGTGGGAAGATTGGAGCGCCAAATACATGATCGCTTCCACAATATTGGTCTTACCCTCGCCATTCTCGCCGACAAAAATGTGGGCGCCAGGAGTTAGTGAGATATCCAGGTTTGTATACGAGCGGAAATTGTTGAGCGATAGATGTTTAATGTTCATCGCTGTTTTAGTCGCGATTAAGACGTGTACCGCATTGGCATGAGTAAGTAGCGATAAGACCCATCGATCTCGCCATCTAACTTATTCTTGCCGGACAACATTGCAGGTTTATTCGAACCTGTGAATGCAATATTCACATATGTTGTTCCTAGCGCATTTAGACCATCGGCTAGGAATGTTGGGTTGAACGCAATATCAATAGCTTCGCCAACAAATTGGATCTCCAACTCTTCGGTGGCTTGTGCTTCATCACCAGCCCCCGCCTCTAATTGGAGTGATCCGTCATTGAATTTGAGTCTTAATGGGATTGTTTTATCCGTAACAAGAGCTACTCGCCGAACCGAGTCAAGAAGTTTTGCCACTTCAATTACCGCGGTCGCAATTCCCTCTGTTGGGAGAAGGTGGCGATATGGCGGGAAAGTTCCATCTAGTTGGCGTGAGGTCATTGACTTTGCACCATTTGTGAAGCCAATCAACCGTTCATTGCTAGAAGTGGGCGCGATCGCAAAAGAGACTTCTTTGGTGTTTGTTATCGACCTAGTGGCGTCAGCCAGTGTTCGCGCTCTTAATAGAGCGGTGGCCGTGATCTCCGGATTATTGGGCCGCCAATTTATTTCTCGGACAGCTAACCGATATCTATCTGTGGCTGCAAATGTGATTGTGTCTTTATTAATATCGACATGAATTCCTGTAAGGGTTGGTAGTGAATCGTCTCTTCCAGCAGCTACCGCAACTTGGTTTACGGCTGTTGAAAACAGGTCGCTATCGATTACACCTGTTGTCTCGGGGAGGGTTGGAGGGTTTGGGTACTCGTTTATAGGAAGTGTTGGTAGTGTGAATTTCGCCGTACCTGCTGTAACTAAAACCCGGTTTCCATCGAGATTGAAACTAACTGGTTTATTTGGTAACGCTTTTGAAATCTCAGAAAGTAGCCGTCCTGGAACTAGAACTCGACCCTTCTCTTTAATATCGGCGTTAAAAGATGATTTGGCTGATGTTTCAAGATCAGATGCTGAGAGCGTTACATCTGATTGAACATCTATAACAATGCCGAGGAGTGCGGTCATAATTGGTCTGGTTGATAGCGACCTTGAAACCCAATTAACAGAATCTGTCAGTACGCCACTATCTACAGTGAACTTCATATTCGTGACCCTATCTCCTCTTGTGGATGCGGTACGCCCACCAAACTTCTTATATTTATAGAACTATTCGTAATAGGCAGAGCCTCTAACTGTGGGTAACTTCGAAAACCCCAGTTGGGAAGCGTTTTTCTCTCCACTAAACACCACCTTTTTCTGTGTGGAAGTTGTGGGCAATTTGTGGGTACATCTTGATCCACCCCTCCATCCACATAATATCCACTAGTTATCCACAGATATCCACAGGATATCCCCAACCAGTGACCTACCCTCGAGCCTGTTGTTTTATCCGGTTTGTCAGCTCAGTTACCTGATTGAAGATCGAGCGGCGCTCAGCCATCATCTGGCGAACCTTCCGATCTGCGTGCATAACCGTCGTGTGGTCACGCCCGCCAAAAGTCTGTCCGATCTTTGGAAGTGACAAGTCCGTCAACTCCCTACAGAGATACATTGCGATCTGTCGCGCATTGACCAGTACTCGTGACCGTGATGTTCCACAGAGATCATCAATACTCAAACTGAAGTACGAGGCGGTTGAGGCCATGATCGTAGATGCAGTTATCTCTGGGGCCGTCTCATCTGGAATTAAATCCTTAAGAACTATCTCTGCCAACCCCATATCAACTGGCTGTCGATTCAAAGAAGCGAATGCAGTAACGCGGATCAACGCACCCTCTAACTCGCGGATGTTGGTACTTATTTTACTTGCTATATATTCCAAAACATCATCAGGAGCACTTAATTTATCTTGGACCGCTTTCTTACGAAGGATTGCGATTCGTGTCTCAAGTTCAGGTGGTTGGATATCTGTGATCAATCCCCATTCAAACCGGCTTCGAAGTCGATCCTCCAAAGTGGTCAACTGTTTTGGCGGACGATCGCTAGACACAACAATCTGTTTGTTTGCGTTGTAAAGGGTGTTAAAGGTGTGGAAGAACTCTTCCTGGGTCCGCTCTTTATTCTCTAAGAACTGAATATCATCAACCAACAAGATATCTAGATCACGGTATCTACGTTGGAAAACCGCGGATTTATCATCACGGATCGAGTTAATAAAATCATTAGTGAACTCTTCGGAAGATACATATCTAACTCGAAGGCCGCCATACAACTCCTTTGCATACGCACCAATTGCATGCAGTAGGTGGGTCTTACCTAATCCAGAATCACCATAGATGAATAGCGGGTTGTATGCCTTTGCTGGCGCTTCAGCCACTGCGACGGCTGCGGCGTGTGCGAATCTATTCGACGCTCCAATAACGAAGGTTTCAAAAATGTAGCGCGGGTTTAATTGGGTCGACTCTTGGGGTTTTAGGTCCACATCCTGCCGACCAGTGCCAGCTCGCGGGGCCTCAAATTCAACCTCAATAACCTCGGCGGCTTGTGGGATGTCCAAAGACTCATCGATCGTTACTGCGATATTTATCCGCTCACCCAGTTTTGCGGAGAGAGCGTCATTCAATGGCGCTCGGAGGCGGCTTTCCAATACATCTTTAGCGAAACTATTTGGGGCTGCAAGAAGAAGGTTCGATCCACCCTCACCCTTTAGAAGTCCAAGGGGTTTAGTTAGAGTTAAAAAAGCGCGGTTTTGAGGGGAGTCTTGCGAGAGGGTCTGGATTACCCCACTCCATAGATCCTCAAGAACCCCTAAATCCAAAGTCGCCATAACTCCCCCGTCCTATCCACAAAGTTATCCACAGGCTGTGGTCTAAACCTAGACTTTAGCCTCTATAGCCCCTCACAAATCAGGAGCCCTGTGGATAGAGGCGGAAAGTATGGGGTCATCATAGGAAAATCAAGTGGTTATCCACAATTTTTCAAAAGGCGATACCCCCCGCTACGGTTGCCCCCTGCTCTCTTGGGCCTGACCCCTTGAGACGAGATCTAAGGAGAAAATCCCATGAAGCGGACTTTCCAGCCGAATAACCGTCGGCGCGCAAAGAAGCACGGCTTCCGTGCCCGTATGGCCACCCGTGGTGGTCGCGCAGTTCTATCTGCTCGCCGGGCTAAGGGCCGTGCTCGCATCTCTGCCTCTGCCTAACCTTCGTCGCACTGACGAGCCGAGCAAGGAACTGATTTGTTAGCCCAACTAAACCGCCTCACCTCTCATGACGATTTCACGCGCGTAACAAAATCACCGATCAAATCCAACACCAAAACCCTTGTCGGATACTTGCTCAACGAACCAGAGTTAACATCACCGAAGGTTGGCTTCATAGTCTCCCGCGCCATCGGCGGCTCGGTAACTAGACATCGAGTCACCCGCCAACTACGCCATGCCACTCGCGAATCAATCAACCTACTTCCAAAGAGCTCTCTAGTTGTGGTTCGCGCCCTCCGAAAAGAACAAGACCCAAATCGAGATATACCAGAACTCTTCTCTTCGTTAGCAAGAAAGGCGAAGAGATGAAGATTTTGATGGCACCTTTCCTTTTAATGATCAGGTTCTGGCAGAAATTCATCTCCCCTGGAATAGCGCCGCGTTGTAAGTATTACCCATCTTGTTCGCAATACACATATGACGCCATCAAACGTTACAACCTCCTTGGCATGGTTCTCGGTGCTTGGCGAATCATCCGGTGTAATCCATTCAGTCATGGCGGAGTCGATTATGTTCCAGAGAGTTTTAAATTCGGTCCAATACAACTAGGTAAAAAAGAGCTGAAAAAGGCTTAAAAGGAGCGAAAAATGGGTTCAATCCTCGATCCTTTATATTGGATCGTTTCAGGCGTTATGGTGGTAATCCATCGCGCGCTCTCACCAGTTTTCGGTGAGACCAGCGGGGTAACCTGGACGCTTTCGATAGTCGCGCTCGTGGTTCTAATTCGAATCCTATTGATCCCACTTTTCGTTAAGCAGATCAAATCCCAACGAGCCCTAACTGCGCTCTCACCCGAGATGAAGCGAATCCAACAGAAGTACAAAGATGATCGCCAGAAGCAATCTGAAGAGTTGATGAAGCTTTACAAGGAACACAAAACCAATCCACTAGCTTCCTGTTTCCCAATTCTTGCGCAGGCACCAATCTTCTTCGCACTCTTCACAGTTCTAAATGGAATTGGTAAGAATCCACCACAAGCTCGTGGAACCCTCACAACTGAATTGGCAGCACAAGCGGCCGAGGCTGAGTTCTTTGGTGCGCGCATCTCGCAGACATTTTTAGGATCTGGCGATCTCACCGTGAAGATAGTTACCGTTGCTTTGATTGCGCTGATGTCATTAACCACCTTCACCACACAACGACAGTTGATGGTCAAGGGAATGCCGAAGATGGATTCATCCAATAATGTGATGTTGCAACAACAGAAAGTTATGTTGTATCTCTTCCCACTAATCTTCGCGGTAACTGGAGTTAATTTCCCAGTTGGCGTTCTGATCTATTGGTCGACAACAAACTTCTGGACTTGGGGCCAGCAGTACTACGTAATCAAGCGAAATCCAGCTCCCGGCTCACCAGCTTGGGAGGAGCTCCAGAGAAAGCGTGGGGTAAAAGAGGAGAACCCTGGTTCGGTGGTCACCGAAGAACCAGAGAAGCAGAAGGGGCAGAGACCGCAACCGCGCCGTAAGAAGAAAAAGAACAAATAGGTTTAAAAGCCTCAAAAGGGGCATTTAGGAGAGAAAATGAGTAAGGAAGAAGTTAAAGAAGTAAAGGAAGAGAAGAGCGTGGAATCTCGCCTCGAGGAGGAGGGGGATATCGCTGCTGATTACCTAGAGGGACTTCTCGATATTGCCGATCTAGATGGCGATATTGAAATCGGCATCGAAAATGACCGCGCCCACCTCGTTGTTGAGGGCGGGGAGTTATCTCACCTAGTCGGTCGTGATGGTGAGGTGTTGGACGCCCTTCAGGAGCTGACTCGCCTTGCGGTTCAAACCGCTACTGGGGAACGTTCCAGGTTGATGCTTGATCTAGACGGCTTCCGATCAGAGAAGAAGAACACCTTGGCTAAATTGGCGGAAGAGACCGCTGATGAGGTCAAGTCGAGCGGGAAGCCAATGAAACTCTCGCCAATGAATGCTTTTGAGCGGAAGATCGTTCATGACACCATCCAAAAACTAGGCCTGAAGAGCGAGTCAGAGGGCGAAGACCCAGATCGCTGCGTTGTGGTGATGCCTTCCTGACCGTTTCACGTGAAACGAGGGCTACCCACTTCTTTGGTGAGCGAGCCGAGCTAGCCCTTCGCTATGCCGACCTCCTTGGGGGTATCGGAATTGAGCGGGGATTGATCGGACCTCGTGAAGGGGAGCGAATCTGGGAGAGACATATCGAAAACTGCCTCCCGGTAACCACGCTAATTCCTGATCAAGGCACCTTGGCTGATATTGGATCTGGGGCAGGGCTCCCTGGCCTTGTGATCGCCCTTGCCAAACCAGCCTTAAAAGTAACCCTGATAGAACCCCTCCAGCGACGAGTTGAGTTCCTCTTCGAGGTTATCGATCAGTTGGGCTTAAAAGTTGAGGTAATCCGGGGAAAATCCGAGGCGATTATGGGCAGTTATGACTATGTGACAGCTCGGGCGGTGGCGCCCCTTCCACGGCTAGTTGAGATCTCCTGGCATCTGGTCAAGCCAGGAGGCTCACTCCTTGCCATAAAAGGGGAGTCGGCCGCGGGGGAGTTAGCCTCAACCAGGCTAAAAGGGGTGGCAAAGAGCCAATTACATGAGATAAAACTCGAAGACCTGCCTGTGTCACGCGTCATCGAGCTCACCAAGGCTGGTTAACTCTCCCGCGTGAGTGATTCACGTGAAACATCTGCACCTAGGCGAGTGGTTGGTACCCGCCGCTTCCGTGAGCCGATGCCCCAACCGATCTCGACTCGAATCTTCACCGTTGCCAACCAGAAGGGCGGGGTAGGCAAGACCACCACCGCAGTCAATATCGGGGCGGCCCTAGCGATGGGGGGCCTTCGGACCCTAATCGTCGATCTCGATCCCCAAGGAAATGCAAGTACCGCATTTGGCGTACAGCGAGATGAAGTAGCGGGAATTTACGAAGTGATCATCAAAGATCTTCCAGTAAGAGATGTTGCATTGAAAGTCCCTGGGTATCCATCCCTTGAAATAATTCCGGCGACACAATCCCTTGCAAATGCTGAAGTGGAATTGGTTCCAATGGTTGCGCGCGAGGTTAGATTAAAGAAGGCACTTACAACTTATCTAACTGAATCAGCGGCACGTGGAGAACGATTTGATTATGTGATTATTGATTGTCCACCAAGTCTTGGGCTATTAACAATCAACGCTTTAGTAGCTGCAGATGAGTTAATGATTCCGATTCAGTGCGAATACTATTCATTAGAAGGATTATCTCTTCTTCTTCATACAGTGTCATTGATACAGGAACATTTGAATCCAAACTTAAAACTTTCTACCCTAGTGCTAACGATGTTCGACGGTAGAACTAGATTGGCAAATGATGTGGCTGAAGAGATAAGAAAACATTATCCAAAAGAATTGATTGATATTCCAATTCCGCGCGCAGTTAGAGTCTCGGAAGCGCCATCATATGGTCAGACCGTAATGACTTACGATCCTGGATCAAATGGCGCGGATGCGTACGCGCGAGTTGCGCGCGAGATTGCACATCGTGGAGCACCAACTATTACAAGCGCTGAGGTCGGTTGATGAGCGGCAAGAAAGGCGGACTTGGCCGAAATCTAGACTCACTAATTCCAACACCAATTCGCGCCACAGGAGTCGAAGCACCAGTTGCCGGAAGATTGGAAGTTCCAGTTTCATCAATTCGACCAAATCCAAAACAACCTCGAAGCATCTTCGATGATGAGGCGCTAACCGAATTAGCAGCATCAATTCGCGAGATCGGCGTTCTACAACCGCCAGTAGTGCGGAAAATCAGTGAGAATCAATATGAATTGATCATGGGCGAGCGACGGTTAAGGGCTGCAAAATTGGCCGGTTTAGCGAAGATCCCCGTGATAATCAGAGAGACAACCGATAACGAACTTCTTCGAGAGGCGTTGGTGGAGAATATCCACCGTAGTAACTTGAACGCCCTCGAAGAAGCTGCTGCTTACAACCAGATGCTAAACGACTTTGGCTTCACACATGATGAGTTGGCAGCAAAGCTCGGACGTTCACGACCGTTGATTACTAACACGATTCGATTATTGAATCTACCGCCATCGGTTCAAAAACGAGTAGCAAGCGGCGCACTTAGCGCTGGCCATGCTCGCGCCCTTCTTGGTTTAGCCAACCAGGATGAGATGGAGCGATTAGCAACAAAGATTGTTACAGAGGGCTTGAGTGTGCGAGCAACCGAAGAGTTGATTGCTATCGGCGTAGGCGGAAAGAAGAAAAGCACTAAGAAATCTTCTGGCAGCTCCCTTGGCAAATATCAGGAATTGGAAGAGCAGATCGGTGATGCGCTAGATACCAGAGTTCGAATTAAGGGCGGCAAGAACGGTGGCAAGATCGAGATTGAGTTTGCCGATAGTGAAGACCTGTTAAGAATTACAAAAAAGCTTAGTTAAGCGCAAGACCGCCGCGTCGCTCAATCTCCTGTGTAACAACGGCGCCAAGCGCCTTCACTCCTTCACGGATGCGCTCTGGGGTTGGATGGCAATACGAAAGGCGCATCGACCAACTACCAAGACCATCAGCATAGAAAGCTGTCCCAGGTACATATGCAACCTTCGCAACAATTGCCTTCGGCATCATCGCTTTTGTATCGATTTCCGGTGGAAGTGTTACCCAGACATAGAAACCACCCTGTGGCTTGGTCCAGATTGCTGACTTAGGGAAATGGGCATCGAGCGACTCCAACATCGCATCTCGCCGGGCGCGATAAAGGCCGCAGAAAGAGGTGATTTGGTCTCGCCAAGGCTGGTCAGCCAAGTAGCTAGAGATTGCCATCTGGGAGAAGTTCGATGGACAGAGAATGGATGATTCGGAGGCTATAACCAATTTTTCACGAAGCGCTTGAGGCACCAAGGCCCACCCGATGCGGAAACCAGGGACGATCGTCTTTGAGAATGAGCCTAGATAGATCACATTCTCCGAGTCCTCAGCCCGCATCGCGTTTGGCGAAGGGCCATCGAATCCAAGTAGGCCGTAAGGGTTATCTTCAACGATGAATATCTTCTCCCCACGACAGATATCCAAAATCTCGCTCCGTCGCTCTGCTGTCAGAAGGACGCCGGCAGGATTCTGGTAATTCGGAATCAGATAGAGGAACTTGATTCGCCGACCTTGATAGCGAAGCGTCTTGATTGCTTGGCGAAGCGCTTCCGGAATCAATCCATTTTGGTCCATCTCTACATGTACAACACTCGCTTCGTATTGTGCGAAAGTTCCGAGCGCGCCTACATATGACGGAGCTTCGACTAGAACCACATCACCTGGATCAATGAAGATTCGCGAGATTAAATCCAGCGCCTGTTGGGAGCCGGTTGTTACAACTACATCGTCGGGATTGGCACGGATCCCTTCAAGCGCCATCACGTCGCAGATCTGTTCGCGTAGTTTCGGATGTCCTTGACCGCTTCCATATTGGAGCGCCTCAGTTCCATGTTCCCTAACTAATTTCTCGACAAGCGCGGCCATGACATCCATCGGAATAGCGGAGAGATTAGGCATTCCACCAGCAAGCGAAA
>VFQT010004809.1_pt1 | contig 10815 bp, 9 predicted proteins | sample 3512381 | NCBI WGS metagenome assembly VFQT01 (sample SAMN10412376, study PRJNA504923) | tailings metagenome | isolation source: Relicate 2 Philex TSF3 active mining site | place: Philippines: Tuba, Benguet | collected 2017-08-29 | reverse complement strand
GGCTTTGATGGTATTGCGATTGGGGGTCTATCGGTTGGCGAACCCAAGCCAGAATTTGAACGCATCTTGAGCCATACGGGCCCGCGCTTACCCAAACACTTACCGCATTACCTAATGGGAGTTGGAACCCCTGAGGACTTAGTGCTTGGGGTTAGTATGGGGATTGATATGTTTGATTGCGTGATGCCAACACGGAACGCCCGAAACGGTTGGCTATTTACCCGCTTTGGGGATCTCAAACTTCGCAATGCCGGCTACCGTGACGATGATCGACCGATTGATATGCAATGTGCCTGCTATACCTGCCGGCACTTTACCCGCTCATATCTGCATCATCTCCAAAAAGCCAATGAAATCCTCGGGGCTCAGTTAAATACGATCCATAATCTTCATTACTACCTCGAGCTCATGGAAAGCATTCGCTCTGCCCTTAAAGAGGGGGTTTTCTCGCAATTCAAAGTCCAGTTCCATCGCCAACGCCAACGCGGAATTGAGCCCCACCAAGACTAAGGCTTTAGGGGAAGCCTCAAAATCCCAGTCGACAGCCAGTCGGTTTAGAATTGCGGCTTACGTGTCGTAATTAATTGGAGGCTCCAAGATGTTGATTAGCAATGCTTTTGCGCAAAGCGCGCCCGCTGCCGGCGGAGATGCTGGTGGATTGATGAGTTTTATTCCCCTAATTCTCATGTTCGTGGTGCTTTACTTCATCATGATTCGTCCACAGATGAAGCGGCAGAAAGAGACTAAAGCGATGCTCGAGGCACTAGCAGCTGGCGACGAAGTCATTACTGCTGGTGGTATTTTGGGGAAAGTCACTGCCGTCAAAGATCAGTATGTAACGCTTGAGCTCGTACCAGGTACCGAAGTCCAGATGCAAAAGAATGCGGTAACGAGCGTTCTACCCAAAGGTACGATTAAATCCGTTTAATAAATCAGGGTGTCGTATCGGTGCCCACTAAGCCAGCTCTATGAATCGCTACCCCCTTTGGAAATACCTTGTGATTGGGGTAGCCCTTATCATTGGTTTTTTGTATGCCTTACCAAATATCTTTGGCGAAGCGCCTGCCGTTCAAATCTCTGCTGCCAAACCAACGATTAAGGTTGATCTAACCACCCAATCTCGGATTGAGTCACTTCTGAACGAAGCGAGTATTCAAAATACGGGGATATTCTTTGAGCGCACTGGTAACGTCGGGAGTATCAAGATTCGTTTTGAAAATACCGATACACAGCTCAAAGCACGGGATTTAATTCATCAGAAGCTCAATGTGGATCCGAAAGAGCCCAACTATATTGTGGCGCTCAATCTCCTCTCCAATACACCCAATTGGCTCAACTCAATCAATGCACTTCCCATGCCTTTAGGTCTGGACCTGCGTGGCGGGGTGTATTTCTTGTTGCAAGTCGATATGCAAGGCGCAGTCCAAAAGAAACTGACTTCCTTGGCGACCGATATTCGTGGACAACTGCGTGATAAAGGAATTCGTCATCAAGGTATCGAACGCGCAGGCGACGCCATTACGATTCGCTTTGGGTCGACTACAGAAGCAGATGCTGCCCGTGCTGCACTGGCAGGTCCTCAAGCGGAATTAGAGTGGCTCATTGAAAAAGCAGCCGATGGTGCCAAACTCGTTGGGCGATTTAAGGCAAGCGCACTGAAAGACGTTCAAGAAAATGCCGTCAAACAAAATATCATTACCCTCAATAAACGAGTCAATGAGTTGGCGGTGAAAGAGCCGGTGATTCAGCAACAGGGTGCTGAGCGCATCGTGGTGCAACTACCCGGCGTTCAAGATACAGCGCGTGCCAAAGATATTATTGGTCGCACTGCGACCCTTGAATCACGTCTAGCCGACCCCGTCGCTTCAACGATTGGTCTCAATGAGACCCCACCACCCGGTACCGATGTATTTCGTTTTGGTGAAAATCGTCTTGGCGTCTTTAAAAAATCCGTGATCTTTACAGGCGATCGCATTACCGATGCCAGCGCTGGCTTTGATCAAAACCAACGCCCCTCCGTCAATATCTCGCTGGATGCCGCTGGCGGACGAGTCATGCAAGAAGTAACGCGTGAGAACATTGGTAAACCCATGGGCATGATTCTGTTTGAAAAGGGTAAGGGTGAGGTGCTCACCATTGCGACGATTCAAGGTGAGTTTGGCTCGAAGTTCCAAATTACTGGGCAACCCACTACTGAGAGTGCGAATGATCTTGCTCTATTACTTCGCGCAGGATCTTTGGCTGCCCCAATGGAAATTATTGAAGAACGCACCATTGGCCCGAGCCTAGGTCTTGAGAATATTGAGAAGGGCTTTACCTCCCTCATTTATGGCTTTGCAGCCATTGCCATTTTCATGATTGCCTATTACATGCTCTTTGGCACATTCTCAGTCATTGCGCTTGGGGTTAATTTAGTTCTTTTGATTTCCTTGCTGTCTATGCTACAAGCCACACTCACCTTACCAGGTATTGCGGCAATGGCATTAGCAATTGGTATGGCAATTGACTCAAACGTTCTCATCAATGAGCGGATCCGTGAAGAGCTTCGGAATGGTGCTGCTCCGCAGACGGCCATTGCGATTGGTTTTGATAAAGCCTGGGCCACGATCTTGGACTCCAATATCACCACGCTGATTGCTGGTATTGCATTGCTTGCCTTTGGATCTGGCGCTGTTAAAGGTTTTGCGGTTGTCCATTGCCTCGGTATTCTGACCTCAATGTTTTCAGCAGTCTTCTTTGCGCGCGGCGTGGTCAACTTTTGGTATGGGCGTCAAAAGAAGTTACAGTCAATTTCGATTGGCCAAGTCTGGCGGCCACAGGGGAAATAAGCCATGGAATTTTTCCGAATCCGCAAAGATATTCCCTTCATGCGCCATGCATTGCTGCTCAATGCATTTTCATTCATTACATTTTTAGCGGCGATCTTTTTTATTTGGCAAAAGGGCTTGCATCTTTCAATTGAGTTTACTGGTGGGACCGTGATGGAGATTACCTACCCCCAAACTGCCCCACTTGATTCAATCCGTGATCAGATTGCCAAAGTTGGATACACCGATACCCAAGTACAAAACTTTGGTAGCTCACGCGACATCATGATTCGTTTGCCTCTGCAGCGTGATCAAACCGGTCAAGTTATTCCGTCCGCGCAGCAAAGCAGCGCGGTCATGCAAGTACTCGAAGCGAATAATTCTGGGGCGAAGCTACAGCGCGTTGAATACGTAGGGCCTCAAGTTGGCAAAGAGCTTGCTGTTGATGGAGTGAAGGCCCTCATCTTTGTGGTGATCGGCATCATGATTTACCTTGCATTTCGTTTTGAGTGGAAATTTGCTGTCGCTGGCATTTTGGCGAACCTGCATGATGTGGTGATCATTCTTGGATTCTTTGCCTTCTTTCAGTGGGAGTTCTCGCTCTCGGTACTGGCTGCTGTATTGGCAGTTCTTGGCTACTCGGTGAACGAGTCTGTGGTGATCTTTGATCGAATCCGAGAGAACTTTCGTAAACAGCGCAAAATGAGTCCTCGCGAGATTATTGATAATGCCATCACCAGTACGATTAGCCGTACTGTCATCACCCACGGCAGTACCGAGATGATGGTGGTCGCGATGCTAATTTTTGGTGGGCCAACATTATTTTATTTTGCGCTTGCTCTTACGATTGGCATCTTGTTCGGAATTTATTCATCGGTATTCGTCGCTGCTGCTATTGCGATGTGGCTTGGTATTAAACGCGAAGACCTTATCAAAGGTGATCGCAAGCCGAATGAAAATAATCGCCCTGATGATCCTAACTTTGGAGCTCAGGTCTAAGCTGTTCTAAGATTCGCTGGGTTGCGCCTTGATGTTCGGCCGCAAACTGAAGTGCGTGGTTGGCACGCTCTTTTCGCTCCACTGTGTTCAGTAGAAGATTTTCAATCGCTTTTGCTAAGGCATCCGTTAGCGCTGCGTCTGAATCGCCAGTTACTCTGATAGCAGCGCCGCAAGCAATGGCATCTTCACTAGCCTTCTGAAAATTATAGGTATGTGGGCCCAAGATCACTGGGCAACCGTTTGCGCATGCTTCAATTAAATTTTGTCCGCCAGTTGGCAAAAGACTACCGCCCATCACCACAAAATCAGTGGCGGCATAGTAAGCTGCCATCTCACCCATGGAGTCACCAAGCAAAACGTCAATCTTTGACCAATGTAAGGATGGGTCCATTTCTTCACTGGAGCGTGGATCACTAAAGCCAGAGCGGCGCTCAAAGGCTAATCCCGATTGGTAAATAAGATCAGCCACCTCAGAGAAGCGATCTGGATGGCGTGGCACCATAATCAGCAATGGCGGATGGGCCCAAGTGCTGTTCTTCAGAATATGCTTCCAGGCATCCAAAATCATTCCCTCTTCGCCAGCTCGAGTGCTGGCTGCACAAACTACTATGCGCCCCTGAGCTTGAAGAGCGTTTTTCCAATGCTTTCCTAAGACGAGTGTTTCAGGTTGGCTGGCGATATCGAACTTCATATTCCCAACGATTTGGACATTCTCGACACCAAGCGCGCGATAACGCTCTGCATCATGGGCTGACTGGGCCAATATACCTGCAAAGGACTGAAACAGCACCTGCCCCGCTCTGCCAAAACTCTGTACACGCTTAAAGCTGCGCTCGGATAGGCGGGCATTGATCAGAAAGAGGGGCATCCCTAGTTGACGGGTCCGTAATACAAAGCCGGGCCATGCCTCGGTTTCCATAAATAGTCCCAGTCGGGGCTGAAAATGCTTCAGAAAACGCTCAATCGCCCAACATATATCGTAGGGTAAATAGACTTGCGCAAGTCGACCTTGTTGAATCGCTTTCCAATAGAGTGCTCTACCCGCCTCACGCCCCGTGGGAGTCATGTGCGTTAAAAGAATGGGGTGGCCTTCATGGAGCAGCGTCTCGATTAAGGCTTGGGTGGCATGCGTTTCACCAACCGAGACCGCATGAATCCATACCGGCTGGGGTTGTAATTTCTTAGCCCCATAGAATCCAAAGCGCTCAGCTATATGCTGACGGTAACCATGATGATGACGACTGCGCCACAAGAGCCGACCGATGACAACGGGTATTAAGAGATGCCAAATTGCCTCATACAAAAAATAGAGGCCAAAGGGGTAATGCGCAGCCGGGCGATTGGATCGACTCAACGCTTACTTGGCTTCAATCGCAATGCCAGCTCTGCGGCCTTGCCCGTGTAAGAAGCGGGGGTCATTTTCAGCAAGCGCTTCTTCTCTGGCTCAGGAATTGCAAGGGTCTTAATAAAACGCTGCAGCACATCGCGTGTAATCGCCTTGCCTCGGGTTAAATCCTTTAATTGCTCATACGGGTTCTCAATCCCATAACGGCGCATGACCGTTTGGATGGGCTCAGCGAGAACTTCCCAACAATCATCCAAATCCGATGCAATCGCCGCAACATTGACCTCTAATTTAGACAGGCCGCGTAGAGCGCTGTCATACGCCAATACGCTATGACCAAATGCTGGGCCCAAATTACGTAAAACGGTAGAGTCAGTCAGATCGCGCTGCCAGCGTGAAATCGGCAGTTTTTCAGCTAAGTGACGCAGGAGTGCATTCGCAATCCCAAGATTACCTTCGGAGTTCTCAAAATCAATTGGATTGACTTTATGCGGCATGGTCGAAGAACCAATCTCCCCTGCCTTCGTTTTTTGCTTAAAGTAGCCAAGCGCAATATAAGACCAAAAGTCACGATCGATATCGAGCAAAATTGTATTGGCACGAGCAATTGCATCAAATAACTCGGCCATACCATCGTGGGGCTCAATCTGAATCGTATAGGGATTAAATTCCAAACCAAGACGCTTTTCGACAACCCCTCTAGCAAACTGCTCCCAGTCAAACTCTGGATACGCTGCTAGATGAGCGTTGTAGTTACCAACCGCGCCATTCATCTTGCCAAGCAGTGCAACATTGCCAATCGCTTGTATCGCTCGCTCTAGGCGTTTTGCCATATTGGCAATTTCTTTACCCAAAGTGGTTGGTGAGGCTGGCTGACCATGGGTTCGAGAGAGCATTGGAACGGTAGCGTGCCGAACCGCGAGCTCATTTAAATCTTTCAAAATCAATCGCAGTTGCGGAATTAATACGTGATCACGTGCACCTCGCAACATGAGGCCATGCGAAGTGTTGTTAATATCTTCCGATGTGCAGGCAAAGTGGATGAACTCGCTAGCCTTCAGTAATTTTGGACGTTTCGCAACTTTTTCTTTTAACCAATACTCAACCGCCTTGACATCATGGTTGGTAATCGCCTCAATCTCTTTGATACGCTGGGCATCTGCCTCTGAAAAATCACTGGCTAGTTTTAAGAGAAAAGCCTCATCAGCTGCATCAATCTTTGGAATATTGGCTAACTTTGCCTCGCTCAGAGCCAAAAGCCATTGGATCTCGACCACCACCCGTTGTTGCATGAAAGCTGCCTCAGATAGCCAAGGGCGCAGGGCATCGAGTTTTTTTGCATACCGGCCATCGAGTGGCGATAGTGCTGTTAATGAAGATAGGGTGGACAAGGGGTTCTCGTTACAAAGTGATCAAAACTTGATTTTAATGGGTTTATGGCCGACCTCATAGATTGCTATACTTCGCCCTTATGAAAATTATTGGATCCCTAACTAGCCCTTTTGTTCGCAAAGTACGCATCGTCATGGCAGAAAAAAAGATTGATGCCGAACTGGTCCTTGAGAATGTATGGGACTCAGAGACCTCGATTGCACAATTTAATCCCTTAAGTAAGATTCCCTGCCTTCTGATGGATGATGGTGGCGCGATGTTTGATTCGCGGGTGATTGCTGAATACATTGATACCTTAAGTCCAGTGGGCAGGCTGATCCCTGCGACTGGACGCGAGCGTGCTGCGGTTAAAACCTGGGAAGCGTTAGCCGATGGTGTGATTGATGCCGGTATTTTGGCGCGTCTAGAAAAAACCTTCCGAAATGATGGCGAGCAAAGCGAAAAGTGGCTTGAGCGACAAATGCATAAAGTGCATCAGGGCATGGAGACCATGTCAAAGAGTTTGGGTCACTCAAAATGGTGCCATGGCAATCAATTTAGCCTTGCCGACATTGCCTTGGGCTGTGCGCTTGGCTGGTTTGAATTGCGCTTTCCTGAGCTTAACTGGAAAACTCAATACCCAAACCTTGCTACGCATTTTGCACAACTATCGGATCGTGCCTCGTTCAAAAAGACTGCACCGCCAGCACAGTAATCCTTAGCGAACGATAATTCCGCCGCCCAAGCAAACATCGCCTTGATAAAGAACGGCGGACTGGCCTGGCGTCACCGCCCACTGAGCTGCCTCGAATTGCAACTCGAAGGAATCCCCTTGTTCGGCAGTGATTGCACAGAGTGCGTCCTCTTGCCGATAACGAGTTTTTGCGCTGTATTGACCTAGCGGCGGTTCATGCCCTGAGATCCATGAAGCATCCATCGCAGCCAAGGTTTCACTCAGCAGCCAAGGATGATCGTGACCTTGTGCAACATAGAGCGTGTTATTCGCAAGATCTTTGCGGGCTACATACCAAGCATCACCGGTTCCATCTTGACTCCCACCCAAACCAATCCCTTTGCGCTGCCCCAATGTAAAGAATGCCAAGCCCATATGCTCGCCCAATTGCTTGCCATCGACACTCATGATCGGGCCTGGGGTTCTCGGCAAATAGCGATTTAAGAATTCTCGAAATGGGCGCTCGCCAATAAAACAAATCCCCGTTGAATCTTTCTTGCGAGCGTTGGGCAAACCTAAATCTGCAGCAATCTCTCGAACCTCTTTTTTAGTAATGTCGCCAAGTGGGAACAGCACTTTGGATAATTGGGCTTGCGTTAAGCGATGCAAGAAGTAACTCTGATCTTTTGTGAGATCCCGAGCTTTCAGTAATTGCACATGATCTGTATGGCGCTCAACTCTGGCGTAGTGCCCAGTAGCAATCAAGTCAGCCCCCAAATGCATCGCGTGATCTAAAAATGCTTTGAATTTAATCTCGGCATTGCAAAGCACATCAGGATTTGGTGTTCGACCTGCTGCGTACTCTCTCAAAAAATCAGCAAACACACGTTCACGATACTCTTGGGCAAAGTTCACTGCTTCAACATCGATCCCCAAGAGATCGGCGACAGATACAACATCGATCCAATCTTGTCGTGCGGAACAATACTCATCCTGATCGTCATCTTCCCAGTTTTTCATGAAGAGGCCAACCACTTCGTAGCCCTGTTCTTTCAGCAACCAGGCAGCCACCGAAGAGTCAACACCTCCCGACATGCCCACCACTACCTTTGGCTTGCCAGAGCTTGTAATTTTTGAGGAATTTGAGGCAGTCATCAATGAAAACGACAAATATTAGGGGTAACCATTAAAAAGTGCGAAAATACGGATATTGTTTCAAGCTCACATATTGTAAAAGTCTCGGTCAAGCTCTGGCCAAAGGGATATACAGGAGACTGGGCGGGCTAGCTCACAAGGCATGGCTAATTAATTAAAATAGTTCCTTTTTTAAAAATTCTTGCTTTTGGAGATACGCCATGCGCATTGGAGTGCCGCTGGAAACCAGACCCGGAGAGACCCGGGTTGCCGCGACCGCTGAGACCGTTAAAAAGCTAATTAGCCAGGGTCATCAAGTCATTATTCAATCAGGTGCAGGGGTTGGCGCCAGCCTTCCCGATAGTGCCTATGAGGCCGTTGGGGCCAGTATTGGCTCTGCAGCCGACGCATTTGCCTGTGAGATTGTTCTTAAAGTTCGTGCTCCCCAGGCAGATGAGCTAAAGCAGATCAAGGCGGGATCCGTCCTGATTGGCATGCTCGATCCCTTTGATAATGCAGGAATTTCTGCCATGGCAGCTCAGGGAATCACTGCTTTCGCCCTTGAGGCCGCACCGCGGACCACTCGCGCCCAGAGTATGGATGTCCTGTCCTCCCAAGCCAATATTGCTGGTTACAAGGCTGTGATGTTGGCCGCAAATGAGTATCAGCGCTTTATGCCCATGCTGATGACCGCTGCTGGAACGGTAAAGGCTGCCCGCATCCTAATCTTAGGTGCTGGAGTAGCCGGATTGCAGGCCATTGCAACCGCTAAGCGCCTTGGTTCAGTGATTGAGGCCTCTGACGTCCGCCCCGCTGCCAAAGAACAAATTGAATCCCTGGGCGCCAAATTTGTCGATGTACCTTATGAAACCGATGAGGAACGCGAGATTGCTCAAGGGGTTGGTGGTTATGCCCGCCCCATGCCAGAGGCATGGATGAAGCGTCAAGCCGCACTCGTGGCTGAGCGTGCCGCACAAGCTGATATTGTGATTACCACCGCCTTAATTCCTGGGCGTAAACCCCCTGTTCTCTTACATACCGATACCGTGGAGAAGATGAAGGCCGGTTCGGTGGTGATTGATATTGCCGCCGGACGCGGTGAGAACGGTTCCGGGAACTGCCCACTGACGCGTGCGGACCAGGTAATCAATCACAACGGCGTAAAGATTGTTGGTTACACCAATTTACCAAGCATGGTGGCTGCGGATGCCTCAGCCCTCTATGCCAGAAATTTGCTTGATTTCATGAAGCTCATCATTAATAAGGAAGGGCAACTTGCCATTCCTGCCGCAGCCGATGACGATATTGTTGCCGCCTGCTTGATGTGCCGTGATGGCCAAGCCATTCGCACCAATTAATTATTGAGGGAACCAAAATGGATGCTGCTGCTATTCAAAGTCTATTAACCGTCCAAAACATCACGGTTTTTGTTTTAGCCATTTTTGTTGGCTACCACGTGGTGTGGAATGTAACGCCTGCTTTGCATACCCCGCTGATGTCGGTCACGAATGCAATTTCAGGAATCATCATTGTGGGCGCCATGTTGCAAACGGAAGTCATCAATGGCGATGAAATTACTCTAACCAGCGTGATTGGAGCGTTAGCTATTTTCCTAGCGTCTATCAATATCTTTGGTGGTTTTATGGTCACTCGGCGAATGCTTGAGATGTTCAAGAAAAAAGCTCCGAAGAACGAATCGGCTGGTCACTAATAAGAGAGCACATCATGTCAAACTTCACAGCCATTTCTTATCTTGTTTCGTCCGTGCTATTTATTTTGGCACTCAAAGGACTCTCATCCCCAACCACCTCGCGCCAGGGCAATGTCTATGGCATGGTTGGGATGGCACTTGCGGTAGTTACGACCTTTCTCATCCCAACCTTTAAGCCAGTTTATTGGTTAATTGGGGGAGCAATCATCGCTGGAGCCATCATTGGCTCGATTGCAGCGCAACGCGTGCAAATGACCAAGATGCCTGAGCTTGTCGCTTTAATGCACTCCTTTGTAGGTTTATCAGCGGTGTTAATTGCGATTGCTGCAGTCTTTAATCCTGCTCAAACCCATAGTGGTGCTCAAAAAATTGAGTTGTTTATTGGTGCATTCATTGGAGCAATTACCTTTACAGCGTCCATCATTGCATTTGGAAAACTCTCCGGTAAGGTCAGCGGTAAACCAGTGAGCTTTTCAGGGCAGCATTTGCTCAACTTGATCATGGCGATCTTGATGGTCGCTGCTGGCGTTGCATACTTCCTCACCGATAGTCACGCTGCATTCTTGATTATGTGTGCAATTGCTCTGGTACTCGGTATCACCTTGATTATTCCGATTGGTGGCGCCGATATGCCGGTGGTGGTATCGATGCTCAACAGCTATTCCGGTTGGGCAGCAGCTGGTATTGGCTTTACACTCAACAACCCTGTGTTAATCATTGCGGGTGCTTGCGTTGGATCCTCCGGTGCGATTCTGTCGTACATCATGTGTAAGGC
>VFQT010004807.1_pt1 | contig 10817 bp, 6 predicted proteins | sample 3512381 | NCBI WGS metagenome assembly VFQT01 (sample SAMN10412376, study PRJNA504923) | tailings metagenome | isolation source: Relicate 2 Philex TSF3 active mining site | place: Philippines: Tuba, Benguet | collected 2017-08-29 | reverse complement strand
ACGGCGACCTGGACATCGCGCTGACCTTGCGCACGATGGTCGTGCCCACGGCGCTCCATGATGCCGCGCGCGGCACGTGGCGCGTGGATCTGCAGGCTGGGGCAGGCGTCGTGCTCGACAGCGATCCGGCGGCCGAAGAGGACGAGACCGTCAACAAGGCCGCGGCCCTCGGCCGTGCGATCGAATTGGCTGAGCGCAGTTTCGTCTGAATCGCAGTCGAGGCGGGTTCGGTCCTTCGGGAGCGCGGCCTCGAGCATCGAGCCGTGCCCGCTGTTCAGGGCACTCAGTCCATCGGAATGGGATCGTCGTCGTCTCGGCGTCGTGCCACGCGTGCAGCGCCGGGGATGGCCTCGGCCGTCTTGCGCCGGGGCTTGCGCGTGCCATCCCAATCGGGCGGCAGATCCGCCGGTGGATCCAGCCCTTCTAGGTAACTGACCGCTTGGGCGACGCGGCCCGCCCGATCAACGAGCACAAACAGGGCGAAGACCGCCGCAACCAAGCCGAGCACTTCGATCACCGTGACGAGCACAAGGATCTTCTCGCCGGCCGAGCCTGGGAGCATGAGCGAGAGCGCGCGGCCCAAGGGCACCTGGACCCAGCCGATGCAGCCCGCGATCATGGCGGGCAGGGCCAGTTCATCGAACCACTCCGGCGGGGGCAACTGCAGGTGCCGCCACAGTCCCTGCACGATCCGCATCAAACCCACCAGCTGCAGCGCCACGCACGCCAGCGCGCACGCCTGCAGCACGTTCACGACAACGGGGCCGAATCGCGTGCCGGAGAAGATCGTCGAGCCCACGATCAGCACCGCCGCCGACGAGAGTTCGGCGATCGAGACGCCCTTGATCCAGGGGCGCCAGCGCAGCAAGGATGGGTGCTTCAACCATCCTTCCCGATCGAGCCGCCACCACGAGATCGCGCGGAATCCTCCAAGGCCCAGGATCAGCAAACCCGTGAAGACTGGCACGTACGAGGTCGCGGCACAGGTTCCCACGATCGCCGTCATGGCGGCGGCGCGCCACAGGCTCTCCAGGGCCTGCCGAAACGACGCGTCGGGGCCATCCTCGCCCGGCAGGCGGGCGCGCACGGCCGGCAACTGGTCGCCGCACTCCGGGCAGCGCGCGGCGCCGGGGTTGCCGCCGCAGTCGTGGCCGCAACTGGGGCAGGTCCTGACCCGGTGCTTCGGAGATTGGTCGCGATGTGCCATGTTCGGGTCGCTTGTCCTGAACCGGATCGAAGAATTGCCGATAGAACTACCACAATGCCACTCGGAGCCCCCATGACCACGCTGCTTGCCTCGTTCGTCGCGATCGGTTCGATCTTGCTTGGGCCCTCCACGGCAGCTGCCGAGCCGGGCGATGCTCCCACCGGAGCTGCAGCCTGGGCTGACGCTCTCTGGACGGCCGCCTTGGCCGATGACCAGGCCAAAGTGGAGGAATTGCTCAAGGCCGCACCGGCCGACGACTCACCCGCGATGCAGAAGGTCCGTGAGCGCGTCGCCGAGCGTGCCCGCAATCACGATGCGCGTGAAGCCGAGCGCAAGGCCGACCTTGAGAAGCACGAGAAGGAGATGGGCGAGCACGTCACCAAGGGCGAACTGCTGAAGGCGCTCGTCGACGGCGCGAACATCCGTTACCTGCTCTCGGAGAAGGAATGGAAGCAGCGGGGGACGACTCCCGCCTTCCGCGACCTGGTCAAGACCGCGCTCGCCGAAGCAGCCAAGGCCGAGTCCGCGGGCGATCTGCTCTATGCCCAGGAGCTCACGTTCCGTGCCAAGGTGCTGGTCGAGGACGGCATCGACCAGGAAGCCTTCGAGCGCACCGAGAGCGCGCTGAACGATCTGAACGACCGCATCATGCTCATCGCGATCTACGCGCCGCGTGCCATGCACGCGCTGCGCGAAAGCGTGGCCAAGCGCGTCGATCCTGATGATGATTTCGCCGACTTCAGCGAAGACGCGGCCGACGACTGGAAGGAAGTCGTGGGTGGCATTTCGCGCAACCTCACGCTCGGTGCGCTCTCGGCAGCTGCCGAAGCCCACATCGGCGGACAGGGTTGGGAACCGCTGGTGCGGGGCGGCCTCGAGCAAGTCCGTCTGCTCGCGACGACGAAGGCTCTCGACGAGACCTTCCCCGCGCTCAAGGATCCTTCGGTGGTTGGCGCCTTCACCAAGGAGCTCGACGCCTTGGTCGCCGCCAAGCCCGAGCGTGCCAGCGGCACGTGGGCGCGCGCGACCGTCGACTCGATGCTCGAGGCCAACGATCGCACCATCAAGGTCCCGCACGATGTGCTGCTGCACGAATTCGGCACCGGCGCGACCGAGCGGCTCTCCAAGGATCAAGGCGACGACTACTCGTCGATCATCTGGCCGGAGAACCTGCGCCGCTTCAACCAGCAGCTCGAGGGCGACTTCGTCGGCGTGGGCATCCTGCTCCGCTACGACGACAAGCGCCAGCTCATGATCGCCAACCCGCTCGAGGGCGGTCCGGCCGCGCGAGCCGGCGTGCAGCCCAATGACCGCATCATCGAGGTCAACGGGATGCCGACGGCGGGCTGGACCCTGAACAAGGCGGTCGAGACGATCACTGGCCCCGCCGGCAAGCAGGTCGTCATGAAGCTCCGTCGCGGCGAGGGTGATCAGGCGACCGACCTCGAGGTGCCGCTCATCCGCGAGCGCATCAAGATGCGCTCGGTGAACGGCTGGTGGAAGCGCTCGATCGACGAGGGCGGCACGCCTGAGTGGGACTGGATGATCGACCCCGATGCGGGCATCGGGTACCTGCGCGTGACGAGTTTCAACGACGACACGCTTGATGACATGGCCGACGCGATCGAAGCCATGCGCAAGGCGGGGCAGTTGCGCGGGCTCGTGCTGGACCTTCGGGGCAATCCCGGCGGGCTTCTGCCGGCGGCGGTCGACATGGTCAACCTCTTCGTGAGCCGTGGCCTGGTCGTCGAGGTGCAGGACCGCAACGGCCGCACCGTGGGCACGAACTACGCCAAGCCCAGCAAGGCCAAGCTCGCGGGGCTGCCACTGGTCGTGCTGGTGAATCGCGAGTCAGCGAGCGCCAGCGAGATCGTGAGCGGTGCCTTGCAGGCCTACAAGGCGGGCATCGTGATTGGCGATCGCACCTTTGGCAAGGGCAGCGTGCAGACCGTGCAGCGCGTGACCGATGGCCCGCGCCAGGCTGCCGTGAAGGTCACGCAGCAGTACTACGCCTTGCCGCCGGTGGCACCCGGTCAGAAGGGGCGCTTGGTCCACAAGCGCCTGAACACCGGCGACTGGGGCGTGAATCCCGACGTCGTCGTGCGCGTGGGTCCAAAGCAGCAGGAGAAGGCCCAGACGCTGCGCACCAAGGCCGACCAGATCGATGAGAGCGGCAAGGGCGCGAAGGACGAGCGTCCCAACCCGAACGCGCTGGTGGCCGAGGGTGTGGATGAGCAGCTCGACCTGGCGCTCATGCTGCTGCAGGCGCGCTTGGCGACTGAGCCAGCCGTCGGCACGGCCGAGCGCCCCAAGTCCGCGCAGCCCGCTCTGTCGACCGACCGCGGCGCGCCGCCGAGCTGAGATAACGCCCAAGGGCGCACAGCCACCCCTGGTCGGGTCGCGCAGGTGTGGGGTCCCGCCATGGGCCACCGCCGCGCCCGATCTGCCCGTGGCTCCGCCGCGGCCATGGACCAGCATGGGTCGGTCTTGCCCCCGACGCGCGGTTCTCCTATAACTGACGGACTCTCCTTCGGTTGAGAGCCACCATGAGCATGCTTTCCGAACCCTCGACTTCCCGTCCGTTCGATGTCCACGGCAAGCCCGGCGAGCGAACCTCGGCCCCAGCCACGACCGGTCGCCGCGACCTGGTCGACCCAGCGCTCTGCCGACAGTGGCTGCGCGACATGCTGATGATCCGCGAGTTCGAAAACCGCTGCATGCAGCAGTACCAGGACAAGAAGATCGGCGGCTTCTGCCACATCTACATCGGGCAGGAAGCGATCGCCGTCGGCTGCACCGCCGCGGTGCGCCCCAACGACCCCATCGTGACCGCCTACCGCGATCACGGTCACGCGCTGGCCCGCGGCATTGCGGCCCGCCACTGCATGGCCGAGATGTTCGGCAAGATCGGCGGCTGCGCCAAGGGCAAGGGCGGCTCGATGCACATGTTCGACCGCGAGCACCATCTCTACGGCGGGCACGGCATCGTGGGCGCGCAGATTCCACTCGGGGTCGGTCTGGCCTTCGCCTGCAAGTACATGGACGAGGTCATCGACGGCCGCCCCAACAGCCGCGTGGCGCTGGCGTTCCTTGGTGATGGCGCGCTCAACCAAGGCGCGATCCACGAGGCCATGAACCTGGCCGGCCTGCTCGACATCCCGTGCGTGATCATCTGCGAGAACAACGGCTACTCGATGGGCACGAGCATCCACCGCGGCACCACGATGGGCCACGACATCATCTCGAAGGCGATCGGCTACGGCATCGATGGCTACGTCGTCGATGGCATGGACGTGCTCTCGGTCTACCACGACATGAGCGCGATCGTCGAGAAGTGCCGCCGCGAGAGCCGCCCGGCCTTCGTCGACATGCGCTGCTATCGCTTCAAGGGCCACTCGATGAGCGACCCGCGCAAGTACCGCACGCCCGAGGAAGAGAACCAGTACGCGAGCGATGACCCGATCGGCCGCCTGAAGCAGCACCTTGAAGAGCGTGGCGAGCTGCCCGAGGCCGTCCTCAAGGAGATGCAGCGGGAGATCCGCGACGAAGTGCGCGAAGCGATCGCCTGGAGCGAAGCGAGCCCCGAGCCGCCGATGTCCGAGCTCTACCACGACGTCTTCGTCGAGCCGCACGGGCCGTTCAACGGCACCAGCCTGCCGCAGATGCTGCAGGGGAAGGACCTGCGCTGACCATGAGCACCGTCACCGTCATCGACCCCACCATGACCGCCACCCGCGAGATCGAGTTCCGTGACGCCCTGCGCGAGGCGATGAGCCAGGAGATGCGCCGCGACCCGCGCGTGTTCCTGCTCGGCGAGGAAGTCGCGCAGTACAACGGCGCCTACAAGGTCAGCAAGGGCATGCTCGACGAGTTCGGCCCGCGCCGCATCATCGACACGCCCATCTCGGAGTCGGGCTTCGCCGGCATGGCGATCGGCGCCGCGATGATGGGCCTTCGCCCGATCGTCGAGTTCATGTCGTGGTCCTTCAGCCTCGTGGCCGCTGACCCGATCTTGAACAACGCGCCCAAGATGCTCTACATGTCAGGCGGCCAGTTCGGCTGCCCGATCGTCTTCCGCGGCAATGACGGCGCCGGCGGCCAGCTGGGCTCCACGCACTCCTGGTGCGTCGAGGGCCTGTACAGCAACGTGCCCGGCCTGAAGATGGCGATCCCCAGCTGCCCCGAGGATGCCAAGGGCCTGATGACGACCGCGATCCGCGACGATGATCCGGTCTTCTTCCTTGAGAGCGAGCGCATGCTCGGCATGAAGGGCCATGTCCCCGAGGGCGACTACCTGGTTCCCTTCGGCCAGGCCAAGGTCCGCCGCGAGGGCACCGACTGCACGCTCGTGTCGTTCGGCCGCCCGGTGAACTTCTGCCTCGATGCGGCGGCGGAGCTGGCCAAGGAGGGCATCTCGTGCGAGGTGCTCGACATGCGCACCATCCGTCCGCTCGACATCGATTCGATCGTGCGCAGCGTGCGCAAGACGAACTACTGCGTGGTCGTCGACCAGTCGTGGAGCTTCGGCAGCCCCGGCAGCGAGGTGGCCAGTCAGGTGCACCAGCACTGCTTCGACGACCTCGACAACTTCGTGCACCGCGTGCACAGCGCCGACGTGCCCACGCCGTACGCCTTCAACCTCGAGCAGGAGTACCTGCCCAACGCCCGCAGGATCTGCGAGGCGGTGCGCAGCTGCCTGTACCGCGCCTGAATCACGGACGATCCCAGGAGACACCATGCCCACGACCGTCACCATGCCTCGCCTCTCGGACACGATGGAGGCCGGCACCGTCATCAAGTGGCACGTGAAGGAAGGCGACACCGTCGCCAGCGGCGACGTGCTTGCCGACGTCGAGACCGACAAGGCCACCATGGAAATGCAGACCTACGACGACGGCGTCGTGGCCAAGCTGCTCATCGGCGCTGGCGACCGCGTCGCGATCGGCACGCCCATCGCGGTCATCGCGGTGGAGGGCGAGGATGCCTCGTCGGCCGGCAGCGCCAAGCCCGCGGCGTCTGCCGCACCGGCCCCGCGCGCCGCAGCATCGACCGATGCCCCTGTGGCCGTGACTGGCACGGTGGTCATGCCGAGCGCCCACGTCGACACGGGGGCGCGTGCGCGCATCTCGCCGGTCGCGCGCCGCATGGCCGAGGAACTCGGGGTCGACATCAACAGCCTGCGCGGCACCGGCCCCGGTGGCCGCGTGATCAAGCGCGACATCGAAGCCGCTGCGTCCCGCAAGGGCAGCGGTGCGGTGGCGGCCCCGGCCTCGATCATGCCGGCCATGCCGGTGGTGGCCGCACCTGCGCCCGCGGCGGCATCCAGCATGCCGGTCGTGGCGGGCCCTGGCTCGCGCGAAGTCGCCGTCAGCGGCATGCGCCAGACGATCGCGCGCCGGCTCGTCGAGAGCAAGAGCACGATCCCGCACTACCAGGTGTCGATGCGCTTCAACATGGATCCCTTGCTCGAACTGCGCAAGATGCTCAACGCGCAGCTTGAGCCGCAGGGCGTGAAGCTGAGCGTGAACGACTTCATCGTGCGCGCGTGCGCGCTCGCGATGGCGCAGCACCCGTACTTCAACGCGAGCTGGGCCGGTGACCGCATCATCATCCACGGCGAGGTCAACGTCGGCGTGGCGGTGAGCCTGCCTGCCGAGCGCGGCGGCGGCCTGGTGGTCGCCGTGATCCGCAACGCCGACCAGAAGGGCCTGCGCCAGATCTCGCTCGACACGCGTGCGCTGGCCGAGAAGGCCCGCACCCGCGGCCTCGGCCCCGAGGACATGATGGGCGCCACGTTCACGATCTCGAACTTGGGCATGTACGGCGTCGACAACTTCACCGCGATCATCAACCCGCCCAACAGCGCGATCCTCGCCTGCGGCGCGGCGGTGGAGCGGCCTGTCGTGCGCAACAGCCAGCTCTGCGTGGGCACCGAGCTCGACGCGACCCTCAGCCTCGATCACCGCGTGATCGACGGCGCGATGGCCGCCGAGTACCTGACCACGGTGCGCCACAACCTCGAGAACCCGGCCACGCTGCTGGTGTGATCGGCGGGGGCGCGGCTAGGCTGCGCGCGTGAGCGACTCCGGGGCGATGAATGAACAGGGCATGGCCCGCCGCATGATCGGTGCAGGAGCACCGTGGCTCGCTGCTGCCTTCGTGGTGCTCTGCGTGGCCACGATTCCCGCCGGCGTGCCGATTCCCTTGGCTGCCATGACGGCCTTGGGGGCGCTTGGCGCCGCCAGCGTGCTTCTGGCTCGCGCCGATCCGCAGGGCCGATGGCAACGCGTCACGTGGTGGCCCGTGGCCGCCATCCTTGGGGCCATGGCCGTGTCGGTCCTGAATTGCCGGTTGCCAGGTCTGGCCACCGAACGCTCGACCAGTGCAGGGGTCTTCGCCCTGATCGCCGTGGCGGCGCAGGTCGCGGCGTGGGATCGACGCGCGCTTCGGATGATCCTCATCGCGTGTGCGGGGCTCGTGGTCGTGGTGGCGGCCGATGTGGGTTGGCAGCGGGTCACGGGAGCATCGCTTCTGCGTGCCGTGCCAGGAGCGGGCACGCGACTTGCGGGCAGTCACGGCAACACGAACGACCTCGCGGTCGCCAGCCTCATGCTGCCCCTAGGGTTGGCAGCGCTGCCGACGGGGTGGTGGTTCATGGGTGTGCCGCTGGCGATTGTCGGCGGCGTGCCGGCGTGGCTCAGCGCATCGCGACAGGCGGCCTTGGCGTGGGTTGTGGGGCTGTCGGTGGTTGCTGGGGCGCGCCTTGGTCGGCGCCGGGCCGTCATCGCCGTGCTGGCTGTGGTCGTGGCGGTGGCTGCTACGGTCGCGCTGACACCCGCGCTCCGCTCCCGCGCGGTGCAGACCTGGCGAGAGGGTGCGGGGATCCGCGAACAGCTCACCGTGTATGGGATGGAGCTCTTCGTCGAGCACCCGATCACCGGCATCGGTCCGGGGCTCTTCGGCCAGTACTACCAACTCGATGCTCGCGAGGGCTGGTCATGGCGCGGCACGCCGCTGCCCAAGGTCGGCATGCCGTGGGTGCATTCGCTGCCGGTCGAGGTGCTCTGCGAGCTTGGACTCATCGGTGCTGCGGCCTACGCGGCCACGCTGGCCATCGTGCTGCGTCGGCTCTGGCGCGCACGCAGCATGCCGGAGCTCGAAGGCCGCGTGGCCGTGGCGGTGCTCGCCGTCCTGGCTGCCGGCGCGCTGGCCGGGCTCGTGGACCTGACCTTCATCAAGGACTGGGTCCGCTGCGGCTTCTGGCTCGCGGTGGGGCTCGGGCTGGCGGTGGGGTGCTCGGTCAGTCGAGAGCGCCGCTGACGTGCGTGGCGATCAGTTCTCGCAGGTCCCCCATGCGCTGAGCATGGTGGCGAGGTCGGATCCGTCGACCAGTCCATCGCCGGTGATGTCCTGGCTTGAGGAACCGGTTCCCCACGCGCCCAGCAGGATCGCCAGGTCGCCGCCTTCGACCGTGCCGTTGCCGTCAAGGTCCGCAGGGCACGCCGTCACGGGATCCTCGCACTCGTCGGGGATCCCATTCGCGTTTTGGTCGGTTCCGAGTCCGGCGGCCAGTTCGCACGAGTCGATCAGGCCGTTGGCGTTGCAGTCCGCCGCCGTACTGGTGATGTATGCGACCGTCGCGTCGACCCAGGTTCCGCCCGGGCAGGCCTGCGGATCGACGGCGATGGAACCCTCGAATCGGGCCAAGACCGTGCCGTCGGGCTGGCGCGCCGCGTTGAAGGTTGCCGCGGGGATCACCAGCGAGAACTCCGTCTCGCGGCATTGGGTGTTGATGCCCGTGTTGACCACGATGACGGTGGAGAGCACCGAGTCGAGCTTGAAGGTCAGCGACTCAAAGGCGCTGTCGAAGTCGCCTCGCACGGAGCCCGTCAGGAGGACATCAGTCGAGGCGAGCGGTGCCTCGGCCATGGTCCAGATCACCGGTGAGCCAGCGCCGATCGGGCCCGTTGTGCCGGTCGTGAGCTCAATCGACTCCGCCTTCTCGCACTGGTCGGCAAGTCCATTGTCGTTGCAGTCCTCGATCAGACCTGACTCGAGCTGGCACGCATCCAGGATCGAGTCTTGATTGCAGTCGTTGCCGCCAAGTTGGAGGTAGTCCGCTACGTCGTCGTGGTTGCAGTCGGTGACCCGAAGCACTGCAGTTGCCCTGCCACCTGCTGCGATGGCGATGCACGGCCCGAGATCGGCGGGCACGTCGGTCTGGCCACTCCCGTTGTATCCCCAGGCTCGGACGTTGCCATCAGCCCGGAGAGCGACGGTGTGGAAATTGCCCGCTGCGATGGCGATGCACGGCCCGAGATCGGCGGGCACGTCGGTCTGACCACCGTTGGATCCCCAGGCTCGAACGGTGCCATCAGCCTGGAGAGCCACGGTGTGAGAATAGCCTGCTGCGATGGCGATGCACGGCCCGAGATCGGCGGGCACGTCGGTCTGGCCACTCCCGTTGTATCCCCAGGCTCGAATGTTGCCATCAGCCCGGAGAGCGACGGTGTGGTAACTGCCCGCTGCGATGGCTGTGCAGGGTCCCAAGTTGGCGGGCACGTCGGTTTGGCCGCTGTAGTTGTATCCCCAGGCTCGAACGATGCCATCAGCCTGGAGAGCCACGGTGTGGTAACTAGCGGATACAGCAATGCATGGTCCAAGGTCGGCGGGAATGTCGGCCTGTCCCTCAGTGTCGCGCCCCCATGCGCGTACAGCGCCAGTTGCCTCCACCACAACCATAAAGTCCTCTCCGACGCCCAGATTGGAGCAGATTCCCAAATCGGCCGGAACATCGGTTGCTCCAGCTTCATTGCTACCCCAGGCAAGGACTTCGCCCGAAGCGAGCTCGACACAGTCCGCCGTTCCGTCGTTGTCGGTGTCAGTATCGGGTGTGCCGCAGCCACACTGGCCGGGTTCCTGTTTGGCCCCGTCAAGCGGGCAGCCATCGACGCTGTCGTCCGTGCCGTCGTTGTCGTCATCGAGGTCGGCATGGTCGCCCGTGCCATCTCCGTCAGCGTCGGAACTCTCGCTGGCGTCCAAGGGGAACGCGTCGAGCTCGTCGTTGACGTTATCGTTGTCGTCATCCGGGTCGACATTGTTGCCCTGGCCGTCCGTGTCTGTGTCGGTCGACTCGTTCGAATCGAGCGGGAACGCGTCGAGCTCGTCGTTGACGCCATCGTTGTCGTCGTCCAGGTCGATGCAGTCCGCTGCGCCATCGACGTCGGAGTCGGTGTCAGCGGTGCTGCAGCCGCACACGCCTGGATCCTGCTTGGTCGGGTCGTTCGGACAGCCATCACAGTCATCGATGGTGCCGTCGCCATCCGTATCGGTCTCACAGCCATCCCAGACCCCGTTGTTGTTGCAATCCGGTACGGCGTCCAGATACTCCACGATGACCTCTGTATAGCCCTCGATGGGACCAGTGCCGTTGCCGTCGCATGTGGCGCTGACGGCGAAGGACGGCTGAAGTGTGACGGTGATCGAATTGCCACCGGGCAGATCGCGAATGGCGTTCCATTCTCCGGCGCTGAAGGTCAGCTCGGCTGTGTTCAGCTGACCGCAAGCGGGGGAGTTTGGGCCAAAGAGGACAGCAACTGGATTCTGGGGG
>VFQT010004805.1_pt1 | contig 10832 bp, 9 predicted proteins | sample 3512381 | NCBI WGS metagenome assembly VFQT01 (sample SAMN10412376, study PRJNA504923) | tailings metagenome | isolation source: Relicate 2 Philex TSF3 active mining site | place: Philippines: Tuba, Benguet | collected 2017-08-29 | reverse complement strand
CCTGTTGCAGTGAATGAGCTGAATGTTGATGAACTGCCTTGCGTACCCGAGGAAGATGCCCCCGGGGCAGCAGCCCCTGCCCCGATTGTCACCGTGTAATTAGTGCTAAGAGCAAATGCGAATGATGAGCCGCTTAGAACCCCTCCAGCGCCGCCACCACCGCCGTGATATGTTGCGCCACCAGCAGAACCTCCACCAGCAACAACCAGATATTGAGCAATCTTCCTTACCCCAGAAGATGCTATAAACATCTGCTGAATACCGCTCACGATACATTCCCCGAAATAACGCAAACCGTTCCGCTAATGAAAAGGATTGTCGCAACACCCCTTGTCGCCAAAGTCACGGAGGCTTTATCTGAATCTGTACCAGCAATGTATGCTGTTGTGATCGTGCAGGTTACAGTTATATTCCCAGAAGTATTATTGAAAATACTTACAGCATCGCCTTCTGAAAACGTGGCATCCGGAATTGTTATTGATCCACCAGAGCCTACTTGGACATATTTGCCAACATCACCAACAGCAAGCGTATAGCTGCCGGTCTTTGTCCCGACTGGTGGAATATTCCTATACCCAGGTTTATTTGTACCGTCTACAGTACAGTTTGTAAGATTTCCACTTGTTGGAGTTCCTAGAACTGGAGTAACAAGAGATGGGCTTGTTGCAAAAACTAAAGCCCCTGATCCAGTTTCATCCGTTACAGCAGAGGCAAGGTTGGCACTAGACGGCGTTCCGAGAAATGTCGCTATACCAGCGCCAAAAGACGTTATACCTGTACCGCCGTTGGCTACAGCAAGCGTCCCAGTAACCTGAGTCGCAAGGTTGATGCTGGTTGCTGTAGGAGCCACATCCTGCCATGCAGACACGTTATATACCCGCATCGCTCCAGACGTAGTGTTGAAATAGATTGCACCCGTGACAAGAGGATTACCGTCATTATCTACAGACGGGTCACTGGCCTTAGCGCCCAAAAATCTGTCGTCAAACAGATCATAACTGGCCGCTGCGTTGCTGGCAGATGTGCTTGCAGAACTTGCCGAGTTAGCCGCATTGGTCGCACTGGTAGAAGCCGAGCTTGCACTAGACGCAGCATTAGTCGCGCTTGTAGAGGCCGAGGAGGCACTATTAGCAGCATTGGTGGCTGAGGTAGAGGCGTTACTAGCAGAGGTGCTAGCAGAGCTTGCAGAGCTTGCTGCATTCGATGCCTGGGTCGTAGCAGTAGACGCCGAGCTTGATGCACTAGAAGCAGATGCTGCCGCATTGGTCTCTGAGGTTGCTGCGTTGCTTGCTGACGTACTAGCTGCACTTGCACTAGCAGAAGCACTAGATGCAGAGCTAGAGGCAGAGCTTGCCGAGCTGGACGCACTCGAAGCAGAGTTGGCGGCATTTGTGGCAGACGTTGCAGCATTGCTTGCAGATGTACTGGCAGCACTTGCGCTTGATGCGGCATTACTTGCCTGTGTCGTTGCGGTAGTAGCAGAGTTGGCGGCATTAGTGGCCGATGTAGCCGCATTACTGGCCGAAGTAGCAGCAGCACTAGCACTAGCAGCAGCGGCGGCAGAAGTACCTACCCACCAAGACGGAGAGCTTGCTGGGACATGGTTCGTATTGGCATTCTGGAGAGAGGTGTACAGGACGCCATCTGTTCCAACCACGTTTGCGTTAATCGCATAGGTGGCAGTCGAACTCCATACCAACTGAATCGGAACCCACCAAGACGTTTCAGTGGATGGATTTTTGTTCAGGTTCGCATTCTGCAAAGACTGGTAAACAATGGTGTTGTAGGTGACTACCGAGCCGAGGTTATAAGTAGTGCCAGCGTTCCACTCTACCGAATACAAGAACGTCCAATAACCGGAAGTGGTAACAGGGTTGTTATTAACGTTACCGTTGACCAGAGAGACGTAGAACTCACCATTAGACCCTTGGACAACATCGTTGGCGTTGTAGTCTTTGGATGCAATCCAAGCGTTGCCAAAGGTCGAAGCAGTATCGCCCACCGGATCGCGTACAAGTATTTGCGTATCGTCCGACTTGGTGAGGATCGCTTTAGCAACACCATCAAAGAAGATATTGGGCTGGCGACCTGCGGCGGTGAGGATTACCGGGTTTGAGTTGGCAATCGTATAGTTGATGTCGGCATAGGTGTTCTTGGGAGTCGTGGTTCCCGTTTCGTAAAAGTAGATTTTACCGCTGACAAGGGGATTGCCAGCATCGTCAAAGTATTGTGTATCCAGCGAACCGAAACGGGCCATCGTTTATTCCTCAGTGGTCTGTTGCTGCTCTGAGAGCGTTTTGAGCGATGCAGTCAAAGCAGGGACGGCTGCCTCAATGACAGACATTTCCTGACGCGATCCCGGCTTGGTATTGTTCAGCTTCAAAAGAAAATTTCTCATCCCAGCACTTTCATAAAATCGGCCAATGCCAGAAAGTGTTGCAGTAGAAATTGCTGCCATAACAGGTTCTGCAAATGCTGCCCCACCAACCGCAAACGGAACCAATTGCTGACCGGTAGGCGTGACAACAGCCGCTTGCTGCGCCCTTCGAGTTGCATCCAACAATCTTACAAAGCCCTGCAATGCGTCCTTGTCATTACCTATAAAAAACACATCTACAGCCTGCATCCTATTTTGGCGTTTCAGAGCATTGGCTAAACGATCAGGATTGGCATTGGCAGGGTCGGCAAAGTACCCGCTCTCTGCAAGCGCATCATACACCAAAGCAGCCCTAGCAGACCGCCTTCCGGTTGGTGTTAGAGCAGAATTTAGCCTTTGCAACTCACTGCGCTTGCCTCCCCTCAAGATGGGCAACACCACTTCAGGCGTTGTATTTCCGGCATTAAATGCCCTGCGCAATTCAGTACGCCTAGTTGCTTCCAGCTCCCTTGCAAATACACGATTCGATTCCAGCCAGTTCCTAGCTGCCTGCGGATCATTTTGGCGAGCAAAGGCAACCATGTCCTTATCAATGGCAGACTTTACTTGTTGCAATTGAGCAAACGATCTTGGGTCATCGCTGCGGTTGATTGCCTTCAAGTCATCAATGACCGTTGTGCGGATGTCTTTGACGCCCGAGAAATTTCTTGGTTGCTGTATCCCTTGGGCCATTGGCCCAGCAGCAAGCGCATCCCTGATATCTGTCAGCTTTTGAACCAAAGCGGTATCTGCTCTTGCCCCTAGCGATGCTTGCTCTTGCAGAAGCCTATCAATTGTTGCGTTCGTTGTATTCAATGGCACAGCACCAAGCGGATCAAGAACCTGTGTGGCTTGGCGTCTTTGATTGCCAGCACGCAAAAGGGTTGCTGCATTCTGCTGGTTGATGGAATTCACCATGTTGACAGAAAGGTCGCCAATGGATTCCAACTCTAACCCGAATTCATCAGCCAGACCGCGAACAGCTTCCTGTCTAGCTAACTGTTGAGCCTGCCTCGTGCCCGCTCCACCAACAATCGGAATCTTGTCGTAAATTGATTGCATCCATCGGGTGGCAAAATTCTGCGGCGGCAATACATCGGAGGTTTGAACAGGAATATTCCTAGCCTGTCCAGCCTCAAGCACTTGTTGAGCTTCGGGGGAAATGTTAGCTCTAGATACTGTACGGCCAACATTCACGCCTTTAACGCCAGCCAGCTCAAGTGCAGCGGGGAGCGCGGTTTGTCCTATAGTGCCAAGAACTGGGCCGCCTGCTTGAAAGCCTACCTCTCCCATACGTTCACTTGCGCCAGATACCACCTGAGCAAAAGGCTCAATTGCACCACCCAATGCTTGAACATACTGTTGTCCAGTAGCCGTTCGAGGCTGGTATGTAAGTGCTTGTCTCGTAGCTTCTATGTTCTGTACACCCTGACGCAATCCTTGAACGGGTGACGTTGCCAGACCAACCAATCCGGCAACAGGCTCTGCGACAGCGCCGGACGCCATCATCATGCCAGTTTCAAGGGCACCTAGCCCAGCCTGCCTTATTCTGGAAGGGATAGATTGTTGAACTGGAGCTGATGCAAGTTTACGATCCAGTGCTGCTTGGATTATGGCTTGGCGAGTCAACGGGCCTTCTGGAACCATGCCAACAGGGCCGACAAACCTTTCCGGCTGTTTCCGTGCCAAGGCTTCTTGTCTGATCTGCTCTTTTGTCTTAGCCATTAGTTAGACTCCAGATACGCCTTTTTGTCATCTTCAGAAAGCGCATCCCAATCAGCTTGATCCAAGCCCGCATCAATCCAATCTTGAGGAGCTTGCGATTGAGCACCCCTTCTTTCGGCTGGAGCCGCTCGCCCAGCTTTTCCATACGCCGCATTAACCAGATTATTAAGGCGCTGCGATTTTGCAGTAATTGTACGCGGATCGTCACCAAGTTGCGGGAAATATGAAGTGCGATAACCTTCCAATTGTTCCCTTGTATATGCTGCGCCAGTTCCAAGCGTTAGTGCCGCGTCAAGCATATCCAACTGGGCTGCTTCGATAATTTGACGCTCTGCCGGGTTTGCAACCCTCGCCAAGTATTCCAGACCAAGTGTATTCAGTGCTGTTGCACCTGCTGCCGGTCTTTCAGCTTCCGGCGCAGTGGTCAAAATGTCTTTAATCTGGCTTTGCGCAAAATCAAGTCGGTTTGCAAGAATGCCTGCCGTCCTTTCGGATTCAGTAGCTTGGCCAACATTCACAACAGTAGAAGGTGCGCCAATTCTTGAAACCTGCTGCGTCCTTTCGTTGATCTGATAGTTACCCGGCTCAAGACCTTGCTGCTGGACTTCTTGTGCTGTTAACAACCTATAGGTGGCAGGCTGCGCTGCGGGTGCTGCCGGAATTGCAAATGCTTGTTCCCCACCACGATAAACAACATCGCCGGGGCGGTATACCTTTTCCTCCATTTCAGGCCTCTGCAAGATTCCCTGAGCCAGACCGCGCTCAACTACTTGAGCCAATTGCAGATTGAGAACACCAGCAGCCTGACGATCCCCAGCAGCAGCCCTTCGAGCCATGTTGTAAAGCATGGGGGTCATGTCGCCTTCCAGCGGGCCACCAAGTTGCCTGTCCAGATTCATGCGATCTTCTGCAAGCGCAATGATCTGTTCATAATTGCCAGCGGCTGCAAGTTTTAAGGCGGCATCTGCATCCTGAAACGATGCCTGCATTCGAGCCTGCATCATCTCAAAGTTCTGCATTCTGCCCTGTTGTGCGCGTTGGGCCTGTGCTGCCTCGAACTCCTGCTGGCGCATTCTGGCTTCCTGTTCCTGAGCCATCTGCTGCCGAAACTGGGGAACCTGATTGGATACTGCGGCACCAAGGCCACGGAGGAGCAAGCCGATATCTTGAGCCATTAGCGAACACCTCCAAGTCTAGCCGCCAGCAGGTTCGTGCTAAACACATTGAACGGCTGCTGTCCAGACCTACCACCAGCAAGATCATATCCAAGGGCGGCTGCATTCAGTGCATTGCCGAAAGCCTGACCATAGCTGAACGGTTGAGCCTGAGCAAACGGTTGTCCAGCAAGTGCAGACGCCTGATTGATAGCGAGACCCTGTTGAGCAGCGGCTTCTTCCTGTGCTGCTTGCTGGGCTGCTGCAATCTGATCTGCGGTATAAGTCTGAGACAGGTTCAATCCAGCAGTTCCGTACTGACTCAGAAGGTTAGCAAGATTGGTGCCTTGTGATGTCCCGAGGTTGGCAAGGTTGACAGTGGTATCGCCAATCTGACCTGCAAGCATCTCGCCTGCCCTTGCCCTCTGATTAGCGGTGTTCAATGCAGCCTGAGCTTGAAGGTTGGCAACATTGGTTCCAGTGGACGAAGCAAGGTTTGCTAGATTCGCGCCATACTGGCTTCTTTCCCCAGCCAAGTTCTGACGTTGGCCCGCAATGTTTTGAGCAGTACCAGTACCGAGGTTGGCAAGGTTTGTCCCCATTCCAGTGAGAATGTCAGCCCCAGCACCTGCGGCCTGCATCCCCATCCCAGACAGTCCAGACAGGTTCTGAATCTGCTGCTGAAGCCCCTGACTCGCCAAGCCCTGACCAAAGCGGACAAGCTCCTGCTGTACCCGACCTCCACCCAGCCCACCTGTTGCAGCAGCACCGGCCAAGGTAGACCGCTCGCCCTGCTCACGAAGGAATTGGATATAAGGGCTTTCAACGTAAGCCTGTTGGAATGCTTCAGGCCCAAGCGCACCAGACAGCGCCAGTTGCTGCTGGAGAGCCGTTGTCCCAGCCTGCTGGTAAGGGCTAAACATCCCGCCAGCTTGGCCGTAGGTGCGTTCTATATCACCACGAGCTACTTGCCCAGCCGCTCTCAGGTCGTCAATGTTCAAACCATACAGACGGGCTACTTCTTCCATTGAAGCCCCGAGATCACCTCTCGCAGCGGTCTCAGCACCTTGAAGTGTTCCGGTTGCAGTATTTACACCAGTGGTGAGTGCCTGTTCAAATCCAGCCAATCCAGTCGGGATGCTTTCTGCTCCGGCCTGTACCGCATTTCCAAGACGCTGATTGATAGTGCCGACATCAACACCAGTAGCCTGTGAAAGCTGAATAGGCGTAACACCGTACTGCGTCATCATGGCAGCGATTTGCTGGTCAGAGATGCTGGGGTTTGCTGCAATGTAGGCCCGAATCTGATCGTTGCTTACTTGACCGGCAAGCGGATTCTGCTCTGCTGCCCTACCCGTCAATGCTTGAGCTTGGGCCAAATCCATCCCGCCCAGCGATGCTAGTTCTTCAGCGGATACACCGAGATTCCTTGCAACAATCGCTCGGTTGATATCATTGATGTCACCACGGTTCCCAGTGATGTTCTGATACTGAGCTACTTGGATTGAAGCGGGAGCATTCGGAAGCCGGGTATTACCCATCGCCAGAGCAACGGTCTGGGGAGACACCCCATACTGATCCATTGCGTTCTGAATCTGCTCCTGACTGGCGTTCGGATTCTGGGCAAACCATGCCCGAATCTGCCTCATCTGGTTGTCAATGGGTTGTGCGGCAAACTGCGAAACAGGGGATGCCGGATTAAGCCCGGTGTATGGCACGTTGTTAGCCGCACTCTCTACAGAACCAAGCCCCATTCTCTGATCTATAGGGACAGGCACTGCATTAGGGTTGATCCCAAACGCGCTTCCGACTGGCAGTTGCGCCACAGGTCGCCCAAAATCGGAGCCTATGGTGTTGTTAATCAGCCCGCCACCACCAACATCAGGAACCACGCGAGCAATGCCATCTTGACCAACTACAATCGCCATGTGATTACCTCAGAGCTTGAGCAGTCGGGAAGGGTGCAAAGGTAGGAGTACCCTGCGGCAATTGAGCCTGACCAAAGATACCGGCGAGCAGATTGGGATCATAGCTAATCGTCTGCGGCTGAAGCTGGCTATAGTCAATCTTGCCACCAAGAATCGCAGCCCTCTGCATCGGGAGACCTGCAAGCAGCATCCGTTGAGCGGCGAGATTTCCCTGCTGCTGAAGATTCGCAGTCGGCCCGTAAAGCTGACCAATCATCCCAAGGCCCTGCTGCATACCCTGCTGGCGCATCTGGGAACCCATGCCGAGAGCTTCACGGCGAACATTCTGGGCAGCTTCGTAGCCGGGTCGCAGAGCCTCAAGTCCAGCACCAGTGCGAGCCGCAGCCGCTTCATTGGCCTTGTTGACTGCTTTGCCTTGAGCACGTCTATCAAGCGCACTGCCAACCAGAGATGCACCAGCACCAGCAGCGGCAGCTTGCCCAGCAGTAAGACCGCCGATAATCTTTCCAGCACCTAAAACTGCTGCTTCAATACCCATGTTCCCACCTCTCTCCGACTTTTCGGAATTGCAGAAATTCTAACATTTTCCCAAGAGCTTTTCTCTCATCTGGTGCGGTTGTCCAAATTTTTGAAAAGCCCTGATTATGCAACCATTCAAGCCCTTGCTTCATCGTTTCTCGGACTTCACCACGATCACGGTACTTGCAGGCTACATGGATTTCCAACTCATCCCTATCAGGCTTTGCGACCACCAAAAGCCTCTCGTCCATAATGAGCGTGATCCAGTCCAGCCCAATGCCCTGCGGATCAACACTCAGCAACTTGATGACAGACGGGTCACGGAGATACTCAAGTGCCTCATCGTCATCGCAAGCTCTTACACTAATTTCCATCCTTGTGTTACATCCCCGCCGATATCAGGGAGCATCTTCCGGTACTCAATAGAACCGGCTGCTCCGGTGGAATCAATGTAAAGCGAATACTGTCTTGCTGTAACAACGCCTTCAGGTGAACCAATGCCGATGATCGGAATGCTCAAAGAGGCATCCAGAGTCCATGTCCTGAACTGCTGCGTCATCGTTCGGTTTTCTTCAACGATGGGATTGGCTGCGTTCAGTCTAGGGCCTGTCATTTAGCCCCCGGCAAGATGTCTGCGGTCATCTGAATGATGACTGGTTTAACAGGGTCAGACAGAGTGAATCTGAATACCTCAAACCTCGAAGCCCGACCATTCCTGCGCCAGATCGCCCTGCGGTTGTACTCGCCTATCTTCCCGAGTTCACGCATCCTTTGATCTGACCACGTTTTACCATCAACGCTTCGATCCATTGCAATCACCGGATTCGAGGCAGAGACATTGCCAACACCTGACTCGACAGTAAGCTCAAGAGACGGAACGAAGATCGATTGGTTGTTGTTCTGAAAAGGCTGAGTAGCAACAGTGCGGATGATATTCCCGCCGTATTCGGTATACAGATCAGGATTCAGCTTGCCTATCCTTCCATCAATCAGATCACCGCAGAAGATATGGTTATAGGCTTGGGTCAAACCAGAAACCCTATACCCTACCTGCTCGCCTTCAATATAGGATTTCCGCTCATGCCACCGCTTGGAAGCATGGTCATAAACCAGAGTCGAATTCGGAAGGGCAAAGGCTACAAAGTAAGCCCCGTTCTGGGAGTACGTCCACGCATACACGTTAGCCAACTGGTCGTTGGTTAGTGCCTTCAGAATGAAGTCAATTGCAACCGTGGAAATCTTCTGGGTGGAGTTACCAGCAAATGCCCAGATAGCAGGGGATTCATTCTGTCCACCACCTACCCACATGAACGTATCTTGCGTGTTAATCAGTGAATAGGGCGAGAACACCCCCTTGTCCAAGAACAAACCTGATCTCTGAAAAGGAAACTCAGCGCCGCCGATATTCTGGAAAGCCTCGAAGGTCTGACTTCCAGAGATGAACAACTGGTTCTTAAACACAATTGGCGCAACGATGTTGTCAGGATCGGATTCAGCCGTCCCATAATCCAGCGCGTTCCAGCTCAAGCCGTTATTGATGGCAGAGACGATAAACTTTTTTGTATCCGTGGAAACAACAAAGTAACCATCAATGAACACCACAAACTGCGGATTGCCATTTGCGGTAAAGTCTACGTCAGTGATCTGGGAGAAGGTATCGGTCACATGGTTGTAGATGTACCCATTCCCACCGGGAACCAGAACCAGCATCTGCGTCCCGTTATCGGCAATCGAACAACGGGCTGTCCCTGCAACCGTCCCGATTTCAACCAGATCATAAATCTCAGTCGGAACAACCTGAGTCTGATCCATCCGGTACAGCTTGGTTCCGTTTACGAAGTAGGGCACACCAGCCATCGTGTGAGCGCCTCTGTTCGCTTGCAGGATCGTGCCGGAGGTTTCTACCTGCTCAATACCCGGCGTCCCTCTGAGCGTTTCTGGGGCCAATGCGGGTGCGCTTTCTACTACGGTATACCAGTTCGTACATTCCTGAGCCGAGATCGGCAAAGAGTTCGATACATAGAAACCGTTTGTAATCGGAAGCGTTACGATAGGCATTAGAGCGCACTCAGTACCGCATTGACCGCGATCACACTGTCAGTGGTAGATTCATTCCTAACATACAGTTCGAGGTAATCGTTCTGGTTCAGGACAAGATTGGCGAATGTTGCCAACGCCCGTGGAGCGCCAGCCGAAATCGTATCCGTCATCTTGGTAGACACAACCGAGCCATTCTTTGCAATGAACAATGAAATTTTGTGGTTGCTTCCAGATGAAGCATCCAGAGTAGCAATGGCGTTAATAATATGGCGGCTGGTCTGACCAGTGAACGTCAGTTTGCCATCCGTTGCCCCAGTCCAGCCCGAGGAAATATCCCCCAGCGTAAATGTACCTGCCACCTTCACCGGAGTCGCCGTGGAGGAAATCGTTGTGGCTGTAGCATTACCAGCCATCGAAACACTTGCATAGGAAGCTGTTTCAGTCGAAGCAATCTCAATCGTCTGACCTGACGTTGTGACAGCAATACCAACCCCACCAACCAAGCTAACGAAGGTTGGACTCGCCGCAGCGATATTCTGCATCAACGGTTCACCAGTGGAGTTGACAGTGAAGTTGTGGGCTATCGTGATGCCGTTCTCTGCGGAGACGTTAGTAACAATCCCTGAGCCATCCTCAAGGTTGCGGATCAGATTGACCGTTCCCTGAATGTCCAGAACCGGAGTACCAGTCGATGCACCATCCTGAGCAATGGAACCCGTTACACCCAGCCCAGCGAGGAAGTTGTCATAGCTGATCTTGTAGTTGTACCCATTGGCAAAGAATCCCAAGTAAGAACCCGAGATTATGCTTGTCTGCGCGGTAAACTCAGATTGTTTTACACCATACGCTCTATCAGGCATTGGTTTGATTCTCCAGCGCAATAGTGCCAATAGTCTCAGCGAGAATAGACTCCTCGCTGTCAGGGTAAAAGTTCCATGTCCAGCCGTAGCCGACATCGGAGTTTCCAGAACCAATCGGGAGAGTCGCAGGCATCCGCGTACCACCAATGGTCTGACCAAGCATTCTCATTGCCTGTAGACCTTCACGGGC
>VFQT010004804.1_pt1 | contig 10832 bp, 9 predicted proteins | sample 3512381 | NCBI WGS metagenome assembly VFQT01 (sample SAMN10412376, study PRJNA504923) | tailings metagenome | isolation source: Relicate 2 Philex TSF3 active mining site | place: Philippines: Tuba, Benguet | collected 2017-08-29 | reverse complement strand
TGGAAAGCGTGTATAGGGAAACCTATCGAGGGTTCAAATCCCTCATCCTCCGCCAGATTTAAATATCTACGCCGACGTATTTAGTCTGCAGGAATTCGTGGATGCCATCAAAGCCACCTTCACGGCCTAAACCGGATTGCTTATTTCCGCCAAATGGCGCAGCAGGATCAGAGATAACTCCGCGATTAATTGCAACCATTCCAGAATCAATCGCTTCAGCAACGCGAATTGCTCGGCCAAGTTCGCCAGAATAAACATAACTAATTAATCCAAAGTCACTGTCATTGGCAAGTTTGATTGCTTCCTCATCAGTATCAAATGTGACAATTGGTGCGACCGGACCAAAGACTTCATGTTTCAAAATCTCATTATCTTTTTCAACAGATAGAACTGTTGGTGGATAGAAAGCGCCGGGACCTTCTGGAAGCACACCGCCGGTTTCAACCTTGGCACCACCTTTTACTGAGGTTTCAACTAGTTCTGCAATTTTATCGCGCTCTTTTTTGGAGACGCTGGCGCCTAATTGCGCACCTGGTTCGCGGCCCGGTGCCATGCGGAGTTCAGCCATAGCTTTAGCAAATTTAGTGGTGAATTCACTTGCGATTTTTCGTGCAACATAAATGCGATTAGCGGCGGTACATGCCGCACCACCATTTCGCATTTTGGCGATCATCAAACCTTTTACTGCTTCATCAACATTGGCATCATCAAGAACTACGAATGGCGCATTGCCGCCAAGCTCCATGGAGCATCTAACAACGCGATCGGCTGCTTCTTTAATAAGAACGCGACCAACTTCGGTTGAGCCAGTGAAAGAAAGATTCATAACTCTTGAATCGTGAAGCATTCGGCTGACCATCGGACCTGCTGGAGTTGGAGTCACAACATTTACAACACCTTTTGGCAATCCAGCGCGTTCCAAAATATCAACAATTGCCAACGCAGTTAGTGGCGTTTCAATTGCCGGTTTAAGAATTACCGTGCAACCAGCAGCAAGTGCTGGTCCAATTTTTCTAGTGGCCATGCCGGCAGGAAAGTTCCAAGGTGTAATTAGAAGTGAGACGCCAATTGGTTGGTGGGTAACCAGAATTCGCTTATCGCCACTTGGTGATTTACGGAAATCACCTTGAACACGGACTGTTTCTTCAGAGAACCAACGGAAGAATTCAGCTGCGTAAAGAATCTCACCTTTGGCATCAGATAAGACTTTTCCATTTTCTCTAGAAACTATTTCAGCTAGTTGATCGGCTTCTGCGATCATAATTTCAAAAGCTTTCCGGAGAATTTCAGCGCGGAAACGTGGCGCAGTTTTTGCCCATTCCGGAAATGCGTTATGTGCAGCAGTTACCGCAGCATCACATTCTTTTTCACCGGCAACTTGTATTTCAGCAATGATGCTGTCATCACTTGGATCGCGAACTGGAACAGTGCCAGAGCCTTTAACCCATTTTCCATCTATATAAAGCTCGGTTTTTAACAGCATAAGGCAGAGCATACGCGTGAAATAAAGAGGCGTAGAATCGGGCATTACTGTGGCTAAATCCTGGACAGATGATGCGCCTTCACCAAAGGCGCTCTCAGAGCATGCGCACCTTAAGGATCCGCTCTCCTATCGAATTAAGAAGTTCTTACTTGGCGCCCCGCTAAATCGCCACACTTTGGGCCACCAGCGATTGAAGAAACGATATGCCCTTGGCGTTCTATCTTCTGATCCAATCTCATCATCAGCATATGGAACTGAGCAGATACTTGTTGGATTAATTCCGGCATTTGGCATTGCCGCATTCTCATTATTGATGCCAATGACCGCTGTTGTTTTAACAGTCTTAGTCATTATTACTCTCTCATATCGAAATGTTATTTCGACATATGTACATTTCGGTGGCGCATATATTGTGGCAAGAGAAAATTTTGGAACTATCACAGCACAAATAGCCGCTGTTGCCTTAATCATTGATTACATCGTTACTTTGGCAATTCAATCAGCTGCTGGAGTTGCTGCGATTGTTTCGGCATTCCCTGAAGTTTCGCCATTTAAGATTCCGATGGCGGTTGGAATAATTCTTTTTCTTACCTTCGGAAATTTACGCGGTGTAAAAGAAGCCGGAAAACTCTTCGCTCTTCCAACTTATCTCTTTATCTTTTCGATGTTTACCGTTTTCTCGATTGGAATCTGGCGTGATTTAAATGGCACTTTGCCAGTCCTTGATCCAACACTTCCCGGAACCTTGCCACTCGGTGAAGAACAAGGTTTACTGACAGCTGCTGCCATCTTTATCTTGCTTCGCGCTTTTGCAAATGGTGGTTCGTCACTTACCGGGCTAGAAGCGATTTCCGATGGCGTTGGTCTATTTGAAAAACCTGAATATAAAAATGCTCGACGCACTTTGGTAATCATGGCCTCAATTTTGGGAACTTTAGTACTTGGAGTTTCTTACTTCGCTCACAAAATTTATGCGATGCCATATAAAGATGAATCACCAACTGTTATTTCACAGGTGGCAGAAGCAATTCTTGGTGATAGCGCTCTCGGAAGCGCCTTCTTTCTAGTTGTTCAGGCTGCAACGATGTTAATTTTATTTGCTGGCGCCAATACAACCTTTAGCGCCTTTCCACTAGTTGTTAATTACGCAGCCATGGATGGGTATTTGCCACGTTGGTTAACAAAACGCGGTCATAAACTGAATTTTTCAAATGGAATATTGGTGCTTTCTGGATCAGCTCTGATTTTGTTATTTATAACTGGCGCATCAGTAAGTTTCTTAGTTGCCTTCTACGCACTTGGCGTCTTTACCGCATTCACAATTTCAGGCTTAGGAATGGCTAAGCGAAATTGGGTAGGTCGAGAATCACATTGGAAAGTTAAATTTGTAATTAACGGTTTAGCTGGCGTGGTCTCTCTAGTTGTTGTAATAATTTTTGCAATTGTTAAATTTACTGAAGGTGCCTGGGTCGTAGTTATAGTCTCGCCAATTTTGGTGGTCTCGTTCCTTCGACTACATAGACGTTATGAAGCAGAGAAGCGAGTCCTGCAAGTCAGAAAAGATCAAGAGCGAGCCACAACGATTACACGTCACGATGTAACGGTTCTAGTTGATGATGTTGACCTGGCAACTATTGGAACAGTCCGTTATGCAAGATCACTAAATCCAAGAAATCTCCATGCAGTTCACTTTGTACTAGATGATCGTAAAGCGGAACAGATTAAAGAGGCATGGATGAAGAATCATGCAGTTGATGATGTGCCAATTGAATTTATCGATTGCCCTGATCGCCGACTTGCCAATGCTGCAGTTGATTATTCAATAAGGACTACAGCGCAATCTGATGTTGAGCTAACCCTTCTCTTACCACGTCGCGCCTATCGTGGATTCTGGGGACGATTACTTCATGATCAAACTGCAGAAGAGATTGCGAGCCCAATTTCACAATTACCTCGCGTTGTAGCAACGATTGTGCCATTTGATATCGATCGCTTACTTTCTGGGGAGATTAAAACTCCTGCAATAAATGAACCTATTGCAGAAAAGCCGATTGAACTGGTGCGCGCAAAGAGTGAGTGGACCAAGAACCCAGAAAAGGTAAGCCATTATCAAGAAAAGATGATGCCTATTGGAAAAATCCAATGGCGCAAACGTGCACATGTGGCCGGAAAAGTAACTGCGATTCGCCCGGCACAGATGAATGCAGCGCCAACTCTTGAGATTGAGATCTGGGATGAAACCGGCGGCGTAACGCTGCAATTCTTAGGTCGCCGCGAAATTGTTGGCTTAGAGGTTGGTGCGACTATGGTTGCTGAAGGCATGGTTGGCGAACAGAATGGTGCGCTAACAATTCTTAATCCTTCATATGAGATTCAAGCTTGATAAAGATTTGTACTTTTTGTACGCAAATCACTTTATAATTGTGTCAAATGGTAAAACGATTAATTGTTCTGCCCACATACAATGAGGCAGAAAACCTCCTAATTTTAATTCCAAGACTTTTCAAGTTTCTTCCTGAAATTTCAATATTGGTCGTCGATGATGGTTCACCTGATGGAACTGCAGAAATTGCCAAATCACTACGCGGTAAATTTCCAAATTTAGAGGTCGTCAATCAAGGATTTAAAGGTGGTCTTGGAGGTGCGTACCGATTTGGCTTTGCCTGGGGTTTATCTAGTGGCTTTGATGAGTTAATTGAGATGGATGCCGATATGTCACATCGGATTCGTGACTTACTGGTGATGCTTGATAGGAAAACTCGAAGCGGTGCAAACTTAGTAATTGGTAGTAGGTGGATCAATGGAGGCGAGATTGAAAATTGGTCAAAGGGGCGCGAATTGCTATCACGCTTTGCCAATAAATATGTCCGAACATTACTCAATTTACGGATAAATGATTCAACGAGTGGCTTTCGGATTTATGACGCCGCACTTCTTAAGGAAATTTATCTCTCATCTATCAGAAGTGAGGGATACACGTTTCAGATAGAAATGACTCGCGCCGCTAGGAAAGCTGGTGCAAAAATTGTAGAAGTACCAATCACATTTCGCGAACGCGTAAGTGGAACTAGCAAGATGTCGAAACGAATTGTTTTAGAAGCGATTTTCTTAGTAACCATCTGGGGTTTAAAGCGATTAATTAGAGCTAAGTGATCTGGCGGTGGCGGTGGGATTTGAACCCACGGTTGAGTTTCCCCAACACGCGCTTTCGAGGCGCGCTCCTTAGGCCGCTCGGACACGCCACCGTGGACGACTATACGCGAGAGTTAACGTTGCTCGGAAAAGAACTCTTTTAAAAGAGCAGCACATTCATCTTTTAAAACATCTGAAATAACTTCAACTTTATGTAAAGCTCGTGGATCACGAAGTAGATCGCATGTAGATCCAGCAGCACCAGCTTTTTCATCCCAAGCACCAAATACAACGCGCGGAATTCTTGATTGCATAATTGCACCAGCACACATCGCACAAGGTTCAAGTGTGACAACTAGTGTGCAGTTATCAAGGCGCCAATTACCAAGTGATCTTGCCGCTGAACGAATCGCAACAATCTCTGCATGGCCAACTGGATCGCGAAGTAATTCGCGTTGATTTGCGCCAAGCGAAATAATCTCGCCCTTCTCGTTTAACATCACGGCGCCAACTGGAACATCTTTACTTGCCGTTGCAGCAAATCTGGCGCGCTCAATTGCCGCGCGCATCGCGGGTTCATAATTCATTTATAGATTCTCGACAATCTCCAAGAACTCATCGCCAAATCCTATTTGGCGGGCAATTACTTCTAGCTGTTCATCTGGATATTTTTCAGAATCATCACAGATCATCTGTAAATCCATCGCATCTAAACCAAAATCATTGAAGAGATTTAAATCGCCTGCTGGCTCGTCAGCATCATCTTCTTCCGGAGAATCAATATCTAGAAGTTCTAGAACTTCTGCAGCAATTTCATATTCAAGTGCGGCCATTACATCGCTTAACACCATCTGCATATTTTCGCCAACTTGGCGGATTGCAATAAAGAATGAATCGTCAACTGCAAGAAAAGCGATTGCGCCACCATCAACTTGTTGTGCACGAAGTGCATCTAGTGCAATTCCAATATCTTGAATCGCATCATCAGGTAATCGCGAGAGATTCCATTTTCCTTCTTCTCGCCAGGCAAGAACTGCAAATTCCAAGGTTTCGTTTGCCATCTCACACCTCCCCGCGCTGAAGAAATGAAGCACCTCATAGTTCCACCGATAAGTGAGGTAGTAAAGTGCCGCCATGAGAGTGCTAGTAGCTGATCATCCGCTCATCACTCATAAATTGACCGTCTTGCGCGATAAAGAGACCAATTCGCAAGTTTTTCGCCATCTTGTTGAAGAGTTGGTGACGCTTCTTTCCTATGAAGCAACTCGCGATGTGAAGATTCATCCAGTCGATATCGTCACGCCAGTTGCGCCGATGAAAGGTGCGATGTTGGCAACGCCACGTCCAGTTGTTGTTCCAATTCTCCGAGCCGGTCTTGGCATGTTAGAAGGAATGATGCGAGTACTTCCAAGCGCTGATGTTGGATTTCTTGGCATGGTTCGTGATGAGAAAACTTTGCAAGCTTCAACATATGCAAATCGTTTACCGGAAGATTTAAGTGGTCGCCAGTGCTATGTATTAGATCCTATGTTGGCAACTGGTGGAACTTTAGTTGCAGCTATGAATTATTTGATTGAGCGTGGCGCAAAAGATATAACTGCAATTACTTTGCTTGCGGCGCCAGAAGGTATTAAGACTGTTGAGCGAGCATTTGAAAATTCAAATTTCCCGATCACAATTGTGACTGGCGCGCTAGATGAAAAATTAAATGAACATGGTTACATCGTTCCTGGCTTAGGTGATGCCGGAGACCGCCTCTACGGGGTTGTCTGATGGCAAGTACTTCTCCTGGGTATGGCATAACAATTCGCGTTGAAGGTAAACCTGAATTTCAACCAGTTGCTGAAATAACCACAATCATTACTCGCGAAGGCGCGATGATTACTGCGCTCGATGTTGCAGAATCCCAGATTGACAATGTTGTAATCGATGTTACCTGTGATGCAATTGATCAAAATCATGCTGACAAAATAACTGCCGCCCTGACTGCATCGCCAATTCTCCATGTGCGCAAAGTTTCTGATCGCACTTTCTTGCTCCATCTTGGTGGAAAAATTGAAATTCAATCTAAAGTTCCATTAAAGACTCGTGATGATTTATCACGTGCTTACACGCCAGGAGTTGCCCGAATCTGTCAGGCAATTGCAAAGGATCCATCCGATGCACGGCGTTTAACAATAAAGCGAAATACCGTTGCGGTTGTTACTGATGGTTCTGCTGTTCTTGGTTTGGGCAACCTTGGTCCCGCAGCAGCTCTGCCGGTTATGGAAGGAAAAGCTGCGTTATTTAAGCGCTTTGCCGATGTTGATGCCTGGCCAGTCTGCCTTGATACCCAAGATGTTGATGAAATCGTACGGACTGTTCAATTAATTGCGCCGGTTTATGGCGGAATTAATTTAGAAGATATCTCAGCGCCACGTTGTTTTGAAGTCGAAGCAAGATTGCGCAAGTTATTAGATATCCCAGTTTTTCATGATGACCAACACGGAACTGCAGTGGTGGTCTTGGCTGCGCTGCGAAATGGTCTTAAATTAGTAAATAAGAAGTTAAGTGATTGCACCATTGTTTTAAATGGTGCCGGAGCTGCTGGTACCGCGATTGCTAGATTATTGAAGTTAGCAGGTGCTAAAGAAATCATCGGCTTTGATAGTGAAGGTGTAATCAATAAAAAACGCAAAGCAGATAATGAGATGCGTAAATGGTTTATCGAACAATGCAACACGACCCAATTTGATGGCACTTTATCAGAAGCTATGAAAGGCGCTGATGTCTTTATCGGGGTTAGCGCGCCAAATGTTCTTAAAGAATCAGATGTAGCATCAATGGCAAAGGGTGCAATTGTCTTTGCCCTTGCAAATCCAGATCCTGAAATTGATCCAGTTTTAGCGCGCAAGCATGCTGCCGTTGTTGCAACAGGCAGAAGCGACCAACCAAATCAGATAAATAATGTTCTAGCTTTCCCAGGAATCTTCCGTGGCCTACTTGATGCTGGCGCTAAGAAGATTACTGATGAATTATTGGTGGCATGCGCTGAGGCAATTGCAAGTTGTGTAAGCGATGCCCAACTAAATGCATCATTTATTGTGCCAAGTGTCTTTGATCAAAATGTTGTAAAGGCTGTTGCTGCTGCAGTTAAGGATTGTTCTTGAGTATTGCCGATTGGGCAACGCAATATCTTGATGCAGCCGGCCCCTTCTTTATCTATCTATTCTTAGGTTTATTAATCTTTGTTGAAACTGGAATCTTGGTGGCATTCTTCTTGCCCGGCGATTCCATACTCTTTGCCGCTGGTTTAGTAGCTGCAACTAGAGATGATGTAAATATAGTTTTCTTGGTCTTTGTAATCTTTTTAGGCGCATTTATTGGCGATCAATTTGGCTATGTTTTAGGGCGAAAATATGGCAGGTCATACCTTGAGAAGAAAGATTCACCACGGATAAAGAAGATGGTGGTTCGCGCTGAAGCCTTCTATGAAAAATATGGCTGGAGCGCAGTAATCCTTGCCAGGTTCTACCCCTGGATCAGAACTTTTATGCCCCCCATTGCCGGTATTGGAAAGATGAATTACTACAAGTTCTTAGCAGCGAATGCTTTAGGCGCATTGCTCTGGGGAGTCGGTATTACCTTACTTGGCTATTACGCAGCTTCTTTACCAGTACTTAAAGATTCATCACGCGCGATTGCGGTTTTCTTTATCGTCTTAACAATTGCAATAACTATCAAGAACTATATCCGCGCTCGTCGCGATTGACGGACTCCGCCAACAACAACACCTAAGTAAGTCATTGCAATACCGGTTACTAAATACCAACTTACCGAAATACCTTCACTTGGTACAAAGAGATCAAGTAACAATGAGCCAATTAATTGGCCCCCAACGCTAAATAGCGTAAAAGTTAAAACGCCAAGATGTTGGACAATTAGCGCGGTAAATGCAATGTAAATAACGCCGATAACGCCACCGGTATAAATCCACCACGGACCAGCTGGTAATGGTTGTAATTCATTTTGACCGGTGATAACTAGTAACCCAATAAAGATAATTAAGAATGACGTACCGGTAATAAAGTTAAGTAACGAAGTTGCAAAACTTTCCTGCGAATATTCATTAATTTGACCATTAAGAGCGCGTTGCACTCCTACAAAGGCGCCGGCAAGTACGGCAAAAACTACCGAGAGATGTGAAAAATCTATTCCGGCTAACTTATCCCAGACCGAAACCAGAACTGCCAAAATGGTAATTACCGCAGCAGCAACTCTTCTTGGTGAAATTAACTTTGGCCCGCCACCGGTAAGACCAATTCGATCAACTAAAAGTGATGTGCCAGTCTGCCCAGCGATAGAGGCTACTGAGTAGAGAGCAACTCCAATTAATGGCACGATGCTGGTTTGTAGCGCAACAAAGCAACCGCCAAGTGCGCCAGCAAGTAAGCGCCACTTAGGTAACTCTTTTCTAGACACAGCGCACTTAATTTTCCCTAGTCCGCCCTTTACTTTCTTACTGAATAGGGCGTAAAGCGTGATGAAAATTAACCCTGATGAAAAAGAAATCAACGCTGCCTGCGGTGCATTATCTAAGCGAAGTGAGAGCTCGCCATTAGCACGTGCCTGTAGCGCAATCATTACCCCAGAGATTGCAGCCAGCGCATCTAGGCGAAGTGTCTTACTGCCCGATTCGCTCACTTAGCTCCAACCATTGATTCTCTAATTCCTGACGGCGCGATGATACCTCTCGTAACTTCTCACCAATTTCAATTAGCCGTTGGTGATCAAAGGACGCTGCTTCCTCTTCTGCCTTTAGCGCCGCTTCCTCTGCAACAACTTTGGCAATCTGTTTATCGAGTTTGGCTATCTCTTTCTTAATTAATCTCTCTTCAGCAGCGTTGGAGATACCTTTCTCTACTTTATGGGCAAGTTCTCGTTCGCGAATAGCTTCGCGAAGTTCTAAATATTGTTCAATTCCCTTTGGTAAATCTCGAAGCTCTTCATTACCAAGTAGGCCATAAAACCGATCACAGGTGCGCTCGAGAAAATAGCGATCGTGTGAGATCACAATAAGTACACCAGCAAATGAATCAAGAAGATCTTCAAGGGCGGCGAGAGTTTCGACATCTAAATCATTTGTAGGTTCATCAAGTAATAACAGATTGGGACTTCCCATAAGTAAGCGTGTCAATTGCAATCTACGTTTCTCGCCACCAGATAGATCACGGATTAGCCTTTGTTGTCCGCCAAAATCAAAGCCAAGGCGTTCGCATAATTGGGATGCAGATAATTCTCTTCCACCACCCAATTCAACTTGTAGCGCAATTCGTTCCACCGCTTCTAAAACTCGCCAAGCTGGATTTAACTCTTCAAGATGCTGGGAAAGAAAGGCGCGTTTAACTGTTGGTCCGACCTGCATCTTGCCTGCCGTGAATCGATACTCACCCGAAAGCGCCCGCATCAGCGTTGTTTTACCGGAGCCATTAAAACCAACGATTGCAATTCGATCACCTGGCGCAATATTCCAATCGAGTGAATCGATTAAAGTATTTTCGCCAATCGTTAATCGCACTTTATGTAATTCAATTACCTTGCTTCCTAACCGATTAGTCGCAAAATTCAATAACTCGGCTTGATTACGCGGCGCTGGTTCATTTGCAATTAATTGATTAGCTGCATCGACGCGAAATTTTGGTTTTGAAGTTCGAGCCGGTGCACCTCGACGTAGCCAAGCTAATTCCTTTCGAATTAGATTATTTCGTCTCGCATCTTCGGCGGCTGCTTGGCGAGCACGTTCGGCTTTAGATAGAACATAAGCCGAATAACCACCTTCATATTGCAAAACTTCGCCACCAACTACTTCCCAGGTCTGATCGGCAATTTCATCGAGAAACCAACGATCGTGAGTCACGACAACTACTGCTAAATCTCGCCGTTTCCGAATATGTCCAGCGAGCCAGGCGACTCCCTCAATATCCAAGTGATTTGTTGGCTCGTCCAACAAAACTAAATCAAGTGGTTCGATTAGAAGTTTTGCTATTCCAACCCGTCGTTTCTCACCACCTGATAGCGAGTTGTAGGCACGATCTAAAACTTCGCTGGAAAATCCACCAAATAAACCGCTAAAGATTTCCCGAACTCCTGCATCACTTGCCCACTCATGAGTCTTCTTGCTCCCGACAACAAAATCTCGAACTAAACCTGGAAAATTATTATCAACCTGATGGAGAAT
>VFQT010004803.1_pt1 | contig 10836 bp, 7 predicted proteins | sample 3512381 | NCBI WGS metagenome assembly VFQT01 (sample SAMN10412376, study PRJNA504923) | tailings metagenome | isolation source: Relicate 2 Philex TSF3 active mining site | place: Philippines: Tuba, Benguet | collected 2017-08-29 | reverse complement strand
ATGGTCTCGCGTATCCAGCGCGACGCCACCCCTCTCTCCTGACCATCCCGACCCGGCGCTTGTTCCAACGCCGACAACCCGCTACCGTCCCCCCGATGCCGCTCCACTCACACCATCCCCCCAGTGACTCGCACCCGGACGAGCAGCCCACCAGCGACGCCGAGGGCTCGCTAGTCCTGCGCCAACGCGGGCTCAGGGTGACAGCCTCGCGCCTCGGCGTCCTTCAGCTGCTCGAAGCGAGCACCTCCCCGCTGACCCACCAGGAGGTCGTCGACCACTTCAAGGACAGCCCCTGGAATCGCTCGACCCTCTACCGCAACCTCATCGACCTCACTGAAGCAGGCCTCCTGACGAAGTCCGAAATCGGCGGTCTCATGCGCTTCGAGCTCTCAGGTCGCGACAACGCCTGCACCGACCACCCCCACTTCGTCTGCACCGATTGCGGCACCGTCACCCACCTCGACACCGTCACCGTCCACATCCAGGGCTCCGGCCCCCAGGCGGTCACCCAGGGCCGCATCGAGGTCCAGCTCCGAGGACTCTGCGACGCCTGCGACTAGTGCTTCTCGGCGACAGCCCCAGTCATCGGCACGAAACGAACCCCGGTGACGAGTCGCTTCGAGACCTCCCCGTCGGGCCCCTTCTCTACGAGCCAAAGCCCCTGCCCCACGAGCCCCTGCCCTCCGATCGGGATGACAAGCCGCCCACCTTTCGCGAGCTGTGTCACGAGTGCCTCGGGCAAATGCTCTGGCGCCGCCGCCACCACAATCAGGTCATACGGCGCGTTGTCGGCCCAACCCTTGGACGCGTCTGCATGATGCACACTGACGTTGCGATACCCGAGCCGCCTGAGCCTCGCAGCCGCCTCGTTGGCTAACGGCTCGACGATCTCCACACTGTCCACATGCGCGACCATCTCCGCGAGCACTGCAGCCTGATACCCCGACCCCGTCCCCACATCGAGCGCCCTGTCCATCGCTTTCGGCCGCGCGAGCTCAGTCATCAGCGCCACGATATAGGGCTGTGACACGGTCTGGCCGTACCCGAGATAGACCGCGCAGTCCGCATACGCCTCGGCCCGCCTCTCCTCGGGAATGAACTCGTGCCTCGGCACGCGCCGCATCGCCTCGACGACAGACCGCTCGAGTACCCCACGGGCGATAATTTGATTTTCGAGCATTTCGTCCCGAAGGAGAGCCCACTCGGGCTCCCCACGTTTTGCTCGATTTTCGAGATTTCCGGACATCGACACCTCTCACGTCGACGTCAGTCCCCGCAGGCCCCCGCGGCCGCACAGGTGCGCGTGTTGGACACCACGCCAGCCTGCCCCGTCTTGCCGTCGCCGTTGACGCCGCCCGCCGCTGGCGCATCGCCGCCGGTCCCGCCCGTGCCACCCGCACCGCCCTCGTACGTGACGTTTGTCGCGTTCACCGTCGTCGTCAACGAGAAGATCCCGTACGACCCTCCACCCGCGCCGCCGCCGCCGCCGCCGCTCGCGCCGCCGTCTCCGCCCTTGCCGCCTGCACCGCCAGGCTGACCCGAGCCAGGCCCGGAACCGCCATCACCGCCGAGACCTCCCGGCTGCCCGCGCCCTCCCGGGCCTCCACTCCCGCCAGCACCGCCATTCCCCCGAAGGATCCTCGAATCGCGCACAGACAACGTTCCACCCGAGGTGAACACGCCAACGCTCGCTCCGCCCGCCTTGCCACCGGTCCCCACGCCGCGCGCCGCGCAACCGCCAGCACCGCCGCCGCCGCCGCCCGCCCCCGAGGAATCCTGCAGGGCCGCGTCCGTGTCACACCCGCCTGAACCACCGCCACCACCGCCACCGCTGCCGTGGCTTCCAAGGGTGCCGTCGCCACCGTTGCCGCTGACCCAGAAGTTCGACGCGATGCTACCTCCACGCGTGGCCGCTGCGCCACCGAGCCCATGAGAAGGCGTACCACCCGCCCCGCCCGGACCAACCCCACTGCAAGAACCTCCGCCGAGCCCACGAGTACCGCCGCCCCCCGCTGACGTTCCGGAACCAGCGGACCCGGGCGCCCCGTCGGTGGCTGTGCAGGACGAATCGCACCACGGCAGACCACATGTGCTTCCGATGCAGCCGCAACCAGAGTCCATGGTCCCGCCGTCGCCACCTCGTCCGCCGCCAGTCCCCGCGTTGCACTCGCCATTGGAGGCCCCAGAGGCTCCTGCTCCGCGTGTCGTGTTGTTGCACACGGAGGTCTCCTGCGTTTTCGCTCCGCCAGCCCCTGCCTTGGCCGGCGCGACCAGCGACGCAGCATCGAGCCCGACCGTCCCCGCCGCGCCACTCGCGCCATTGCCGCCCAGGATCTCGACGCGCTCGAGGGTCGTCGTACTCGAGACCGCATGCACGCCATAGCTCGACATGCCGCGTCCGTCCTTGCGCTCGGCCGCTCCAGGACTCGGGGCCTCGATGTACAGGTCAGCCATCTTCAAGGTCGCGCTACGAACGCGAACGGTCATGTACTCGTTGTCGGTCGCGTGCTTCGCTCCCTTCAGCGTGACCTTATGGCCGACCTCGGTCCTCGCCTTCCGCACCCAGTTCGCGTTGAACCCGCCGTAGATTTCGACGTTCTTGCCCGAAGGCACCTCGACGATCCCCGTGTAAGTCCCGGCCTGGACGTATACGTGTTTCTTCGCGGCCGTCGTCTGCGTGATGGCATAGGTCAGAGACCCGCATGGTGCGGCCTTCGTGCAGGTCCCAGAGTCGGCGTTGCCCGCCTTGACGAACACGGCCTGAGCCTCGTCGCCATCGAGCCCATCGCAGTTCTCGTCGAGGAAGCTCGCATCCGGCGTCTCAGCGAGCCCGTAGCCCGGGACAGTCGCATAATTCGGACCGAAGCCCGCCGCGCCGTTGCACTTCTGTCGCGTGCCGAAACATTGCCCGTCCTGGTCCGGGTTGAATGGCGCGACGAGGTCCGGGTCGGCCGAGTCGGTGCTGCCATCACAGTCGTCGTCGATCCCATTGCAGCTCTCGGTGATGGACGTAGCGTCATCGGTGCAGGCGATGGCGTTGGCCTGACAGACCCAGGTGCCAGTCTTGCAACTATCCGTGTCGACGGGAGAATCGCAGACCGTCCCCTTCTGCGGAAAATCTTCGTCTGCCTGACCATCGCAGTCATCGTCCACCTCATTGCATATCTCGATTTTCGAGACACCGTCATCAGTGCAGCTCAACCCGAGACCGTCGACGCTGCAGACGAGCACGCCGTCCTTGCATAGGTCTGCGTCGTTGCCATCGCATGGCTTGTACTTGTCGGGGAAAGTGTCGTCGGGCCCGTTCCTGCAGTCGTCATCGAGCTCATTGCAGAGCTCGACGAATCCGCCTGGGGAGTCAGAACATGTCGTGGCTGAGCCATCGGCCGCACAGACCTTGATGCCATCGGCACAGAGGTCGGCGTCGCCGTCGCCGTCGCAGGCGACATTGAGGTCGAAGCCGTCATCGGCGACCCCGTCGCAGTCGTCATCTTTGCCATTGCAGAGCTCGGCGACCGACCGGACGTCATCGTTGCAGATGATTCCAAGCCCGTCACACGCGAAGACCCCATCGGCACACTGGTCGGCATCGGCCCCATCACATGCCTGACCGAGCGTCGGGAAGTCCTCGTCAGTGGCGCCGTCGCAATCGTCATCCGTTCCGTTGCAAAGCTCGGCCTGTGAGGCCGCGTCGTCCGTGCAGCGAATCCCACCGTCATCGCCACATCCCCAGACACCACCCGCGCAGAGGTCCGCATCATCGCCATCACAGGGCTTCCCGAGGTCGGGGAAGGCCTCGTCGGTCGCGCTGTCACAATCGTCGTCCTTGCCATTGCAAAGCTCTTCTGCAGGCAGCGCGGCGTCACAGGTGGTCGCTGCGTCCCCCGAGACAAGGCAGATCCGCTCGCCCGAGCAGGTGCCGGAAGCGTTCGTCTGGACGCACGTCGTAGTACTTCCGAGGCTCACGGCGCGCGTGGAACACGCACACGTCCCGACTTCGTTCGGACCGCCTGGTCGGCACACCATCGAGCCCTCGTAGTCCTCGCAGGTCGCGCCATCGGGACAGGTCCCGGGCGCGCAAGGTGTGCGGCAGAAGCGGCCGAGGCTCGGGTCGTCGGCATCCTCGGGCACACACCGCGCACCAGACACCCCACCGAGGCCGGTCTCGCAGTCGGGGTCGGTGTCGCATGGCTGACAGTAGGTGATGTGGTCGTAGACGCACACGAACACCGGGTCTCCGCCCGCGGACTGGATGCTGCGGCACCCGTAGCCCGTCGGGCACTCGCTGAGGCAGGTCCGCGCGCATTCGCGGCCATTCGCGCCTTCGATGCAGTAACCCGAGTTGCAGTCGGCGTTGTCGTCACAGGGTGCGCCCGTGCAGCCGATGCAGTCGGCGTCTGGAGCTGCAGCGTCGGTCGTGTCTTCGGACGCATCGGAGGGTAGGGCCGTGTCGAAGGAGACGAGGCCGTCCTCGGCAATATCGGGAAGCAGCACTTCGATGATGTCGACGACATCCGCCGCATCGGGCGTGGTTGTGGTGTTCGAATCACCGCAGCTCGCGAGGAGTATCGGAACGAGCACGCTCGAGATGGACCAGGGGGTTGGGCGCATGAAAATCTCCCAGCTGACCGAGGAAGATTACAGGAACGCTCTGGTCAGGTCCACCGCCGTTGCGGTGACATTTCGCGGGCTATCGTGCCCTCTGCGCGAGCCTCAACCCGACAATCACCAGGGCGCCACCTCCGAGCGTCGTCCAGCCGAGTGGTTCGGCGAGGAGGATGGCCGAGAGGATGGCCGTTCCGACGGGTTGGAGATGCGAGAACACGGCGGCGCGGCTCGCTTCGACGCGGGCGAGCGCATAGCTCCAGAGGAAGTAGGCGAGGACCGAGGTCCCGAGGACGAGGTAGGCGAGTAGCCACCAGGCGCTCGCAGGGGCCTTTTGCAAGGTCTCGACATCCAACACAAACGGCGAAGCGAGGGCCGGGAAGAGCCCGCCAGCCATCATCGACCAGCCGGCCATTCTGAGGCCGCCCCAGGTCGTCGCAAGGGCGCGGGACTCGAGGGTGTAGAGGACCCAGGCGAGGACGCCGACGAGGATGAGGGTGTCGCCAAGAAGTGTGCCAGCTTCGAGGCCGCCGCCGATCAGCAGCACGATGACGCCGCTGAAGGCGACGAGTGTGCCAACGAGGCGGGTCGGGTTCCAGCGCTCACGCCCGAGGGCGACCGCGATGAGGAGGACGCCGAGGGGAGTCAACGCGTAGACGAGGGCCGCGTGGGTTGCATGGGACAGTTTCACACCCGCGAGGAAGAGCGCCTGATTGGCAGGACCCGCGAGGAAGCCGCACCAGAGGATGCGCAGGCGCAAGCCGCGGGGCGGGACAATCGCTGCGATTCCGAGCTTCGGATGGAGTGCGAAGATCAGAACATAGGCGAAGGCCGCACTCATGATGCGTAGGGTCGTCAACATGAGCGGAGGCATGCCGCCCGTCGCGACCTTCGCTGCGACGTGGGTGCCAGCAAAGAGGAGCGCCCCAACGACGAGGGCGATGATGGCGGCGCGTTCGTCGCGGGTCGAGCGGGCTTCAGCCACCGAGCAGCCACCCTGCGAGCCCGAGGCCAGCGAGGAGCAGGAGCAATGCGAGCCCCCAGTTCGGGCGGTCCGATGGGATGATGGGCTCTCCGCGGACGATCGCCGCCTTGATGCGCGAATGTCGCGCGGCCGCAAAGACAGGCATCCCTGCGCCAGTGATGACGAGCCCAACCCCGATCACGACGAGCATGGTCGTGTCACGTGCACCACCGCTCGGCGCCTCTAGCCAGACCGCGACGCGAGCGAGGGCAAAGCCGAAGACCATGAGCGCGATACCAGTGCGGGTCCACGCGAGGTAGGTCCTCTCGTTCGCCTGCAGGATACGAAGGTCGGGTTCGCTCACGCGGCCCCCGCCTGACTGGGTTTGCCCATCACCAAGCTCCTTCGAGGGCGATGTCGAGCAGCTCCGCAGGACTCTCCGGGTCGTCTGGGTCGACCACGATCCAGGCTCCCCCGGGCTTCATCGCGAGCCCCTCGGCCTTGCCGATGAAGGGACTGCCGTCGGCCTCCACGATGCGCGCAGAGGGACCGCCGAGGATTCCGATGATCGACCCGAGCACCTCCCCATCGGCGTAGGTATCGGGCGACGCTTCGGCCGCCCCGAGCCAGGCGATTCGTCCCGTGCCATCGAGCATGACATCGGCATCCGTGAAGCCCCACGCGACCCCGTCGACATGCCCGAGGTCGTGGTAGTCCACTGCGTCGATGGCTGGCACTGAACCACCCTTCAGATAGTCCTCGAAGGCCGCGAGCGACAGGCGAATCGTCGCTGGGCCACGACCTTCCGAGCCATTTCCCCGCTGGAACAGGACAAGGCTCCCCGCCGCCACGCAGGCTCCCTCGATGTTGAGGGTCCGAACCTCGCCTCCCGAATCGCCGACAGCATGACGCAGCGCGTCATAAAACCCGCTCAACTCGACGAAGTGCCCCGACATCGGGGCCTCTGCACGCACGACCGCCAGCCGCTCACGCCTCGGCGTGGAACCCGACCCGAAGGCCCACACCACATGTCCCGCAGCGCTTTCGAGAGCCACGACGCTCTCCAGATCGGGCTTGTCCTTCTTCGCCCCATAGCCGGGGTCGAATCGCCGGGTGCCAGCGACGGCAGGTAGAGGAAGGCCGAACGCCTCACCCGTAAAAGGGTCGACGCGCGCGAGCCCGCTCACGTCGTCCTGCGCAAGCACGAGCCCACCGCCCCATTGGGTACCGAGCACCGCTAGTCCAGAACCTGCCCGGGGGTGAGGCGTCATGAGTCCACCATCATCACGCCAGGAGAGAGTGAGCCTCCCCACGATTCGCGCAACTGAACTCTCGATTTTTCTCATGCTTCGCCCCACGCTCCTTACTGCACGTCAATAGACCAATGCCCGAAACGAATCTATACCGGTCTTATCTGCTTCTGCTCTGGTTCTGGGTCAGAAACGAAGTGGATTCGGGCAAACCAACTTCATCCGGGCGTGCGGGTCTCCCCTCCGAAAAGGGCAGAGCCTGAGCAGAGATGCTTGCGACACCGTCCCTAAGACGGCCGCCATGGAGATTCGCCGTGCACCAATTCTCGCAACTCGACTGCTTCTCCCTCGATCAACTCCGAATGTTCGTCGCCATCGCCGACGAGGGCAGCTTCTCGGCGGCTGCGCGACGCGTCCACCGCGTTCAGTCAGCGCTGAGTCACGCCATGACCAACCTCGAGTCCACGCTTGCGGTCGAACTCTGGGATCGCAGCACCAGAGTTCCGCGTCTGACCCCTCAGGGCGAGGTCCTTCTCTCTCACGCGCGTCAGGTCCTCGAGCAGGTCGATAGCCTGAAACGCACCGTCATCAACCTTTCGAGCGGTCTCGAGCCCTGCCTCGATATATGCGTGGACCAACTCTTTCCCCAGTCCGTGTTGGTGTCGGTCTGCCAGAGCTTCTCGAAGGTCTTCCCCGACGTGTGCCTGAACATCCACGGCGAAACCCTGAAGACCGTGAGCGAACGCGTGCTCGATGGCACATGCAACATGGGAATCGTCGGTCCGGCCGCAGCGATGCCGGCATTGGTCTCGAGCCACCTGATGAACATCCGCTTGGTGCCGTGTGTGTCCCGCCATCATCCCCTGGCTGCATTCCAAGCCCCGATTCCTTTCGAGCGCCTCAACGAACACACGCAAATCGTCCTCTCGGAGCGCCTCGAAAAAGGTGTTCCCGACCAGGCCGTCCTGTCCTCGCGGACCTGGCGCGTCACGGAACTCCGGTCCAAGCACGACCTCATCCGCGCGGGACTCGGCTGGGGCAATCTCCCCTGTCACATGATTCAAGAAGACCTCGAATCGCGTCAACTAGTCACCATCAATCCCGAGGCATGGGACCAAGATGGCTTCGTCCTACCTCTCTCGATTGCCCATCATCACGGGGCCTCGCTCGGCCCTGCCGCTCGCTGGTTCCAAACCGCTCTTGTCGAGGCCTGTCGCGACCGTCCCTCTCACCTGCCTCGCATCCCGTTTCAGTCCCGTTCAACCCCGGAATCGCCCGATTTCTGCTGTGACAGGAGCCACTGACCTGCGTTAGACTTCCTCTGATGAGTCGCAGGAGCACCGCATCGACTTCGACCGGAGGAACGCATTGAGCCCTCCGCCGCCGTTCATGTTGCGGCTCCACGTGGCATTCGTCCTGACTCAGTTTGTGGCTCTGCAGTTTCACTCACCGCGGGCACTGGCCGAGACTCCAGACACCCTCTCGACAATGTCCAGCCCGGATGCCGATTCGAACCATGTCGACCGGCCTCTCCCGCCTGACGTGTCTCAACCGGCGACGGGGTTCTTCGACCTCATCTGGGCGAGCTTACTCACTACGACCGAGGCTCTCCACCCGGAACAGGCCCAACTGCCCAATTCGCCCCCGCCTCGCACCGATACCGGCCCAACCAGCCCGTCGAATGAAACCACAGGTATACCGAACCCCATCACCACGAGCACCACTGCGATGGCCCCCGCACCCCCCAGGCCATCCACATCACCGCCCAGACCAACCGCGCCGATTTCCACCGGCGACGCCATCAAGGCCATCCTCGGCCTTGTCCTCCTCCTGACCCTCGCCTACCTCGGCGGCCACCCCCTCGTCGTCCGCCTCGAACAACGCCTCCGCATCTCGCAGGTCATGACCGCGGGCTTCCCGTTCGTCATCTTCGGCCTCATCGCTCACATGGACGGAGTTGACATCCTGTCCGACCGCATTCTCGACCAGGTGAGCCCCATCCTCCCCCTCGGGCTCGGCTGGATTGGCTTCACCATCGGCTTCCGCTTCGACCTCCGCCGCCTCGAGAACATGCCCGAAGGCATGGGCACAGCCCTCGTGCTGACGACCCTCCTCCCTTTCGCCGCCATCGCCGTCGCCGCGAGCCTCCTCTTCGGCCTCACCCGCGGCCTCTCCGACACCTCCTTCCTTCGCGACGCCCTTCTCCTCGCCACCGCAGGCGCCATGACCGCCCGCACCGTGCCCGGCCTCCTCTCTAGCCGCGGAGCCGAACCCTCCATCGTCGACCGCGTCTCGCGCATCATCCAGCTCGAAGAGGTCGTCGCCTTCGTCGGCCTCATCCTCCTCGCGGCCTTCTTCCGTACCGGCGAGCTCGAGGCCGGCTGGCACCTGCCGAGCGTAGGCTGGGTCTTCGTCACCCTCGGCATCGGGACGACGCTTGGCGGCCTCGTCTACGCCCTTCTTCGCACCATCTCTGGCGCCACCGAGACCATCGTCGTCATGCTCGGCTCCATCGCCTTCGCCGCGGGCATGGCGAGCTTTCTCAAGCTCTCCCCCATCGTCGTCTGCTTCCTCGCAGGCGCCCTCGTCACGAACCTCGCCGGCCCCTGGAAATCCCAGGTCGGCACCGCGCTCGCCCGCCTCGAGCGCCCCATCTACCTCATCTTCCTCGTCATCGCGGGCACAATCTGGCGTGTCGACTCCTGGGAAAGCTGGGCCCTCATGTTCGTTTTCGTCGCCTCACGCCTCCTCGTCCGCTTCCTCGGCGTCCGCCTCTTCGCGGGCAGCTACCCGGACGCGCTGAGCCCCGTCGAGCAACGCAACCTCGCCGCCTCCCCCATGGGCGCCCTCTCGGTCGCCATCGTTGTCAACGCCCACCAGCTCTATTCCGGCGATACCCTCCCCTGGATCGTCAACGCCATCATAGGCGGCGCCATCCTTACCGAGGTCGCCGTCCAGCTCTTCGCCTACAGCAAAGACGCCTCGACCCCGCTCCCACCGCTCCGTCTGCGCACGCCGACGATGACCCTGCGCAACGTCCCCACGCCTCCCGACGCCCCTCCTTCCGCCCCCCAAGGCCCACACGAGGCCCCCCGATGAAGGTCATCCTCCTCATCGTCCTCGCAGGCCTCATGTCCGCAGCCCGCGCCTTCGCTCCGACCGAAGGCCTCGGCGACTCCCCCGCAGCCACGGCCCTTGCCTGCGGTTACCTCATCCTCACGGGCTTCCTCTCGGGCCAGCTCTTCAAAGCCATCGGCCTCCCCAAACTCACTGGCTACCTCGCCGCTGGCATCGTCGTCGGCCCCCAGGTCCTCGGCCTCGTCTCCGCGACCATGGTCGAAAACCTCAAGATATTCAACGGAGTCGCTATCGCCCTCATCGCCCTGAACGCCGGCGCCGAGATGCACTTCCGCTCCCTCCGCCCCCTCTTCCGCAGCATCGCCTGGATCACCCTCCTCGCCGTCGTCGGCACCATCTTCATCCTCGCAGGCGCAGCCTTCCTCATGCGCGACATGCTCCCCTTCATGAGCGCCCTCTCCGACCTCCAGACCCTCGCCATCTGTGCTGTCCTTGGCGTCACGACGGTCGCACAGAGCCCCGCCGTCGTCGTCGCCCTCCGCGACGAGACCGAGTCCGAGGGTCCGATGATGCAGACCGTCCTCGCCGTCGTCATCCTCGCCGACCTCGTCGTAATCCTTCTTTTTGCAATCGCATCCACCCTCGCCAAGACCACCTTCGGCGAGAGCGCCGACGTGCTGTCCACCGCGGGCAGCCTCGCCTGGGAAATCCTAGGCTCGGGCCTCACTGGCGTCATCGTCGGCTTCCTCGTCTCGATTTACCTCACGCGCGTCAAGGGCGGCGGCTCCCTCTTCATCGTCGCAGTCTCCCTCGTCGTCGCCGAGGTCGGCCGCCGCGTCCACTTCGACCCGCTCCTCGTCGCCCTCGCCGCGGGCATGTTCATCCGCAACGTGACGACCGTCGGCGACCGCCTCCATCAAGAGGTCGACGCCGCCTCCG
>VFQT010004801.1_pt1 | contig 10836 bp, 8 predicted proteins | sample 3512381 | NCBI WGS metagenome assembly VFQT01 (sample SAMN10412376, study PRJNA504923) | tailings metagenome | isolation source: Relicate 2 Philex TSF3 active mining site | place: Philippines: Tuba, Benguet | collected 2017-08-29 | reverse complement strand
CTCTGGTCAGGACTCTCACCTGACTATTCAATCGCCTTCACAGGCGCACGAGCGGAGTGCGTCAACGCTCCGGTACCACACCCGCCGTCATTCCCGCGCAGGCGGGAACCCAGCACCCTGAGTGCGTTTCCGGCCCAAGGGGCCATCCGTTTGCCTAGCCTGGGCCACCGGCCCAGGATGAGTTGCGCATAATGACCAAAGGCCTGAAGGGCCGACCATTTGCAACGCCGAAACGGCCGATCCGTTGGACCTCAGTGTGCATGGGGATCGCCAACCGGCCCCGTCCGGCTTCACGCCGGTGGACCGCAGGTTTAGCAACTACACCGCCGAGCCATCCCACCAAAACTGCGACTCAGGCCTGAAAGGCCGACACAACCCTGCCGGCGGCTTCGCGCCTTGGGCTGGCTGATTCGGATTCGATGAGTTTCACTTCCACGGCGCAGCAGCTTGGTTGTCACGCGAAGGCGCGAAGGCGCGGTGCGGTCCCGCGAGGAAGTGGACGACGAATTTGCATCAGCGCGCCGTCATTGGCAGACTGCGCATGAACGCGTGGGAGAGGCACTTGCGTTCTCTGCCTCGCGAAGCGGCATCCAGACCTTGCCCGAAATGAACCAACATCCTGAAGGAGACAACCGTGTCGCTGGAAGACGATTTGATGCCAATGATCCAAAAGCTCACCGAAAATTCGCGATCATTGATCCTTAAGGATCTTCGCCCGTGTGTTCTCGCCGAAGCGACGGATGTGAGTTGCAAGTCCCGGTTTGGCGGACATGTGGAGTATCTTGGGAGCGACACAGGGATCAGGCGCCGTCTTGATGGGCTCTACCTGTTGTGCGACCTGTGTTGTTCCGAAATCCAGTGCCATTCAGACCTTCCAAAGACCGGCCGAATTCTGGTATTCGCCGGCGAAGATGACGATGTTGTCGTCAAGACCGAGTGCTTCTTCCTTCCCGACGAAGACGACAAGCAATGGAGGCGGGAGTCCGTCGGAGGCGCATATGACGAAGTCTATGTGGGCTTTCGCTCCTCACTCAGTCTGCCGGAATTCCGACTTGACGATGAAGACATGTGCGTCGTCTGGGAGCTTTTCGAGAAGTTCAAATATCTGAGTACGCGGCTTCTGGGACACATTGATCCTGACGCCCCTTCACGAGTTGAGCCTGCCGAATGGGAGCTTCTGATTCAAATTGATTCCGTTGAACCGATCTCGGAACTCAACTGGTGGGATAACGGAAAGCTGCAGGTGCTGATACCAAAAGGAGGAATTGCCTCGCGGAACCTCAGTGGGTCAGTCGGTGTCATCGTTGGGTTCGGTTGAGTTGACCATGCTCGGTCCGAGGTTATGAGGGCATCGTTCGGGAGATCGTTCGGACGTTCTTTGAGACCGGAAATGTGTGGGACTCCATTTGCTGTCCTGAGACTCCTGGACGCACTTCAGCCTCCCACTTCAGCTTCCGGCTCAAGGGGCAATCCGTTTGCCTAACCTGGGCCACCGGCCGAGGACGAGATTCGCATCATGACCAAAGGCCTGAAGGGCCGACCATTTGCAACGCCCCCAAACGGTCGGTCCGTTGGACCTCCGTATGGACATTCCCGGCCAAAGAGCGCACATTCTGGGAGCCGTAGAAGCCGCCAGGCGATTCGGGCGATATCGTCAATTCGGAAGTCAGTAACTAGACATGAACGATCGAAGAACATTTCTGGTTCAGGGACGCAGTGATCTGGACCAGATCATTCAGGATGCTGAACTATTGGAAGAGGTTCGGAGGCCAGTTGTTGTCATGACAGCATCCGTGGATTTCGAAAATGCGATTGATGGATGGACCCCCAACATTAAGCGAGCCGCAAAGAGGCAGTTTCTCGCATTCTTGAGAGGCTCTTTCTCGAAAGAGTCCACACGATGGCTCGACATGGAACCCGACGACATCACAGCTTTTGATCGTTACTTCGAACTTCACGAGATTGATTACCTGGAGATTGGGTCGGACGAATGGCTGACACCATGAGTTCAGCCAACCTGGGCCGATGGCCCAGGCCAGGCAAATGATTGGGCCTTTGGCCCGGAATGCCGTTCGGAAAGAACGAACACTGGTGAAATCAGAAGGCCAGGTTCCAGACCACGCTGGTGGCGGCGAAGACGTTTGCGACGTACACCGGGCGGGACATGGACAGTGCCAGTGGCTTCTACAACTACCGAGCCCGCAACTACGACGCTCACACAGGACGATTCACCAGCGAAGACCCGCTCCGCTTGGCCGCCGGTGATACCAACCTCAGCCGATATGTCGGAAACAACCCCGGATCCATGGTCGACCCGAGCGGGCTCTGGGGGTTTCGCGGTGCAGCGGGAAATGGCCGGCCAAGATCTGCCGATGGAGAATCGGAGGACAAAGAGGAGAAAGAGGTTCATGAATACCATGAGACCTTTCGCAGTGAGTTTTCACGATGCGTCAACGCTGATGCGGACGCGTCTGCCAGCGAATGGACGATCGCATCGGACATCATAGTCGGGCCGGGTGCCGGGCTGTTGCGACATTATTGGCCTAAAGATTTTCCGACCCCGGAAGGCGTCGCGCTTCGAGTTGTCGTAAACGCAACGGAGCCCACTGTGAACGGCATATCCCATTGTGTTGAGCACGTGGAACTTAGAGAAGTCAGTCGGGCGAAGGGAGGCAGCGCATTCGTCGCTCGACGAGACGAAGCATTCACAAAATCCCTTGCGTCGGAATCCAAGGTCATTCGTGGCGGCGCGTTTGTTCTCGATAGGCAGTCCTGGGGAAACAATCAGTTGATCATTGGTCCAACACTGCCCAGTGATGCCAACCCTGCGTGGCGGACACTGGATCACTGGAAACTTGAAGCAGAGTGCGACACAAAAGTACCGTTTGCTGCCGAAAATGGAAAAGCCGCAGCGCCCCTCTTTGATGATCTGGTCATTGAGGCTTCAACGAGTGGATTCGCATCGGTACCATTCATTACCTTAGCTGACGATATACCAATCTCGAAACTGGATGACTTGGATGTTGTTGCAAACGACGGATTTTCTATTGTCCATCGAAGCGGCTCCAATCCTCGAACGGTTCATTGGTTTGATGAGGACACAGTTTTCCAAAACATGGCATCGTCACCAATTGGCCAACAAGTTCTGGATGCTGCGGAATCGAACGTGATCCGACTGGAGTTCTCAGAGAGCTTTTTCCGTCAATCACGTCGGCTTGATGCTACTGAGGCGGCAAACGTCCTGGGCTGGACGACAGGAAAAAAAGCTAAAGTTTATCTGCCTGCTGTGGGGTCAAATTCAGCAGCTGCAACCACTGCAATTCACGAAGGTATCCATGCCCTGGGTGTGCAAGGCTCGAGGCGTGCCGAGGCGTTGGCAAGACTTGCTGAGACTTATCACCGTGGCGACGTAATTGACAAAACAGCAATGAGAAAGGTTCTTACTGAGATCCGTGAGGCTCGGATCAAAATAGGCGAGAAGGTGGTTAACCCGTATGCCAATTTGCCATGGCGACAGGGGAAGCCTGGCACGGGAAGGACGTCAACGCATTTCCCTGGACTGGAGTTTTAGAGATGTGGAAGCTAGCGGAAGTCGATTCAGAATCGCAGTACGTGGTTCAACTGTGTCACGAAATAACGGGGCGAAGGTATTTTCGGTTACGAGCGACGACGATTGCAGAGCGTGGTGCAGATGTCATATTCGAAACGGACATCGTTCCAAATGAGCTGTTGAAAACAAGAAATATGGCGAGGATTGCGCAGAGTGTGAAGTTGTCAAATGGTGGAACGTTTGAAGTAGATGCTCATAACATCTGGCTAATGCCGGAGGAACTCGAAGCGATCGAAGAGAATGATGATGTGGATTCAATTAGGTGGTGTACCGCTACGCCTCCAATATTTGCCCCAATTTAGGGCCCTCATACTCTTTTGCATGAGCGAAGAATCACTGGTCAACGTGCGGGAATGACCAAGTTGCCTTTCAGGGAAATGGCGAACGAATTCTCCCGCCACCATTCTTCTGCTCCGCACAACATCGTGAGCTTTCATTGTGAGACTGGAGCGTTGACACACACCGCTCGCCGAGTGAACTGGTTTGGAGCCGAAAGAAACGGAAGAAGGCGAAAAGCGGAATGCCCGTCGTGGCCACTGCCTGCGATTATTTTCTACCACCCATTTTTTGTCCGACATCCGCCAGCAAAATGATCTGAACTCTGGTGCGGACAAGAAGATGTGGGGCAGAAAAATGATGGCCCGTTCTGTGCTTGATTCGCGTCCATTCGCGTGGATTCGCGGTTTCAAATGCGTTTCACAATGACGAATCGCATACCGGGAAGCTGACGCATCAGGCTCGCCGGAGGGGAGTTTTCAGTGTTCAGTTTTCAGTGAATCGATGCTGGGGCACAGTGCACTGGGATAACCACACTGTCCCACCGGCTTCCGACCGATTCGCGTCACTGGCTTCACCTGTGCTACCCGGATGTTGCTCGATAGACGATGGCAGGAGAATGGGGGCAGGAGAATAAACGCGGAAAGGCAAGACCCCAGAATGCGCCTTCGGCTATTCTCCTGCCACCATTCTTCTGCCCCGCACAACTTCGTGAGCTTTCATTGTAAGACCGGAGCGTTGACACACTCCGCTCGCCGAGTGACCTGGTTGGCGGCCGAAAGAAGCGGAAGAAGGCAAAAAACGGAATGCCCGTCGTGGCCACTGCCTGCGATTATTTTCTACCACCCATTTTTTGTCCGACATTCGCAAGCAACTTTGATCAGAGTTCAGGTGCAGGCAAAAAGATGGTGGGGCAAAAAGATGAAGTGCTTCTACGTGACTGATTCGCGTCCATTCGCGTCGATTCGCGGTTTCAAATGCGTTTCACACGACCAAAACGCATACCGGGAAGCTGACGCATCCCGCTCGCCGGAGGGGAGTGTTCAGTTTTCGGTGTTCAGTTTTCAGTGAATCGATGCTGGGGCACAGTGCACTGGAATAACCACGCTGTCCCACGGGCTTCCGACCGCTTCGCGGCACAGGCTTCACATGTGCTACCCGGCTGTTGCTCGATAGATGATGGCAGGAGAATGGGGGCAGGAGAATGAACGCGGAAAGCAAGACTCCTGACCGCGCCTGCGACTATTCTCCTGCCACCATTCTTCTGCCCAGCACGACATCGTGAGGCCGGAGCGTTGACACACTCCGCTCGCCGAGTGAGTTGGTTGGCGGCCGAAAGAAACGTTCCGCCGGTGTGCGAGACTATTGGAAGACCGGCGTGTTGACACGCGCCGCTCGCCGGGCTGTGTTTGATGTTGCCGTGCTGGGTTCCCGCCTGCGCGGGAATGACGACGTGGGGCGGGGATGACGATTTGGGGGCCAGGATGACGATTGGGAACAGTGGCTCTCGGCAGTTTCTGCGGGTTGTTGATGGGAGGATCGGGGGTTGAACGATTGGGGTCTGCGAAAAGGTGGTGGATGGTTTTGAATCGAATTGAGTGATTCGCTTCGTCGCCTTTAGAGTTCGGTCGGCCGGGCCAAGGGCATGATTTGCTCAAGCATGCGCGCACCAGGCGCGACTGACACGGAGTGACAAAATGTTTCGATTGACTGTCTGCGGACTTCTCTTGCTTCTGAGTTCAACAACCGGCTGTACGTCCAGCACGACTTCGAATACGGCGAGGACCGCGAAGGAGCAGATGCTGATCTCCAATGCGATTGATCAGTCGCTCGACAAAGTCGATTTTGCTCCGCTGTATGGCCAGAAGGTCTTCATTGAAGAAAAGTACCTCGACTGTGTCGACAAGGGTTATCTGCTCGGTTCAATTCGTCATCGCATTATGCGCGCCGGCGGGACTCTGGTGGCGGCAGCGGATGGAGCGGATGTCGTCATGGAACCTCGATCCGGCGGCGTCGGTACGGACACGAATGATGCGTTCATCGGGATGCCCGAGATTACTCTTCCGGGAATGCTTACCCTTCCAGAAATTCGTCTGACCGAACGAAAGACTCAGTACGCTTATTCCAAACTTGGCATGGTCGTTTACGACGCGAAGACCAAGGAAGTTCTGGGCGACGGCGGAGTCTCACTGGCTCAGTCGGATGACAACAACTGGTTTGTCTTTGGAATGGGACCCTGGCAGAACGGAACGCTGAAGTCTGACGTCGCCGTTGCTCGCCGGATTCCGCACGGAACAAGGATCAACCGCATACCAACTCAGGTGGCCTTCGCAGCTCCGGCGGGACATTCGGGCATTCGTTACGCGAGCGAAGCGGAAGTAAAACAGTAGGTGACGCTTGCCGAGCGGCACTTTGCGGCATCGCCGCGACCAGCGACCGGACGGGGTGCCACAGGATCGCAGGCGGACGGGGGAATCGCTGCACCGCGGAGTGTGTTCGTTTGCGCCGAGTGGCTTTGACATCATGTGGGTGCGAGACAAGGTTCGCCTGGCGGCGAAAGTCCTGCTCGGCAAGCAGGACCTACGGTAGGTGACGCTTGCCGAGCGGCACTTTGCGGCATCGCCGCGACCAGCGACCGGACGGGGTGCCACAGGATCGCAGGCGGACGGGGGAATCGCTGCACCGCGGAGTGTGTTCGTTTGCGCCGAGTGGCTTTGACATCATGTGGGTGCGAGACAAGGTTCGCCTGGCGGCGAAAGTCCTGCTCGGCAAGCAGGACCTACGGTAGGTGACGCTTGCCGAGCGGCACTTCGCGGCCCCGCCGCGACCAGCGACCGGACGAGGTGCCACAGCATCGTGGGTGGGCGGGGAAACGTTGCGGCGCGGAGTGTGTTCGTTTGCGCCGAGTGGCATTGACATCATGTGAGTGCGAGAACCTAGGTTCGCCTGGCGGCGAAAGTCCTGCTCGGCAAGCAGGACCTACGGTAGCTTGTAGACAATTTCTGAATCCTCCAGACTCCCTGCGCAGTCAGTCTTCAGCAGGCACAAGGGAGAATCGGATGGCGGGGTTTGTCCGTCAGGAGCAGACATTTCAGAAGGCGATGGAGGCCTTGAATCCGGCGGCGGACGACTTTGTTCCTCAGGTCGTCAGCCTGATTCTTCAGACAGCTCGCAGCGCCCGAGCCAGCGACATTCATTTGATCCCTCAGCCCTCCGTGCTGCTGATGCAGTGGCGCATTGATGGTGTTCTGCAGACCGTATCGGCCTTTGATCGAGAACTTGCGAATCGCATCGTCGCGCGGCTGAAGGTGATTTCCGGTCTGCTGACATATCGCACTGATCTTCCTCAGGAAGGACGTGTGGCTCGGGAGTACAGTGAAGAGGAAGTGCGAGTCACCACGTTCCCGTCGATGTATGGTGAGAAAGCGGCGATCCGGCTTTTTGCAGCCAGTGATCAGCTTCAGCGAATTTCTCAACTGGGGCTGCAGACCGACGTCGAAGATCGACTGAGACGCGAGCTTCATGCGACGGCTGGCGTGATCCTGCTGACCGGTCCCTCGGGAAGCGGCAAGACGACGACGGCGTATGCCTGTCTGCGAGACATTCTGGAGGCCAGCGCGGGGACTCGATGTCTGATGACGCTGGAAGATCCGATTGAAGTGGCGATTGACGGAGTCACACAGTCACAGGTTCGGCCGACGGCGGGATTCGACCTGACGACGGGCGTTCGATCGCTGATGAGGCAGGATCCGGACGTCATTCTGGTCGGAGAAATCCGGGACCCGGCGACGGCGGAAGCGACCTTCCAGGCAGCCCTCACTGGGCATCTGGTCATCACGACATTTCACGCCGGCAGTGCTGTGGAAGCCGTGGCCAGACTTCAGGAAATGCAGCTGGAGCCGTACCTGATCCGCAGTGCCCTGAAACTGGTCGTGTGCCAGCGGCTTTTGCGGCGGCGATGTCCGGCCTGTCAGTCCGCGAAAGGCGCGAGCGTTTCGCTTTCGGGAGGAATTGAGAAAACGACGAATTTGCCAGACAAGAACGGCCGGGTCGGGACTCCTTCCGCACCGTGCTCGACCTGCGGATCTTCGGGATACTTTGGGCGTCTGGTGCTTGCGGAATTGCTGGATCCTGACGTCCCGGAGATCGCTCGAGCACTTCTGAAACAAACAGACTCCAGAGACCTGGCGACGCTGGCGGAATCAACGGGAATGAAGACACTCCGTCATGTGGCTGCGGAAGCTGTTGCGGGTGGCCTGACAACGCAGGAAGAAGTCCTGCGAGTCCTCGGCAGCGGCATCAGTCTTCAGTCACTGTGAGCCATGAAAGGCTGACCTTGTGCGAAAGATTCGTCCAACTTTAGATCCTGAATCGTGCACCTGCTGGCAACGGCAGCCAGTGTCCGGCGCGCGGGGTCTGCAGTTCCTGTTTTGGAGGTTTCCAAAGCGATGACACTGCGACTCGGAGATCTGCAGGAACTGGCGGACGAGATCCGTCATCTGGTCCAGGCGGGGCTGCCGCTGGAGCAGACTCTTGCGGCCGCCGGTTCCGGGCGTGGCGAGCGACTGAAGGAGGTTGCTGGACTCGTTGAGAATCGATTGAAGCAGGGGGAATCGCTGCAGGAGATTCTGCAGGATCCGTCGCTCCGGCTGCCTCGCATTCTGACGGCGGCGGTTGGCGCGGGAGTTCAGACGGGCAATCTGGAACTCACCATTGAACTCATGGGAGACTACGCGGCGGACGTCGTGAGTCTGCGATCTCGTCTGGTGCAGTCGGCTGCGTATCCGATTCTGATTGTGGGCGTGGCATGCGGAATGATGATTCTGGTCATTCAGCACTTTCTGGAAGCCTATCGTGATTCGGCGTTACAGATGCGACTGCCGATTGATCCTTTCCTTTCAACGCTTCTGGAATGGAATTATCAGGCACCGTGGTGGGTGCTGCTGATTCCCTTATCGCTGGTCTTTGTGGTTTTCTTCTGGTTCGTCTCAGGGCGTGCGGGAGCATTATCGTTTCGCGGCCCGGAGCGGCTGCTGCTGCTGATTCCTGGTGTCGGGTCGCTTGTGCGAGATCTGCAGAACTACACGCTGACTCGCATGCTGAGTCTGCTGACGGGACGCGGGATGACATTTCCGGAAGCGCTGGTCCTGTCAGGAAGTGTGTCGGGCAACAGGTCTCTGGAAAACGGCTGCCAGGAAATCGCCGCGCTGATTCAGAAAGGCACGCTGCCGAACAGCAACGACGCGTCCATGGTACAGGCCTCGGGAAAGCTTCCTTCGCTGCTGCGAGCTGGTTTGAAGCAGGTCAGCCAGGATGAAAGCCGGATGAAGCATCGGTTCGAAGCAATCGCCGACTTTTATCGTCAGCGATTCGACCGCAACATGATCTGGGCCAAACTCATCATGCCCATTGCCATGTTTATCGTCGTTGCCGGCACCTGTGCCCTTGGTTATTCACTGCTGGTCTTCTGGCCCGTTACGGAGCTGTACGAGAAGCTCAGCGAACTGGGGGTCAACTGATGGCAACGTATCGCTACAAAGCCACTCTTCCCACCGGCGTTCTGGTGTATGGCGTTTTTGACGCCGACAGCCAGTCGGCGCTGGAAGCTTATCTGCAGACTCGCGGGCTGAAACTGCTGGAAGCAAATGAACTTTCCGTCGATGCGAATGTGATGCAAACGGCGGAAGTGCCGCGGCTCACGCAGCTTCGTATTGGCGACCGAATTCGCGAAGCACTGCTGACAGGAATGCCCATTCATCAGGCGGTGCGTGCCATTGCGGAAGAACCACTGGAACATCCCCTGCTGATGCTGATGCCGTGGGCCGTGGGCTTCTCGCTCTACGTCTTCGCGATTTTGATGGTATTGCGACTGCTGATCCCGGCCGTACCGAATCCAATGGTTGCCCTGTCAGCCGGAATCACGCTTGGTCTGATTCTGCTGACGCGCTGGATGAGATGGTTTCTGGATCGAAGGCCCCGAAGGATTCTGCTGAAGATCGCCGATCAGATGGAGCGCGGTGATATCCGGCTCGAAGAGTACCCTCAGATTCTTCCGGGAGAACTTCAGGCCATCCAGCGTTCAACGCTGCCATCGGACGTGCGGGCTATCGCGATTGCGGAACTGGTACCGCAGGTTGCCGGAATGCGTCTGGTGCGGCATCAGATCGCTTCCCGGCTTCTGGCCCCGCTGCTGATTTCCGGAGTGTTGTTCTCCGGAATTTATGTCTTCAGTCTGTTGGTGCTGCCAAATTTCCGACAGACCTTCGAAGGCTTTGGTATCGAGCTTCCCTGGATGACAGCTCAGCTGATGAACTTTGGCTGGCTGCTGCAGCTCATGGGAGTTGCAGGGTTCTGTGCCTTTTTCGGGGTAGTCGCTGCAGGGCTGTTCGTCATGTATTTGTTTGTTACGCGCGACAGCTTTCAATCGCATGTGCAGGGCATACCGTTTCTGGGCACAGCAGTGCGATGGGCCATGCAGGCGCGTATCGCTCGTGTTCTTTCGGTACTGCTTCGAAACCACGCGGACGTTCAGAAAGCCATCGTCATTGCCACCGCATCCAGCGGGGTTTCTGAAGTGGAAAAAGCCGGGCTGAGGCTTAGTGAAGCGTTGAGAGGCACTGAAGACAAATGGAACCCTGGGCGGGCTCTGGCCGGTCTGCCGATGTCGCTGACGATTCGCCTGACCGACAGTCGCTGTACCGAAGAGACGCGGCAGGAAACGGCGCAGGTCTTTTCCGGTGTCGCAGCAGCTCTGGAAGCGGCCTGTTCAGGACAGGGTGCCTTTATCGGACTCTTTGTCGAGATGTTTGTCATTTCGTTCAGCGGAATGCTCCTGGCTCTGATTGTGATCAGTCTGTTCATGCCCCTGATCAAACTTATGAACGACCTTTCGGTCATCACGGGGTGGTGGCTATGAGTTACGTGCAGAGATGGCTGTTCCTGACTCACAA